>JABEBX010016028.1_pt1 | contig 42820 bp, 41 predicted proteins | sample 7245971 | NCBI WGS metagenome assembly JABEBX01 (sample SAMN14506365, study PRJNA622280) | hot springs metagenome | biome: hot spring [ENVO:00000051]|acidic hot spring [ENVO:00002120]; feature: spring [ENVO:00000027]|sediment [ENVO:00002007]; material: sediment environment [ENVO:01001048]... | reverse complement strand
GTGCCTGACATCGAACGGCTGCGCCAGCTCCTGGCTGAAACACCCCCCGACCCGCAGCTAGTCTGTTCCAAAGCAGGCGTCATTCTTGAGGCGGCCCTAGATTTTCTTACCCAGCTTTACGAATGCAGTGTGCCGCGCAGGCCGGGGGGGCTGTATACCCTAGGGGATTTGCTGCCCGCCGTTGACAAGAAACTCCGACCTGCGCTGGCGGTAGATGTATTGAAAGAGGTGGATGCTTCTGGCACCTCGGTATATGCTACCGTGCAGTTGGCACCTTATATCGACGAGATCACTCGAATTGCCCAAGCCAGAAACGTCTTTGGCTGCCATTTCAACGAGCTGTCATTCGACTTGCTTGATGCTGACGCACTGGCGTTCGGGCAGCAGGTCCTAGAACTTATGAGCACATTGACCGACGGTGATGCCGGTTGGCCCAGAAACGGTAAGTCCGGCAGCTACTGGGCAACAACAGGGGAAACACGCCGCCTTCACCCTTTGAAGAAACCAAGTTAACCGATGAAAACCAAGAAACAGAAACTCGAACTCACCTGGATCGGCAAGGAGAACCGGCCGAAGCTGGAGCCGCGCATCCTGCTGGAAGACCCCGAAAAGAGCTATCACGCCAAGCATCGGGTGACGGACAATGATATTTTCGATAACCGGCTGATCTTCGGCGACAACCTGCTGGCTTTGAAGGCGCTGGAGGCGGAGTTTGCGGGCAAGGTGAAGTGCGTGTTCATCGACCCGCCGTACAACACGGGCAGTGCGTTCACGCATTACGACGACGGGGTGGAGCATTCCATCTGGCTGTCGCTGATGCGTGACCGGCTGGAGATCATCCGGCGGCTGTTGTCGGAGGACGGGTCACTGTGGATCACCATCGACGACAACGAGGCGCATTACCTCAAGGTGTTGTGTGACGAGGTGTTCGGGCGGAATAACTTCCTCGCCAGTGCGATTTGGAATCACTCTGTTCAGTCTAAAGGATATAGCGGCAAATTCTCAGTTCACCACAACTACGTCCTTGTATATCAGTGTTCGGGGGCGTTTGTCCTCAATGACTTGCCGAGGCAAGAAGAACATAACGTCAATTATTCCAACCCAGATAACGATCCCAAAGGACCGTGGCGATCAAGTGATGTAAGAAATTCACTCGTTCGCCCGAATCTGATGTACGACATAACTACCCCAAGCGGAAAAACAATACCTCATCCACCGAAGGGGTGGCGGTTTAGCCGCGAAACATTCCAACGAGAGTTGGCTGAGGGGAAGATCATTTTTTCTTCTGACGAGACTCGGATTATTCGGAAAATATATCTTGCCGACCAAGAAGGGCGTGTTCCTGAAACAATCTGGTTCGCTAGGGATGTTGGCACGACGCGAGAAGCAAGCAGCGAGGTCCGTGCGTTTGTCGAGAGAGAATTTTTTGATACACCCAAGCCGGAACGCCTAATTGAACGGGTTTTGACACTTGCCACCAACCCCAACGACCTCGTCCTCGACTCCTTCGCCGGTTCCGGTACCACCGGCGCCGTGGCCCACAAGATGGGCCGACGCTGGATCATGGTGGAGTTGGGCGAGCACTGCCACACCCACATCATTCCGCGCCTGAAAAAGGTCATCGACGGCGAGGACCCCGGCGGCGTCACCAAGGCGGTGAACTGGCGGGGCGGCGGCGGCTTCCGCTACTACCGCCTGGCTCCCTCGCTGCTGGAAAAGGACAAGTGGGGCAACTGGGTTATCAACAAGGAGTACAACGCCGCCATGCTGGCGGAGGCCCTGTGCAAGCTGGAGGGCTTTACCTACGCGCCGTCGGACGCGGTGTACTGGCAGCACGGCCATTCCACGGAACGGGATTTCGTCTACGTGACCACCGCCAGCCTGACCCACGGGCAGCTTGCGCAGTTGAGCGACGAGGTGGGGCCGGAGCGCACGCTGCTGGTGCTCTGCACCGCCTTCCGCGCCAGGGCTGACACCTACCCGAACCTGACGGTAAAGAAGATCCCCAAACAGGTGCTGTCGCGCTGCGAGTGGGGGCATGACGATTATTCGTTGCGCGTAGAGAATCTGCCGGAGGCACCACCGTCGCCCCTGGGTCAAATGTCGATTCTTGAGGACGGGACATGAACGAAGCCCGGGCCCTCATCATCGCCGGGCCGAATGGCGCAGGCAAGACCACGTTCGCACGGGAATTTCTTCCACACGAGGCGAATTGTCCCGCGTTCATCAATGCGGATCTGATCGCCGCGGGCCTGTCACCGTTTGCACCCGAACATGCCGCGATCAAGGCGGCACGGTTGATGTTGCAGGAGATGGACGAATACGCCTCCCGAGGCGAGAGTTTCGCCTTTGAAACTACCTTGTCCGGGCGCAGTTACTTGAACCGCATCGACCAGTGGCGAGCGGCAGGCTACAAGATTTCGTTATACTTCCTGATGCTGGATTCGCCGGAACTGGCGGTTGCCCGCGTGGCGGAGCGCGTGCGCCAGGGTGGGCATGACGTGCCGGAGGCGGTGATTCGCCGACGTTATGCCGCCGGTCTCCGGAATTTTCGTGACATTTACCGGGACAGTGTGGACGACTGGATGCTGTTTGATAATAGCGGGGAAGAACCTTTACTCGCCGAATGGGGGGAAGTGACATGAATCCGGAAAAAATTTTACTCGCGCACAATCCCTTGATGCCCGCCGCACTGATTGCCATCCGCCGGGCGGCACAGCGGGCACGCAGCGATGCGCGCCGGATGGGGACTGCGGTTGTCATCATGCGCGATGGGCGCGTTGTACGCCTGGAGAGTGCCGATATCCGCGAACGGGAGGCGGAATACAACATCCGTCAGGACCCCTCCATATAGCCGGTTGCAGAGGACTTAAACAAGAATGAACCGCCACGTCAACGCCATCTCCGGGCGCCTGAGCCTGCGACCGCCCCAGCGCCGCTCGCTGGAGATCCTGGACCGCATCACGGAGATCGCCCCACCCGGCAAAGGCGCCGATACAGCGGCCTTGTTGGAGGCCATCCGCAGCGAATTTCCGTCGGTGACGGACTTTGAACGGGAGTTTCCATCGCTGTGCTTCGCGCTCGCCACCGGCGTGGGCAAGACGCGGCTGATGGGTGCCTTCATCAGCTATCTGCACCTGGCCCACGGCATCAACAACTTCTTCGTGCTGGCGCCGAACCTGACCATCTACAACAAGCTGATCGCCGATTTCACGCCCAACACGCCGAAATACGTGTTCAAGGGCATCGCGGAGTTTGCTACGAATGCACCCGACATCATTACGGGCGACACCTACGAGGCCAAGGCGGGTTCGCTTTTCGACGCGCTGGCCCTTTGCAAGGTGAACATTTTCAACATTTCGAAGATCAACTCCGAGGTGCGCGGCGGCCGGTCGCCCCGCATCAAGCGGCTCTCGGAGTACATCGGCGAAAGCTACTTCGACTATCTGGCCGGGCTGCCGGACCTGGTGATGCTGATGGACGAATCCCATCGTTACCGCGCCAGCGCCGGGATTCGCGCCATCAACGAGCTGAGGCCGATCCTGGGGTTGGAGCTGACGGCAACGCCATTTGTGGAGTCGGCGCGCAATGCAGTGGCGTTCAAGAACGTGATCTTCGACTATCCCTTGGGCCGCGCCATGGCCGACGGCTTCGTCAAGGAACCGGCGGTAGTCACCCGCAAGAACTTCAACCCGGCGGGCATGTCGGCAGAGGAGATCGAGCGCCTGAAGCTGGAAGACGGCGTGCGTCTGCACGAGAGCGTGAAGGTGGAGCTGGAGACCTACGCCCGCGAGAGCGGCAACCCCATCGTCAAGCCCTTCCTGCTGGTGATCGCCCGCGACACGACCCATGCCGGGCAACTACTGGCATTGATCCAGTCCGACGGATTCTTCGCGGGACGTTACCGGGACAAGGCCATCCAGGTGGACTCCAGCCGGAGCGGCGCGGAAGAAGAGGAAATGATCACGCGCCTGCTCAAGGTGGAACACACCGAGGAACCAACGGAGATCGTCATTCACGTCAATATGCTCAAGGAAGGTTGGGACGTGACCAACCTCTACACCATCGTGCCGCTGCGGGCGGCCAATGCGCGCGTCCTCATCGAGCAGTCCATCGGCCGCGGCCTGCGCCTGCCCTACGGCAAGCGCACGGGCGTGACCGCCGTGGACCGGCTGAACATCGTCGCCCACGACAAATTCCAGGAAATCATCGAAGAGGCCAACAAGCCGGGCTCCGCCATCCACATGCAGGCGGTGGTGCTGGATGCGGACGAACTTGGGCAAAAGACGGCCACGGTGGTGTCGCAATCGCAATTGGCCAACAGGTTGGGGTTGCGCCCTGCGCAGGTGTCGGACAACACGGCGGTGGCCGGCCAGGATGAGGCGCCCGCTTTCACCAAGCCGGAAGAGCAGAAGGTGGCGCGGATCGCCTGGGAGGTGATCCGCAAGCTGGAGAACCAGCCGCAGCTGCTGCCGACCATCGAATATCTGAAAAAGCCAGAAATCCAGGCCGCCATCGTCAGGGCAGTCGAGGAGCGGTATCAGCCGACGCAGTTGACACTGGAAGGCGTGGTCGAGAAACCGGACATCGCGGCGGTGGTGGCGAAAACCTCGGATCTGGTCGCGCAGGAGACCATCGACATCCCGCGTATCCTGGTGGTGCCCAGGGGTGAGGTGAGGTCGGGCTTCAAACCGTTCACGCTGACGCTCGACGCGCTCCGGTACCCGGCCGTGTCGGATGATCTCTGGATTCAGCATCTGCGCACCCATACGCTGGAAGTGGTGTCACTGGGCCATGATGGGATCGAAGAGGCGCGGTTGGAAGACTACATCGTGAGCGGCCTAGTGGATTTCGACGACATCTCCTACGATGATCACGCCGATCTTCTCTATGACCTGGCCACGCAGACGGTACGACATTTCCGGACCTACCTTTCCGAGGACGACACCCGCAAGGTGTTGCGCTGCTACCAGTGCGACATCGCCCGCTTCATCCACGTCCAGATGCAGGAACACTATTGGGAGGAAACGGTCGGCTACGAGGTCAAGGTGAGCAAGGGCTTTACCGAGCTGAAGCCAAGTGCCTATACCTCCTCCGTACAAGAGCCACCTGCCGATTACCGGGTCTCACCGGCAGACAAGAGCAACATGGCGAAGTATCTATTTGGCGGGTTTCAGCGTTGTCTTTACCCGATACAGAAGTTCGACTCCGATGCTGAGCGCAAGCTGGCCGTGATTCTGGAGCGCGATGCCAGCAAGTGGTTCAAGCCCGCCAAAGGCCAGTTTCAGATTTATTACCGGAATGGGGCAGACTACCAAGAGTACCAGCCGGACTTTGTGGCCGAGACTGACGACACGGTCTACATGCTCGAACCCAAGATGCGTCGGGAGATGGAAGACCCATCCGTCATCGCCAAGAAAGAAGCCGCCATCCAGTGGTGCAGGAACGCCTCGGACCACGCGGCGACCTTTGACGGCAAACCGTGGCACTATGTGCTGATTCCGCACGACGAAATTGCCGAAAACATCACCCTGGACGGCCTAGCGGACCGCTTCGTCTGTCAATAATGCCTGCCTGGTTGTGCGGCTTGAGGATGATCGCTTAGGGCCAGTTACGGCGATTTATTTCTTGGTTCGCCCTAGTGGTGACAGTGGTTAGCCGAGTCGGAACGATGGAGGGGTGGGTGAAGCTTGGTTGTCCGCTGATAGGGCCGGTGCAATATTGGTCAGCATAGGACCAATCCATCTTCTTCTTGAAGTCAGAACTGATAGGAAATATTATGGGCTTGTAGATGTAACTAGGCGATGTAACTATGGGCATTTATAATAAATCATTAACCAATTGATTTAAAAGGCGTTATGTTGGAGCGGGTTCGAATCCCACCCTCTCCGCCATTCTCCATGCAGTCCCTCGTTTGGGATTATCGTCGGCGATCGGTCATTTGGTCCGACGCCGAAGCGCGGACGGTTTCTTGCGTGGCCTGCGTCGGATCACGAGGCGCCCGACCATACGTGATTGCGCGGATTTTCTGGTGTGTTATCGTAGTGACTCGAAGGCATCACCAGGCCACTCCCCTGGTTGATCGGAACCAGGGCGAACTATTAAAGATAATAGATTGATTATCCATAACTTTTGTTCTGAGTTGGTGATTTCCCCTCGCTTACCCAGGCATGGCCCGCAAAAATTATGGGGCTACACGCTTTGAAAAACTCTATGGCGACAATGATCGGTCCCCTCGCAGTGGTACGTGGTGAACCCCGTCAGGCCCGGAAGGGAGCAGCGGCAGCCGCCGATCCAGGTGCCGGGGTGTGGCTGATTGGCGTCGCCACCCTTTTGCGACAGCGATGAGCGCCTATCTGGCTTTGGCGCGTCGTTGGCGCCCGCAGCAGTTTGCCGACTTTGTCGGTCAGGAGGTCGTGGTTTCGGCCCTGCGCCATGCCCTCGATTCCGGGCGCATCCATCACGCCTTTTTATTTACCGGTACGCGCGGCGTGGGGAAAACCACCGTGGCGCGGTTGCTGGCCAAATGCCTTAATTGCGAGCAGGGCGTGGGCAGTACGCCCTGCGGTGAATGCAGTGCCTGTCGCAGTATCGCCGCCGGGAACTTCGTGGATCTCATCGAGGTGGATGCCGCCAGCCGTACCCGCGTCGATGAGACCCGGGAGTTGCTGGACAATGTGCAGTATGCGCCCAGCATCGGGCGCTACAAGGTGTACCTCATCGACGAGGTGCACATGCTTTCCAGCCATAGTTTCAACGCCCTGTTGAAAACCCTGGAAGAGCCGCCGGAGCACGTCAAGTTCCTGCTGGCCACCACGGATCCGCAGAAATTACCCATCACCATCCTGTCACGCTGCCTCCAGTTTACCCTGCGGCGTCTCTCCGTGGAGCAGATCCAGGGGCGGTTGGAGCAGATCCTGGGCGCCGAAGGGATCGCTGCCGAAATCCCCGCCCTCCGGCATCTGGCCCGGGCCGCCGACGGCAGCCTGCGCGACGCCTTGAGCCTGCTCGATCAGGCCATCGTCCATGGCGGTGGTAGCGTTCGCCTGGACGCGGTGATGGAAATGCTCGGTCAGGCGAACGGAGAAATCCTGTTTCATCTCCTTGCCGCCCTGGCGGCGGATGATGCGCCGCGGCTCTTCGCTCTGCTGGAGGACACCCAAGCGGCGGGGATGGATGCCGCCGGTCTCCTCGATGGGGTCATCGAATGGGTGCACCGGGCCAGTCTGGCGCAATTCCTGCCGGTTGCGGCGGGGGATGTGGACGAGGAAAGGATGGCGGCGCTGGCGCAAAGTATCCCGCCGCTGGAGCTGCAGGCCTTGTATTATCTGCTGCTTTCGGCGCGCCGTGATTTTCCCCTCTACCCCAATGCCCGCATGGCCCTGGAAATGGCCTTTTTGCGGCTGTTGAGCTTTCGCCGGGGCGATGATACGGCGCCGCCAAGCCAGCGCCAGCCGGTCCCCGCGGCGGCCGTAGTGGCATCCGTTATCGCTGCCCCTCTTCCCGCCAGGCCGGCAGCGCCTGCATCCTCGGGCGACTGGGGAAGCGTGCTGCGGGGCTTGGACATTTCCGCATCCCTGCGCGCCTTCCTCGCCCACGGACGGGCCGAGCGCTGCGACGGCGAAGCCGTGATCCTGGCCGTGGAGCCTGCCTATCTGGCCATGGCCGAAGGGGGGAGAGAGGCCCTGGAAGGGGCCTTGACCCGCCACTTTGGCAGTACCCCGGCATTGTCTTTTCGCACCCTGGAAGCGGAAGGGGGGGGCGTTAGTCTGGTCCAGGAAGAAGCCAGCGCCCGTGCCGCATGGCAGTTGCAGGCGGAGGCGCAGGCGGCTGGTGATCCCACCGTGCGCACCATCATGGACCATTTTGCGGCGCGTATCGAGAGCGTCTGCGGCGGCGCAGAGGGCGAGCGCCGGGGGCCTGCTTCCACTACGGCATAGCGGTTCCAGGGGCGTCTGTTACAATGCGCAATTTTACGGAGATGGGGGGGAGAAACCATGAAAGGCGGTTTAGGCAATATCATGAAGCAGGCGCAACAGTTGCAGGAGCGCTTGCAAAAGGCCCAGGAAGAGCTGGCGCAAGTGGAAGTCCAGGGCAACGCCGGCGGCAATCTGGTGCAGGTCACCATGACCTGCCGTCACGATGTGCGCCGGGTCCATATTGATCCATCCCTACTGGCCGAAGGGGATCGGGAGATGCTGGAAGACCTGGTGGCGGCGGCCTTCAACGACGCGGTGCGGCAGGCGGAGAAAACCAGTTCCGAGCGGCTTTCTGCGGTGACCGGTGGCTTGCAGATACCGGGCATGAATTTGCCGTTCTAGGCAATGTTCGGGATTGCGGCGGTTGACGAGTTGGTATCCCTGCTACGACGCTTGCCCGGCATCGGGCCCCGCTCCGCGCAGCGGATCAGTTTTGAACTTCTGGTGCGCAAGCGTGAACTGATGCCACTGCTGGCGGCCGCCCTGCTCAGGGCGAATGGGGAGATCCGCCATTGCCAGCGCTGTAACAATCTGGCCGATGCCGATCTTTGCGCCATCTGCCACTCGGACCGGCGCGATCATGGGGTGCTCTGCGTGGTGGAGTCGCCGGCGGATGTCCTGGCCATCGAGGCTACTGGCATCTATAACGGCGACTATTTCGTGCTGATGGGACACCTCTCGCCCCTGGATGGCATCGGGCCGGAGGCGTTGCATCTGGAGCGCTTTGCCGAGCGCATCGCCTTAGCCGACCTGCGCGAAGTCATCCTGGCGACCAATCCGACCGTGGAAGGGGAGGCTACGGCCCACTTCCTGGGGGGAATGATGCACCGGGAAGGAGTGGTGGTGAGCCGCATTGCCCGTGGGGTACCCGTGGGCGGTGAACTGGAATATGTGGATCGCGGCACGCTCGGCCGGGCCTTGAGTGGCCGGCGCGCCCTGGAAGATTAGAAAGGAATCAGAGAATGCTCGAACCTGCACCGCATCTGCATGGGGGAAATGTGTTTTTTCTCCTCATGGGTGCCATTTTGGTCTTGTCCATGCATGGCGGATTCGCCTTTCTGGAGTTGGGCACGGTGCGCCGCAAGAGCCAGGTCAACGCCCTGGTCAAGATCCTCAGCGACTTTGGCGTTTCCACCCTGGCCTATTTTTTTGTGGGTTACCATATTGCCTACGGCATCAGTTTTTTTACCGGAGTAAACACCCTGACCAGCCAGGATCACGGTTTTGCCATGGTCCGTTTTTTCTTCCTGCTGACTTTTGCCGCCGCAGTGCCGGCCATCATCTCCGGCGGGATAGCCGAACGCGCCCGCTTTTATCCGCAATTGCTGGCCACCGCATTGCTGGTGGGTTTTGTGTATCCCTTTTACGAGGGCATCGTCTGGGACAACCACTACGGCATACAAAATTGGTTTACTCAGAGTTTTGGCGCGCCCTTCCATGATTTTGCCGGTTCCGTGGTCGTCCATGCCATGGGCGGCTGGATTGCCCTCATGGCGGTATGGCAACTGGGGCCACGGCGCGGCCGCTACGGGCGGGATGGGACGGTTCATCCCATGCCCCCTTCCAACATTCCCTTCCTCGCCCTAGGTTCGTGGATACTGATCATCGGCTGGTTCGGCTTCAACGTCATGAGCGCCCAACGCCTGGAGGCGGTACAGGGTTTGGTGGCCCTGAATTCCCTCATGGCCATGGTGGGCGGCATGCTCGCTGCTCTGGCCGCCGGGCGGGGGGATCCCGGCTTCGTGCACAACGGCGCCCTGGCGGGGCTGGTGGCCATCTGTGCCGGGTCCGACGTGGTGCAGCCCGTCGGCGCCCTGCTCATCGGCGCCCTGGCGGGCGTCCTTTTTGTGTATCTCTTCACCTTCGTGCAGCATCGTCTGCGTATCGACGATGTCCTGGGCGTATGGCCCCTGCATGGGGTCTGCGGGGTCTGGGGCGGCATCGCCGTGGGCATTTTCGGCCATCGTTTTCTGGGCGGCGCCGGCGGCGTCAGCATCTGGTCGCAACTGCTGGGGACCGTGATGGGCGTTGCCCTGGCCAGCTTGGGGGGATGGCTGGTCTACGGCGCCCTGAAGCGCCTCATCGGTATCCGCCTTGATCCCGAGGCGGAATTCGCCGGAGCGGATCTCAGCCTGCACCATGTCAGCGCTTATCCTGAAGAAGATATCCAGCGGGCGGGGTGACGATGCCCACTCCCACGATGCTCCTCCACTGGGACAGCTTGCGCGGCCCGCCGCTCCGGCCGCGGGAGGCCCACAAGGGCGACTTTGGCCACGTCTTCGTGCTCGGAGGCGGGCCGGGGATGGGGGGAGCCCTGGCCTTATCCTGCAGCGCCGCCTACCGCGCCGGTGCCGGGCTGGTGACGGCCATCGGCCACCCCGCCGCCGCCATCTACTTGGCGGCGCAGTTGCCCGAGGCCACTTGGCGCGACTGGCCCGCCAGTTTTATCGATTGCCTCTCCGCGACGGCGGTATTTGCCGTAGGGCCAGGTCTGGGCCAGGGATTGGCGCCGCACAATCTCCTCCAGGAGCTCGGGAGCATGCCCCAACCCCAGGTCTGGGATGCCGATGCCCTCAACATCCTCGCCCGCCTGGGTCCGGCGCTGCTGGTCAGCGATACTCCGCGCATCTTCACCCCGCATCCCGGCGAGGCTGGGCGTTTGCTGGGTATTTCCGCCGCAGCCGTGCAGGCGGACCGGGAGGGGGCCTTGGAGCAATTGCTGGCCCGCTATGGGGGCATCTGGGTGCTCAAGGGTCAGGGAACCCTGCTTGGCGATGTCGGCCGGCGGCGGCGTTGTGACCTTGGCAACCCGGGTATGGCCACGGGCGGCAGCGGTGATGTGCTGACCGGCCTGTTGGCCGGGCTCCTCGCCATTGGCATGGCGCCCTGGGAAGCGGTCCAACTCGGGGTCTGTCTCCATGCCCGTGCCGGGGATCTCGCCGCGGCACGGCTCGGTGAAGAAAGCATGCTGGCCCGGGACATCCTGCGTGCCCTTCCCGATGTCCTGCAGGAGCTGCCCCGGTATGGATGAACGGCAGCAACTGCAGGAATGGGATCGCCGCTACTTCTGGCATCCCTTCACCCAGATGCAGTGTTTTGGCGATGATGATCCCTGGATCATCGGCCACGCCGAGGGCAACTATGTCTATGAACTGGATGGCCGCCGCTGCCTGGATGCCATCGCCAGCCTGTGGTGCAACATCCACGGTCATCGCCATCCGCGTCTCGATGCAGCCCTGGCCGCGCAACTGGGCAAGGTCGCCCACAGCACTACCCTGGGTGCCTCCAATCCGCCTGCCATCCTCCTGGCCAAGGCCCTGGTGGAGATCAGCCCCAGGGGCCTGGAACACTGTTTTTTCTCCGAGGATGGCGCCGAGGCAGTGGAAATCGCGGTCAAGATGGCGGCCCATTATTGGCGCAATGTGGGCCGGCCGGAAAAACAGATTTTCGTCACCCTGGAAAATGCCTATCATGGCGATACGGTGGGGGCCGTTTCCGTGGGAGGGATTCCGCTTTTTCACGAGATCTACGGCCATCTGCTCTTTCCTACCCTGCGCCTGCCCAGCCCCTACGGCCTGGCGCGGGAACGCTTTGCCGCCCTCACCGGCGACAGCAGCGCCGCGGCGGCCGCCTGGCTGGCGGAACTGGAATCCCTGCTCGCGGCGCGCGGTCATGAAATTGCGGCCTTGATCCTGGAGGCCGGCATACAGGGCGCGGCAGGTTTGTTGCCCTTTCCCCCCGGTATCCTGGCGGGTGCCCAGGCCCTTTGCCGGCGCTTCGACTGCCTGCTCATCGTCGACGAGGTGGCCACCGGCTTTGGGCGTAGCGGCAAACTCTTTGCCTGCGAGTGGGAAGACGTGGAGCCGGACCTCATGGCCTTGGGCAAGGGCTTGTCCGGCGGCTATCTGCCCTTGGCCGCCACCCTGGCAACGGCGGCGGTCTACCGGTCCTTCCTCGCCCCCTTTGGGGAAGCGCGGCAGTTTTATCATGGCCATACTTACACGGGCAATCCTTTGGCCTGTGCCGTCGCCCTGGAAAATCTGGCTATTTTCCGTGAGGGGGAGGTGCTGGCCCAACTCCCCGCCAAGATTGCACGGCTGCGGGATGGCCTGAGCGCCTTCCGGGATCAGCCCTGGGTGGGGGCCGTGCGGCAGTTTGGCATGATGGCCGCCATCGAGTTGCGCAATCCCTCTACCGCTCAGGCCTATCCCTATGGCGAGCGGGTGGAATATCAGGTATGCCGGCAAGCCCGGGAAATGGGGGTCTATACGCGCCCCTTGGGCGACGCCATCACCATCGTCCCGCCGCTGTCGGTGACAGAGGCGGAAATAGACACTATTCTGACGGTCCTTCATACCGCCATGTCCCAAGGGAGCCATCCATGAAAAGCGCCAGAGAGTTGATGACCACCCCATTCGTGGCCGTTCAGGCCGATGACCCCGTCGAGAAGGTGGGTAGCGTCCTGCTGGAGTCTGGCCATCATAGTTTGCCGGTGTTGGACAAAGATGGCCGCCTGGTGGGCATGATCGGTGAACGCGACCTTATCGACGCCCATCGCCGCGTGCACCTGCCCACCCTGGTTACCATCCTGGATGCCCTTATCCCCCTTGGGGGAATGCATGAATACGAGGAGGAATTGCGCAAGGTGACGGCGGTTTCTGCCGCGCAACTGGCCAGCACCCAGGTCATTACGGCGGCGCCCGATGAAGATGCGGACGCCGTGGCCGAAAAGCTCCTGCGCAAGGACATCCATGCCGTGCCGGTGGTGGACGGGGAAAAGCGCGTCATCGGCATCATCACCCGTTCGGATGTCCTGCGCAATCTCCTCAACCCCTGAGGCCATGGGCTGGTCTTTCCCCGATCCGGAAGCCTGCCATGCCTGGGGCAAGGGCTTGGGAGAGACCCTGACGATTCCGGCCGTGATTTTTCTGGAAGGCGATCTGGGGGTGGGAAAAACGACCCTGGCCCAGGGCGTGCTCCGGGGTTTTGGCGTTCCCGGCCGGGTCAAGAGCCCGACCTACACCCTCATAGAAAGCTATGCCTCGGCCCACGGCCCGGCATTGCATCTGGATCTTTACCGCTTGCGTGATGGAGAGGAGCTGGAGTTTCTCGGCATCCGCGATTATCTGGATGAAGCGGCCCTCTGGCTCATCGAGTGGCCGGAGCGTGGCGGTGGCTTCCTGCCGGAACCCGACCTGCGTTTGCGCCTCTCCATTGCCAGTCCCGGGTATCATCGCCTGGAGGTGCTCCTGGCCACCGCAAGGGCAGCAAGCTGGCTTCCGTTCCCGCCCGCAGGAGAAGAGCATGACGGCTGAGGCGCCCGCGCGGATCCACCGTCTGGCGGCCACCCTGGCCAATCAGATCGCCGCCGGCGAGGTGGTGGAAAGGCCTGCGTCCATTCTCAAGGAGCTCCTGGAGAACAGCCTGGACGCGGGTGCGCGGCGGATCACCGTGCGTCTGGAAGGAGGCGGCCTGGATTTGCTGCAGGTGGAAGATGACGGGGTGGGCATCCTTCCCGATGACCTGCCCTTGGCCCTGGAGCGCCATGCCACCAGCAAACTGCACAGCGTCCAGGACCTTCACGCCATCGCCACCCTGGGTTTTCGCGGTGAGGCCCTGCCAGCCATCGCCTCCGTAGCGCGCCTCGATATCCTGTCTCGGGCCATGGGCTGCAATCAGGCCGCCCGGCTACAAGTCGCCGGTGGTGTAGCCGTCGGCAACGAAGCGGCGGCCCGGGCACCGGGCACCACGGTGCGGATCACGGAGCTCTTTTTCAACGTCCCGGCGCGGCGCAAATTCCTCCGTGCCGCGCCGGCGGAACTGGCCCGCAATCAAAAGGTTCTGCGGCAGGCGGCCCTGGCCCATTTTCCCGTCGCTTTCCATCTGTACCAGGGCCCGCGGCCGCTGCTGCAGTTTCCGGCGGCGACCGATGCCCAGGGGCGCGCGGAGCGTGTGGGTGGGGTGCTGGGCGAAGAGTTTTTGCGCCATGCGGTCTATTTTGAACTGGAAGACCAGGGCTTGCGCCTGAGCGGCTGGCTGGGCCTGCCCACCTATAATCGGGCCCGCGGCGACGAACAGTATTTCTTTGTCAATCAACGGCCGGTGCGGGACCCGGTCATCACCCACGCAGTGCGGGCCGCCTATGCTGATGTCCTGTACAAGGAACGCCATCCGCTCTTTGTGCTTTATCTGAATCTGGCCCCGGAACTGGTGGACGTCAATGTCCACCCGGCCAAGGCCGAAGTGCGATTTCGCGACGCCCGTCTGGTCCACGATTTCCTGTTCCGCAGCCTGCAGCGGGTGATCGCCGAACAGCGCCCCGCTACGGTCATCTCCACCACCCCGCTACCCAGCCAGCCGGCGCCACCAACTCCTGCCAATCTCCCTCTGCCATTGCGCACGCCGGCGGTAGAGGAAGGGCAGGGCGATTATTGGGAGCAATTGGTCGCACCGGCCAACACCTTGGGCCCCATGACAGCTCCAGTGGCTGATGATGCGATACCCGACCAGCAGCCCGTCCTGGGTTATGCCCTTGCGCAGATCCACGAGCGCTTCATCCTCGCCCAAAATGCAGCGGGCATCGTGCTGGTAGATCAGCATGCCGCCCATGAGCGCATTCTCTACGAGAAGATGAAAAAATCAATACAACAAAATGATATACAAGAATTTATCATTCCTGAATATATTCATGTGAGCCCTGCGCAGATGGCCCAATTCGAGCATGCCGAAATCATGCTGCGCAAGGCGGGGCTGGGGATCTCCGTGGCTGGCCCGAGTACCCTGGCGGTTCACGCTGCCCCCCTGGGGATGAATGCCGAGTCTTATGGGCAGACCATTGCCCGGCTGTTGGCGGAAGAGGGGGCATGGGCGCGGGGGGATGAGGATGAACTGCTGGCCAGTCTCGCCTGTCGTGCGGCCATCAAGGTGAACCGCAAGCTTTCCTTGGGTGAGATGAATGCGTTGCTGCGCCAACTCGAAGCAACGCCCCGTGCCGGCCAGTGCAACCACGGCCGGCCGACGGTCATCGAGCTGAGCCTTGGCGAGCTGGATCGCCTCTTTTTGCGCGGCCGATGATCCCCGCCATTGCCCTCATGGGTCCTACCGCCAGCGGCAAGACTGCCCTGGCCCTGCTTCTCGCCGATGCCTTTCCGGTGGACATCATCAGTGTCGACTCGGTGCTGGTGTACCGCCATTTCGATATCGGCACGGCCAAACCGGATCGGGAGCTGCGCGCCCGCTATCCCCATGCCCTGGTGGATATTCGGGAGCCCGACCAGCCTTACTCGGCGGGCAGCTTTCGGGAAGATGCCCTGGCCGAGATCGCCGCGGCGCGGGGGCGCGGCCGGATTCCCTTGCTGGTGGGAGGGAGCGGGCTGTATTTTCGCGCCCTGGAGCGCGGGATCGGGGTTCTGCCTACGGCGGACCCCCAGTTCCGCCAATGCCTGAGCGAGGAGGGTGCCGCCCTGGGCTGGCCAGCCTTGCATCAACGCCTGGCGGCCCTTGATCCGGTTACTGCTGCGCAGATAGCTACCCATGACCGCCAACGGATCCAGCGGGCGCTTGAGTTGATAGACCACACCGGCAAGCCCCTGGCCGGTCAACGCCAGTGGCAAGGGGAGTTTCCCGGAACCCTGCGCAAGATCGTTTTGCAAGGACCGCGCGGATGGCTGCACCAGCGCATCGAGCAACGCCTGCAGGCCATGCTGGCGGCGGGCTTTCTGGACGAGTTGCGCCATTTGCAGACGCAACCCTATGCGCCCGAACTCCCCGCCATGCGGGCCGTAGGTTATCGCCAGCTCATGCCCTATCTGGAAGGGCTGTGCCCCTTGCCCGAGGCCCTGGCCGCAGCGGCGGCGGCCACCAGGCAATTGGCCAAGCGCCAGGAAACCTGGTTGCGTCAGGAAAGCTGCGATCTCTACCTTGATCCCAGCGATGAGATGGCGGCAAACAGGCTCTGCGTTGCGGTGGGTGGCTGGCTGGCGGTAGCCGGATACCCGCATTTTGGGTCATGCGGCCATTGAGAAAGGCGGGGTGGTAGCCATGGGGAGGGGTCCTGGGCAAAGGCGCGAGAGATCCTGCCGACCAAGCCTCGCGGAGCCCTTCGGGCGGGTTCGACAGGTCATGGCGTTTTCCATCCCGTTGAGCTAGTCTAAGTCCGGAAGTGCTACGCCAAGAAGCGCCATAAATTGAGCTAAGGAGATAAAAATGGCCGGACAACAAAAGGGACAGATCCTTCAGGATCCATTTCTCAACCTTCTCCGCAAGGAGCATGTCCCTGTCGCCATTTATTTGGTGAATGGCATCAAGCTGCAGGGTTTCATTGAATCTTTCGATCAATTCGTCGTTTTGCTGCGCAACAACGTCAGCCAGATGATCTACAAGCACGCGATCTCCACGGTGGTGCCGGGCAAGGATGTACGTCTGCCCTTGCCGGATCGTGGCCCGGAAGAAAGCACCGAGGTGGAGGCGGAATCCTGATTACCGAACCGGCCGTCCCGGAGCAGAGGGGGCGGGAAAAGGTCATCCTGGTCCACATACTCCTGCGCGGGGAGGCGGATGGGGATGAAGGTGAGGAATTCCGTCATCTGGCGGAAGGCAGCGGCGCCGTCGTGGAAGCCATGGTTACGGTGCGCCGCGATCGGCGCGATCCCGCCACCTTCATCGGTAGCGGCAAGGTGACGGAGCTTGCCGCGGCCGTGGCCGATCTCTCCCATCTGCGCACCCGGTTGGTGCGGGGATGGACCCATCTGGAACGCCAGCGGGGCGGTATCGGTCTGCGCGGACCCGGCGAAACCCAACTGGAGACCGACCGGCGACTCATTGGCGACCGGATCCGGATGTTGCGTGCGCGCCTGCTCAAGGTGGCGAGCAACCGGGATACCCAGCGCCGCGCCCGCCTGCGCGCACCGCTGCCCACCGTGGCGCTGGTCGGCTATACCAACGCCGGCAAGTCTTCCTTGTTCAATGCCCTCAGCCATGGCGCAAGCTATACGGCCGATCAGCTTTTTGCCACCTTGGATCCGGCCATCCGCCGCTTGTCCCTACCCGGCCATGGCACCGTACTCCTGGCGGATACCGTCGGTTTTCTGCGCGAACTGCCCCATGAGCTCATTGCTGCCTTCCGGGCCACCCTGGAAGAGGTCAACCAGGCACAATTGCTGCTCCATGTGGTGGATGCCGGCGATCCATGCTGGGAGCAACAGGCTGCGGCAGTGGAAGCGGTTCTGGAAGAAATCGGGGCGGCCGCTATTCCGCGGCTTTTGGTACGCAACAAAATGGACATCGCCGGCGCCACGGCCGGTATCGAATACCATGCGTCGGGAGAAGTAGCGGCGGTTCGTGTCAGCGCGCTGACGGGCGAGGGTTTGCCGGCTTTGTTGGCGGTCATCGCCCAGCAACTGTCGGGCAAGCGCGTCCGGGCTGAAGTTTTCCTGGGCCCAGAAGAGGGTGCCCTGCGGGCGCGCTTGCAGCGGATCGGCACCGTGCTGGAAGAAAGCTTTACGGACTCGGGTGCTTCCCATCTTTTGGTGGATATGGATGAACTGGCGTGGCGCCGACTCTGCGCCCGCCATGCCGGGCGCCTGAGTGGTTGTCACGCCATAGAGACGCCCCCTACAATGCGTGTTCAGGACTGAGGAAGGAGAGCGGCATGCCATGGAGTGATCCGGGCGGGAACAAGAATGATAATCCCTGGGGACGGCGTCCCAATCAACAAAAGCCACCCTTTGACATCAAAAAAATCACCGAGGAATTACGCCGTCTCGGCGGCGCTCTGGGCGGGAAGGGCGGTCCGGGGACACCGCGGGAATGGATGAACAAATTGCCGATGATCGTGGCCGGGGTGGTGGCCTTGACCTGGCTTGCCTCGGGCATTTACGTTGTGGGGCCAGACGAGCAGGGTGTGGTGCTGCGCTTCGGCAAGGAAGTCAACATTGTCGAACCCGGCCTGCATTATCACCTTCCCTATCCCATCGAGGTGGTCTACACACCCAAGGTCACCCAGAGCCTGCGCCTGGTCTTGGGCTATACGGGCAGTGGTGACGCCCTCAACCCGGGCATGATGCTGACGGCGGACGAAAATGTGGTCGATGTCCGGTTTGCCGTGCAATACCGGATCAGCAACCCGAGCCAGTATCTCTTCGCCACCGCCAGCCCGGAACAACTGGTGCGTTACGTGGCCGAATCGGCCATGCGCGAAGTGGTGGGGCGGAGCAAGATCGACGGGCTCCTCACCGCCGGGCGCGGGCCTGTGGAGCAGCAGGCCATGACCATCATGCAGGGACTGCTCAACCGTTACCATGCGGGCATCACGGTGGACGCCGTGCAATTGCTGGAGGTGGGCCCCCCCAAGGCGGTGCAGCCGGCCTTCTTGGATGTGACGGCCGCGCGGGAGGATCTGGAGCGGGCGCGCAACGAGGCGCAGGCGTATGCCAATAGCATCGTCCCCCGCGCCCGCGGCGAGGCGTCGGCCATGGTGACGGGCGCCGAAGCCTACAAGCAGCAGGTGGTCGACCGCGCCAAGGGGGATAGCGCCCGTTTCCTGGATATACTGGGCGCTTATGAAAAGAATCCAAAGGTCGTGAGTGAGCGCATGTACCTGCAGACCATGCAGGACATCCTCAGTCATACGCAAAAGGTTATTATTGAAGGCAAGGGGCAGCCCGTGATTTATATGCCGATGGCCGGCAACCAGATGCATGAAGCCGGCACCGCCGGCACCGCCGCTCCCACCGTTTCTGCCGCTCCCCTGCCCATCGCGCCGGCGCAGAGCGCTGCCGCGCCCGTGGTGTTGCCTGGTGGTGCATCGTGAAAAATACCGGCTGGAGTGTAGGCATGCTGGTTCTCCTGGGCATATTGCTCCTGGTGTCTGCCAGTTTTTATACCGTCCGCATGACCCAGAGCGTGGTGGTGCTGGAGTTTGGCAAACCCGTGCGCGTGGTGGAACAACCCGGTTTGTATTTCAAGTGGCCCTTGGTACAGGACGTAATATTCCTGGATAAGCGGCTGGCCAGCTATAGCACCCAGCCGGAGTCTTACCTGACCGTGGAGAAGAAGCCGGTCCTGGTGGATTTTTATGCCGAATGGCGGATCACCAAGCCCTTGGTTTTTTATACCAGCGTGCGTAACGCCGCCACCGCCCAGGCCCGCATCGGTGATATTGTCCGCTCCTTTCTGCGCGGTGAGGTGGGCAAGATGCCGCTGGAGGCGGTCATTACCGGCAATCGTAAGCAAATGATCGACCCCGTCCTCGCCAGCGCCAATCAGCGCCTGCAGGCGTTGGGTATCCAACTGGTGGACGTGCGCATCCTGCAGGTAGGTCTGCCGCCGGAAGTTCTCCAGGCCGTGTACAAGCGCATGGAGGCGGAACGCACCCAGGAAGCCAATGAGTATCGCTCCCGTGGGGCCGAGGCGGCAGCGGAGATTCGTGCCCAGGCGGACAAGGAGAAAACCCAGATCCTGGCCGATGCCTATCGTCAGGTGGAGGAGTTGAAAGGTCAGGGTGACGCGGAGGCGGGCAATATTTACGGCCAGGCCTATGGCAAAAATCCGGCCTTCTTTTCCTTCTATCGTAGTCTGGAGGCCTATCGGCAGAGCCTGGGCGGGAAAGATGTTCTGGTGCTCAGCCCCGATTCGCCGTTCTTCAAGTACTTCCAGCATACGCTGGAGGCGTCGGGGAAATGAAGGTGCAGGCCCCTTCCGCCTACCCTGCTTGGCTGCTGCCCAGCGGCTTCGAGGATACGCTGCCGGCACGGGCGGAGATACTGGAGACCTGCCGTCGCGGCCTGCTGGATCTCTATTCCGGATGGGGGTATCGCCAAGTCATCCCGCCCCTGGTGGAGCACCTGGAAAGCCTGCTTACCGGCAGTGCCGCCGACCTGGATCTGCAGACCTGGAAGCTGGTGGATCAGGCCAGCGGGCGGCTGGTGGGCTTGCGCTCCGACATGACGCCGCAGATGGCGCGTATTGATGCGCAGATCTCGGCCGACGGCGAAACCCGGCGCCTCTGTTATGCCGGTACGGTGTTGCGGGCGCGCCCGGATCATCTGGGCGGCAGTCGGGCGCCCTTTCAGGTAGGGGCCGAACTCTTCGGGGTCGCCGGGCCCGAAGCGGATCTTGAGGTGCTTTCCCTGATGGTGGAAAGCCTGCTGCACTGCCGGGTGGGCGATTTGCTCCTGGATTTGGGGCATGTAGGGATCGCCCATGCCCTGGCCGACGCCGCCGGCTTCCACCAGGACTTGCGGGCGGAACTGCTGCGGCTGCTGGAGCGAAAAGCGTGGCCGGACATCCGGCTCTGGCTGGACAGCAAGGGTTGCGGTACGGAGTTGACGGATGACTTTGCCACCCTCCTGCGTGCCCATGGGGGGCTGGAAGTGCTGGAACGGACCCGGGGGCAATTGGGCCACCATGGCGCCGTTCGCGCCGCCCTGGAGCAGTTGCTCTTCATCTGGACCCAGTTGCAGCAGCGTTATCCCCAATTGCAGTTGCAGTGCGATCTGGCCGAAGTGCATGGCCATCAGTATCACACCGGGCTCCTCTTTTCGGCCTACGGGCCGCAGCAGGGCGCAGCGCTGGCGAGCGGCGGGCGGTATGACGGTATTGGACTGGCCTTTGGCGGGAGCCGACCGGCGACGGGCTTCAGCCTCGATCTCAAGCCCATTCTCCCGCCCCTCCGGGAGGCGGATGCAATGCGGAGGGTCTGGGCACCGGGAGGGCAGGGCGCCGATCTCTGGCAGGCCATCGCCGCCTTACGCCAGCAGGGGCAGCGGGTCCTTCAGGATTTTAGTGCAGAGTTGGCGCCGGCCGATCCGTATCTGGTCGCGCAAGGATATGGATCCGTGTTGGAGAACAGCGGCGGGAAGTGGCAGCTACGGCCATTGACCAGCGCAGATATCACCCTTGAGGAGGATGCGGAGTAGTCCGCGCTATGGCAAAGAATCTCGTAATCGTGGGCACCCAATGGGGTGATGAAGGCAAGGGCAAAATCGTCGACTGGCTGACGGAACTTTGCCAGGCGGTGGTACGCTTTCAGGGCGGCCATAATGCCGGGCACACGCTGGTGATCGGATCACGCAAGACGGTCCTGCACCTCATTCCCTCGGGCATCCTTCATGCCGGCGTGGAGTGCTACATTGGCAATGGCGTGGTGCTGGACCCCCTGGCGCTTTTTGAAGAGCTGGATACCCTGCGTGAGGTGGTTCCCGACGCGGCTCAGCGCCTCTTCATCTCCGACGCCTGTCCGCTGATCCTGCCCTATCACAAGAGCCTCGACCTGGCCCGGGAACTGGCCAAGGGGGCGGGCAAGATTGGCACTACCGGCCGCGGCATCGGTCCGGCCTATGAAGACAAGGTGGCCCGCCGGGCCTTGCGCGTGGCGGATCTCTTCCATCGGGAACGCTTTGCCGCCAAACTGGGCGAGGCGCTGGATTATCACAACTTCGTCCTGCAACATTACTTTCGTCAGGAACCCGAAGATTTCCATGCCATCCTGGAGCGTTACCTGGGCCTGGCGGAACGCCTGGCGCCCATGGTGACGGATGTCTCCCTGCGCCTGGCCCAGCTTCAGGAGCGGGGTGCCCGCATCCTCTTCGAGGGCGCCCAAGGCACCTTGCTGGATGTCGATCACGGTACCTATCCCTTTGTCACCTCCTCCAACACCGTGGCGGCGGCAGCAGCGGTGGGCAGCGGTGTCGGCCCCGAGACGCTAGGCTACGTGCTGGGGATCACCAAGGCATATACGACCCGGGTCGGTTCCGGGCCTTTCCCGACGGAGCTTTTTGACGAGACCGGCATTTATCTTGCCGAACGGGGAGCCGAAATCGGCTCGACCACCGGCAGGGCGCGGCGCTGCGGCTGGTTCGATGTGGTGGCCCTGCGTGCCGCCTGCCGGGTCAACGGCGTGTCGGGCCTGTGCATCACTAAGCTCGATGTCCTGGATGGGCTGAGCGAGATCCGGGTAGCCGTGGGCTATCGCGTCAATGGCGTGGCCCGGAAAGATCTGCCCTGCGGGGCGGAGGCCTTGGCCGCCTGCGAACCGATTTATGAAACGCTGCCCGGCTGGAAGGAATCCACCGCAGGCGCACGGCGCTGGGAGGGTCTCCCGGTCAATGCCCGCCATTATCTGGAGCGCATTGCCGAACTGGTGGGGCGTCCCCTGGCCATTATTTCCACGGGTCCGGATCGCGAAGACACCATTTTGCGCGCTGAATTGGTCTGACATGGAGCAGCGTGCGGTGCGGATGATGGATACTGCGCATCATTCCGGTAGCACCCATAAAAAAGGGCAGGCGTCAAGCCTACCCTTTGCTTTTTGGTACCGAGGACTGGACTCGAACCAGCACAAGCTTTCGCCCACTAGGACCTGAACCTAGCGCGTCTACCAATTCCGCCACCTCGGCGTGAAACGGATTTTCATCAATTGAGGAGCATTTGTCAATGCCGGAAACACAGAACCCCAAGGACGCGTCGCTCAGCGAACGCGATCCGATGTACGGCCGGGAAAAAGAAAAATACGAACGTCCCATCGTTAGCCGCGAATACATCCTGAGCTACCTCGCGGAGGCGGGGAAACCGGCGACCCTGGAGAGCATCGCAGGCGATCTCGATGTTGTGGAAGATGACCTGGAGGCGCTCCGCCGCCGCCTGCGCGCCATGGAGCGGGACGGGCAGATTGTCCGTAATCGGCGTGGGGCTTACGGCATCGTCGCGGCCATGGAACTCATCCGCGGGACGGTCAGCGCCCATCCCGATGGCTTCGGCTTTCTCATTCCCGACGAGCGCGGCAAGGATCTCTTCCTTTCGCCCCGGGAAATGCGCAAGGTCCTGCATGGGGACATTATCCTCGGGCGGGCCATTGGCGAGGATCGCCGCGGCCGCACCGAAGGTGCCGTGGTGCGGGTCCTGGAACGGGCGGTGAAGCAGGTGGTGGGGCGCCTCTACAGCGAAGAGGGGGTGCACCATGTCATTCCCGAAGATCGGCGCATCGCCCAGGAATTTGCCGTGGTGGAAGGGGGCTGCGGGGGGGCCGTCCACGGGCAGATCGTAAGCCTGGAGATCACCCACTATCCGGAAGGGCGCAATGTGCCCCAGGGAAGGGTGGTGGAGGTGCTGGGCGAACACATGGCGCCGGGCATGGAGGTGGAGATCGCCGTGCGCAACTACGGCTTGCCCCACCAATGGCCCGAGGCCGTGCTGGCGGAAAGCGCGGAATTTTCTGCGGAGGTTCCCGAGGACATGAAAGAGGGCCGTCGGGATTTCCGCCATCTGCCGCTGGTCACCATCGACGGGGCCGATGCCAAGGATTTTGACGACGCCGTCTATGCCGAGGAAAGTTCCGAAGGCTTCCGGCTGACGGTGGCCATTGCCGATGTGGCGACCTATGTGCGCCCCGGGAGTGCGCTGGACCTGGAGGCCCAGGCTCGGGGGAATTCCGTCTATTTCCCCAGGCGGGTGATACCGATGCTGCCGGAGGCACTCTCCAATGGCCTGTGTTCCCTCAACCCCCATGTGGACCGCCTATGCATGGTTTGTGAGATGGACGTGGGCAGGGATGGAGAGGTGCGCCGCTTCCGCTTTGCGCGGGGGATCATGCGCTCGCGGCGGCGCTTCACCTATGATGAAGTGGCCGCCATTCTTGATGGCGATGCCCAATTGCGCGAGCAGGATCGGGAGATGGTGCCCCACATAGAGGCCCTGCGGGCCCTGTATGGGAGCCTATCCCGCGCCCGGGAGCGGCGGGGTACCATTGAATTTGATACCCAGGAAACCAAAATCATTTACAACGAGGAGGGGCGCATTGAGCGGATTGCCGCCCTGACCCGCAATGTGGCGCACCGCATTATTGAAGAGTGCATGCTGGCGGCCAATGTCTGCGCGGCCCAGTTTTTCCGCATCCATGAGATGCCCATGCTCTATCGGGTGCATCCGGAGCCCTCCGTCGACAAATTGGAAGATCTGCGCCGCTTCCTGAGCGAGCTGGGGGTGCCGGTGCGTCTGCCCGAGCGCCCGCGCAGTGCGGATCTCGCCCAAATCCTTGAGCAGACCAGAGAGCGCAGCGATGCCAGCCTGATCCAGACGGTGGTCCTGCGCAGCCTTTCCCAGGCCTATTATACGGTAGATACGGGGATGCATTTTGGTCTGGCCTTTCCGGCTTATACTCATTTCACCTCGCCTATCCGCCGCTATCCAGACCTCCTGGTCCATCGTGGCATCCAGACCTTGCTGGAGGAGGGGGGCACGGAGCAATCCCGGTGGATACCCAAAAAGGCCCTACAGGATCTGGGCCAGCATTGTTCCATGACGGAAAGGCGGGCGGATGAGGCCAGCCGGGAGGCGGTGAACTGGCTCAAATGCGAGTTCATGCTGGATAAGGTTGGCGAGGTCTATACGGGTATCATTACCGGCGTGACCGGCTTTGGCCTGTTCGTGGCGCTGCGCGAGGTCTATGTGGAAGGGCTGGTGCACATATCCACTCTGGGCGAGGATTATTTCCACTTTGACGCCCAGCACTACCGCCTCCTAGGCGAGCGCACCCGGGAGACTTTTCAGTTGGGCGATGACATCACCGTCCGGGTGGCGAACGTCAATCTGGATGAACGTAAGATCGACTTCGAGCGGGTGACGGATACAGCGGAGAGCCCGAAAAAGAGACGTAGTCGTAAGAGCAAGTAAAAGGCGCCTGCCATTTGTGCCGGCGCGTTTTACCTGTGATATCAAGTGCATAGCAGCATTACTCCACCTCTCCGGCCTGATAGGCGGCCAGGGGGGCGTGCTGAGCCTGCGCATAGGCCTTCAGGTAGCGCATCTCCCGCGCATAGGCCTTGTCCCCTTTGGCGGCAATCCATTCCTGCTTCATCTGCTCGGGTCCGGGGACCTTGAGCAGGGTGGTGGGGGCGTATGCCTGGGTCTTGCGGGGAGCGGGCAAACCGGCTCCATGGGTGCTTTGATGGGCCTGATACCAGTCTGGAGACAGGGCATGCCCAGTGACTCCCGCCTCGCGGCGCAGCAGGGTGTAGTGGGCGCATTTTCCCGCATTGAAGGTGACGGGCACCTGCATGGGAAGGACCTTGGTGGGCGTGAAGTCCGGATGATCGGTCCACATCCCCGAGAACACGCTGGCATTCTGATCCCACTGGGACATGGGCGGCAGGCCGAAGATGGCTTCGGTGGTCTTGAGGATATTGACCTGTGAATAGAGATTGCTTTCGAGGAAGCCTTTTTTTACCCAGGGACCCATGGCCAGGGCGAAGGTCCGATGGGCATTGATGTGGTCGGCGCCGGACTGGGCATCGTCCTCGGTAAGGAAGACCACCATGTGCCGCCATTCCGGGGTGGTGGAGAGGTAGTGGATGAACTTGGCCGTGGCATGGCGTGTTGCCATGGCTTTTGTTTGGTTCGGGCGCTGGACCGGAGCCCTGATCACCCTGGGCGCTGGCGCTATTACCTTGACAACCTTGCTGGTCATGGTCATTACACCGATGGTCAATAAGGTAAAACCGTCCCAGCGTATGGGGGAGAGGATCGCCATGGCGCAGGGTGATCAACCCTACACACTTGCCTCCTGGCAATGGTTTCAGCCCAATTTTCTTTTCTATGCCGGGCGGGGTGGCATGCCAATCCATCATTTACAGCACCTGGAAGAACTGCCCCAAATCCTCGGGAAGGGAACGGTTTATCTGGTTTGCCCTGCAACAGATGTCTCTCGTCTCAGCGTAAAAATACCGGCATCGTATCGCTTGCAGACCGTCATGATCCGGTATGAGATCTATAATCACGAGAAAATCGCCCTGTTGCGCATCACGCCAAAAACATAGGGTGAATCACAGAATCATTAGAGCGAAGCGGCGGTCCCATCGACCCAATACGCTCGCCGCAGCCTCCGCTGATTCATGCCACCCTCCAAGTCTAGGCAAAACTCGCGGGTTATCATGGGGTGAGGTGGTAAATCACGAGAGGAAGCAGACAAACTACGGGACACCTCCTGCTTTGCGTCTCACGGAGTACGGGAGCGGGAAATACTTCCACAAACGCGCCTTCGACAGCCTCGGCGCGCTGGAGGATCAGTTGGTCGTCGGCCTCCATGCGCTTGAGACTGATCATCAGCGCGTGAAATCAATTGCCGGTTTGCTGGAGTGTATAAATAACTCTATTTATAACGCTAAATAGAATCAACCCCATTCGAGATAGAGACGGCCAGCTCCAGCAAAAGTGGGACCCCTTTCCGGTAATCTTATATAACTAAACAGTATTGAGCTTAGGGCGCAATCATGCCATTTTCCAGATAGGCGGCGTCGTAGTCGAAGATGATATCGTTGTCTGGCAACACCAGATTGTCGTCTTTATCGGCGTAGGAGAGCCTGCTCAATAATCCCTTGATGACATTGATGCGGGCTATTTTCTTGTCATCGGCATGGACTATGGTCCATGGAGTGAGGGCGGTATGGGTGCGGGCAAACATGGCATTGCGGGCTTGGCTATAGTCGTCCCAATGTTTGAGGGCTTTCTGGTCAATGGGGCTCTCTTTCCATTGTTTCAAAGGGTCCTTTTCCCGATCCGCCAGCCGCTTCTTTTGTTCTTTTTTGGAGATATCCAGGTAGACCTTGAAAAAATGCAGGCCCGAACGCAGGAGCATGCCCTCAAAATCCACCACTTCGGCCATAAATTCCTCATACTGCTCATCACTGCAAAAACCCATGACCCGTTCAACGCCGGCACGGTTGTACCAACTGCGATTAAACAGGACGAACTCCTGAGCTGCCGGCAAATGCGGCACATAACGCTGAAAATACCATTGACTTTCTTCCCGGTCCGAAGGTTTGCTCAGCGCCACCACACGGGTTTCCCGCGGGCTGAGATGGGCGGTGATGCGTTTTATGGTGCCATCCTTGCCCGCACCATCGCGGCCTTCAAAGAGGACTAATATCTTGTCATTGCGGCGGATGAGGTGGCGCTGGAGCTTGACCAACTCAATCTGCAAGGTGCGCAGTTCCTTTTTGTAGAGCGATTTCCCCTGCTCCGGATGTTGCTCATCTGCCATGGCGTTTCCTTTTTCAGAAGATACTTCGTGCGGCCTTGCCGATCCCTTCCGCACTCATGGGATGCTGATCGGCAAAGGCCGCCAGATCGTAGGCGGTCAAGCCGTTGCCTACCGCCAGACCGATTTCTCCTATGAGTTGGCCGGCGTCGATGCCGACAATCCAGCCGCCCAGCAGGCGTAAACTGCCGGGCGCGAAGAACAGCCGGATACCGCCACCCATTGCTTCGAGAATTTGCGCCCGGGAGTCTTCGCTGAAATCGTAAGCGCCGGTAATCACCTCTATCCCTTGGGCCGCCGCCTGGGTGGCGGTCAGGCCGATATAGGCCGCTCCCGGGAGGGTGAAGATCGTCGTCGGGACATGGTGAAAATCGGCATAATCCAACGCCCGATCACCCCCCAGGATATTGTGGGCGGCGACCAGGGATTGGCGCACGGCGGCGTGGAAAAGCGGTACCTGGCCATTGACGTCGCCGACTGCGTAAATGTGGGGAAAACGGGTCTGCAGGGATGGGCCGACGATGATGCCGTGCTTTCCGATCTCAATACCGATCTCCGCCGTCCCTGCCGGAATCGCCGGATGGCGTCCTACGGCCATGAGCGCCACATCGCCTTCCACCTGCTGGGCGACTCCACCTTGCCGATAATGCACCAGCCGTCCGGAGCCCATTGCCTCAATCCGCTCCACATCGGCATTCAGGATCATCTCAATGTTGGCGTTGAGGAGGGGCAGCAGCGTTGCAACCATGCTCGGGTCCATACCCGACAGGATTTGCGGGCCTTTTTGCAGAAGTACCACCCGAGTGCCAAAGGCGGCGAAAAAAGACGCAGTCTCCAGGCCGATATAGCCGCCACCGATGACCACCATGCGCTCGGGCAGGAGTTTGAGGGTGGGGTCGGGTTTGTAGAGGTCGTGGCTGGTCAGGCAGTGCTCGGCGCCGGGGATGGGGGGGACAAAGACCTCGGCGCCGCTGGCGACAATGATATGCCGGCAATGAAAGCGGCGTTCGCCCTCCCCGGTGGCCACGGCGACGGTATGCGGGTCAATAAAACGGGCGCTGCCGGAAATCAACCGCAGATTGGGGCAGGTCGCCAGTTCCTCGGCATGCTGGGCATAGCGGCGGGCCTGAATGGCGTCCTTATGGGCCACCATGCGCGGGTAATCGACCTGCACCTGCCCGGAGAGGCCCAAGTTGGCGAAACGGCGTTGGCCCTCCAGGATCTCTCCCGTCTCGCGAATGGCCTTGGACGGTACGCAGCCTTCATAGAGACAGTTGCCGCTCATCACCCCCTTGGGGTCCGTCATCACCACGGATAATCCGGCCTTAGCCAAACGAAAGGCGGCAGGATAGGCCCCGCCGCCTGCGCCAATGGTCAGGACATCGACGGTTTCCCTTTGCATGGTCATGCGTTACTACCTCCGTACTGGTTGACAATCTGCCACTGCGATATACGGCAATATAGGAACCCTATTGATTGTTGAAAGTATAGTGGGAAGGGGAGAGGACGCAAGGCGCGGCGGGGCCATGGCTTGCAATAACGATGAATTACGGTTAAAAAACGAATAAGGGAGGGGAATTGGTCGGAAAAGGGGGATGGTTTGCCGAGGGAGTCGGGCGGATGATGCAAGGTGTCTTGCGCGGTCTTTATGGTTTCGTTCTGGCCCCCCTTCTTCTGGGAATGGGAGGTGCCCACGCGAGTGGCCTGGATCAGGATATCCTGGGTGTCTGGCAAACGGCCCATGGGCATAGTTATATCCGGATTTATGACAAGGACGGCGGATACTTTGGACAGAGTGTCGTCCATCCGATGGATTCCGTGCAGCAAGCCAGAGCTGCGGGACAGCCGCAAATACTGGCGCATTTCCTGCCGCAAGGCCCCGGTGTCTGGTCCCATGGCACTATCTATGACCCTGACAATAAAACGCATTTTCAGGGTATTCTGACCTTGCTGGGCCCCGATCGGCTCAAAGTTTATGGCTATGTCGGCTTTCAGTGGCTGGGCGGCGAGACGATCTGGACGAAGGTCCATGGGCGGGAAGGGAGGTGGAACCCTTATGGTCAGGACGGTTAATTTGCGCTTTTCGGAACCTCCATTCAGCAATGGATGGCGATTCAATGGCTTTCCGGCGCTTTCTCATTGGAGCTTGCATCGCCGAGCGGGACAACGGTGAGCCCTTCCGCCCGCAGGCGCTGCTGGAGATCCGCCATGGCCCTTTCGACATCCGCCGGGAGGCCTGCCACACCGAGTTCAAGCTGCATGCCATTTTGCCGCAGGCTGGGCAGGCTCGAAAAGGCGATCCGGGGATGGGCGGCGCAGAAGGATTCCATGAGGGGAACGAGTTCCCCTTCCCTGGCACCCGGCAAGAGGATCCGCTGTTCCACGTTTCCTACGCGGGGCGGATAATATTGCGCCAATACCCATTCGCTCATGGGTTCTGCCATTTGCGGAAAACCAGGGAAGAAATGCTGTTTCCCCAGGGAAAATCCCGGTACCTTATTGATGGGGTTGGGGATCAGCGTGGCGCCATCGGGCAGGTCGGCCATCCTGATCCGCACGGGTTCGGCTGCGGCACCAAACTGGGCACGGATGAGTTGTTCCGCTTCGGGGTGCCGCCGCAGGGGAAGACCGGCGGCGGTGGCGGCGCAGGCGCGGGTGAGGTCATCGGGTGTGGCGCCGAGACCGCCGAAAGAGAACACAGGCTCCGCTCGCGCCATGGCCCAACGGAGTTGACCCACCAGGATATCCGCCATGTCGGGCACGATCAGGCACCAGGCCACTTCATAACCGCGGGCGGCGAGTTGGCGGCGCGTGCGGACGAAATGGGCATCCTGCCGCTTACCGCGCAAGATCTCGGTGCCGATCACCACAATGCCCAGGGCCGCCGTCATCACTAATCCTCCGTGCCGGGCCAGATGCAAGGTGAGAGTTCACCAGCCTTTTCGCCGTCGATGGTGACCTTGCCCTGCTCCATGCGCAGGCGGCCGCTCACCAGCCAGGCGATGGCCTGGGGGTAGATGCGATGTTCCATCGCCAGGACCCGCGCGGCCAGGCTATCCACATTGTCTTGCGCCAACACGGGAACCGCGCCTTGGACGATGATGGGGCCCGCATCCAGATCGGCCGTCACGAAGTGTACCGTGGCGCCATGGAGCTTCACCCCTTCGGCCAGGGCCTGGGCATGGGTATGCAGGCCGGGGAAGGCGGGGAGGAGGGAGGGATGAATATTCACCATGCGGCCCTCATAATGCTGTGCGAACTCCGGAGTGAGCCGGCGCATGAAGCCGGCCAGGGCAACATGGTCAGGCGCAAAGTCGTTAATCTGGGCACGCAGCGCGGCGTCGAAGCTGCTGCGATCCCCAAAGCGGCGATGGTCTACGCAACGAACGGGAATCCCTGCCGCCGTGGCCAGCGCCAAGGCTGGTGCCTGCGGACGGTTGCTGATCACGGCCACGACCTCGGTGGCGGGGATTTGCCCGCTGGCGCAGGCGCTTAGGATGGCCTGCAGGTTGCTGCCGCGGCCGGAAACGAGGACTACCAGGCGCTTAGGCAAGAATACGTACTCCTGGTCCTTCACCACGGGGAACGAGGCGGCCGATCTGGTACGCCCTTTCTCCCGCATCGTCCAGGATCTTTTGGGCATCTTCGCGGGATCCCCAGGGGACTATGGCAACCATGCCCACCCCGCCATTGAAGACCCGCCACATTTCCGCGTCGCTCACCGCTCCCTGCTCCTGCAGCCAACGAAAGATGGCCGGCCGTTCCCAGTTCCCGGCATTGACCTCGGCGGCCAGATGCGCGGGCAGGGAACGGGGCAGATTCTCCACCAGCCCACCACCGGTGATGTGCGCCAGGGCGTGAACGGGAAGGGCGGCGCGCAGGGCGTTGATGGCCTGCACGTAAATCCGCGTGGGGGCCAGCAGGGCATCCACGAGGGGCTGCCCGTTGACAAGACCATGAAGATCGGCATTGTTGCGCGCGAGGATCTTGCGGATCAGGGAATAACCATTGCTGTGGGGCCCAGAAGACGCAATACCGATCACCGCATCCCCTTCCTGACAGCGCGCTCCCGTAAGGATCTCGGATTTCTCCACGATACCCACGGCAAAGCCTGCCAGATCGTAGTGGTCCCCGCTGTACATGCCCGGCATTTCCGCCGTTTCACCGCCCAGGAGGGCGCAATGGGCCTGCCGGCAACCCTCGGCAATGCCGGCAATGACCTGTTCGGCCACGTCCACCTCCAGGCGGCCGCAGGCATAGTAATCCAGGAACCAGAGGGGCTCGGCCCCGGCCACCAGGATGTCGTTGACACACATCCCCACCAGGTCGATGCCGATCCCATCGTGCCGGCCTGCCTCCAGGGCCAGGAGCAGCTTGGTGCCGACGCCGTCCGTGCCGGACACCATGACTGGCTCCCGGAAGCCCTTGGGCACTTCAAAAAGGCCGCCAAAGCCGCCCAATCCGCCCAGGACTCCAGGGCGCCGCGTGCTTTGCGCCAGCGGTTTGATCCGCTCGATGAGGGCATTGCCGGCATCAATGTCCACGCCGGCGGCGTGGTAGCTAAGGGGAGGTTGAGAACTCATGCATTGCTCCAACGGGGATCCAATGCCTGCATTGTTATGGACAGGCCCATCCCCTGTCAAAAGAGTGGACGCGGGCGCCCATGGGGGTGGTTTGCGCGCGGGCCTTGGCGCAGCGATGCGCGGGGTGCCGATCAGGCACAAAAAAGGAGCGGCAAGGCCGCCCCGTTACCTGTACCGGGATGGACCTGCCAGCGCAGGTCACCCATAAGCCTTTTAGAAGCGCTTGAAGATCTGCCCGCTTTTGGCGGCCTGATAGCGCGCCTCCACGATGCTCCAGTTCATGTTCTTGTGGATGGCCGCCAGATAGTCGGCGCGCCCCAGGGCCTTCCAGTCCACCATATAGGCATGCTCGAAGACATCGACGATCACCAGGGGCACAAAGCCGCCGACATTGCCGTCTTCGTGCAACTGAATGAAGTGGTTGTTGATCTGCCCCGTCGTGCCATCATAATAACAGATGGCCCAGCCGATGCCGCGGCTCTTGGCCGCCGCCATGAGGTCTTCGTGCCAGGCCTCGAAAGTGCCGAACTGCTCCACAATGGCCGCCTTGAATCCCGGCGCCTGCTCGACGGTCACGCCCGCTTTGAGTTGCGCAAAGTAATACTCATGCAGGACCATCCCGTTATACTCGAAGCCAAAGCGCCGGCGGCGATCGGCATAGGCCAGGGAGGCGATTTTGCCCTGTGCACGCAATTCCGCGAGCTCTTTGCGCAACGCATTGCTTTGATTTACATAACCAACATAAAGACCCCAATGATCGTTGATCTGGGCAGCGGATATGCCATCAAGATCGCCAGGTTTCAATTCTTCGCGTACGCTGTAATCGGTCATCCTCTACTCTCCTTATGTTCAAAACTAGAACAATACAAAACCTTAATGAATTATAGTCGCTGCCCATGGAAGCTGCAAACGGCCTCCGGTCCGGAGTGAGCTTGTTGAAGCAGCAGCCGTGCCATTCCATTCTTGACAGGCTCGCCCTGCTCCCCTAGCGTCCCGTCCATGAACATCCCCAATATGCTGACCATGCTGCGACTCTTTCTGGTGCCGGTGCTTTTTTATGCACTGGTGGAAGGTCGTTACGGCGGGGCTTTGGCAATTTTCCTCATCGCTGCGCTTAGTGATGGCCTGGACGGCTGGATTGCCCGGCGCTTTCATCTGCAAACGCGCTTGGGCGCCATCCTCGACCCCATTGCCGACAAATTGCTGGTTGTGACTGCGGTGATCACCCTGACCTGGCTGGGTTTCCTGCCCCTCTGGCTTACGGTGCTGATCATTTCCCGGGATCTCCTCATTATCGGCGGCAGCATGGCCTATCAACTGCTCATCGGTGCCATCGAGATTGCGCCGACCCGCCTTTCCAAGGTGAATACGGTCGTGCAATTCCTCCTCATCGTGCTGGTGCTGCTCCATGCGGCGAGCGGCTGGCAATATTCAGGCTTATTGATGATTTTCTTTATCGCATCGGCCGTGAGCACCCTCTCGTCGGGTTTGCAATATGTCTGGGTATGGAGTCGTAAGGCCATCGCCCAAGAGAAGGGGACGACCGGTCCATGAGTACCGATGGGCAACTGGTCTTGCCCTTGGGTCTGCGTCCGCAACCCTTGCTGCAGCACTTTTCCACCCTGGGTAACGAGGAAGCCGTCGCTGCGGTGCAGCAGATGCTGAGCAGTCCGGGACCCCGCTGTCTCTACCTTTCGGGGCCGGGCGGAAGCGGCAAGAGCCATCTGCTCCAGGGCGCGGCGTTGGCGGCAGGTCCGTGGTCGCCTTATCTGGATCTGGCCGATTGGGCCCGCCACGGTGCAGCGCCCTCGGTCCAGGAGGCTTTGCAGAGTCTGGGTTCCGCTGTCCTTTTGTGCCTGGATGGTGTCGATGCGGTTGCCGGGCAAAGGCCTTGGGAGGAGTTGCTCTTCGCTCTCTATAACGAGCGGCTGCAGAGTCAACGTCCCCTGCTCATTGCCGGGCGGCTGGGTCCACGCAGCGCTCCCTGGCAACTGGCGGACTGGGGCAGCCGCTGCAGTGCCTGTCTGCATTACGCCCTGCATTTGCCCGATGACGAACAGCGTTTGGCCATCCTGCAGCAAATGGTCCGGCAACGCGGCCTTTTTTTGCGCGAAGATGCCGCTTACTATCTCTTGCGCCACTGGACCCGCGACCTCGGTCAACTGGAGCAGATCATCGAACAATTGGACAACCAGTCCTGGGCCCGGCAACGGGAACTGAGCATCCCCTTCATCCGTTCCTGCCTGACGGCCGCCGGGCAGGGCGCGCATCTACCGGAGGAGGGAGCATCAACGTGAAGGAGACTGTCTCGGGACAACAAGACGCGGATTTTGCTGAAATGCGGGACGGCGCGGCGGGAGAAAAACAGCGCGCCCAGGAGAATCAGCGGGTGCAGAGTGACAGGGCGAGGGGCAAAACGCTGCGGCGTTTTCTGCTCGTCCGTCCCCCGGCTTGTTTTCTCCACGCCTGGCGCCGCTTTTGGCAGGATGACTGTATCGACCGCGCCGCACTGCTCGCCTATACGACCCTTCTGGCGATCATTCCTCTGGCGGCGGTGGTGCTCTGGTTATGGAACAGGGTCGGCTTTGGGCCTCTGGATCAAGCGCGATTGGGCCGGTATATCTTTGAGAACTTCCTGCCGCAAACTGGTAACGCCATTCTGGGCCAGATCGATATCTTGGCCGCCCGCGGGGCGCAATTGGGGATTTTTGGCGTATTGGGGCTGGCAACAACGGCTATTTTATTATTACATGCCGTGGAACGGCACTTCAATGCCATCTGGCGCGTGCATCCTCGCTGTTGGTGGTGCCGCTTTTTGCGCTATATCGGAATACTGGTCCTCGGGCCCACCGTTCTCGCCTTTGTTGCCTCCTTATTGCTCCCTTTGCAGCCCATGCTGGCGCAAATAGTACCCATACCGGCGCTACCGCCATTGGCTACCATCGTTCTCGCATTCCTGGTGGAGACCCTGGTTCTCGCCGCCGTTTATCATGGGTTGCCGGCAACCCGGGTGCGCTGGCGGGATGCCATGGCGGGTGGATTATCGGCAGCGGCACTTTTCGAACTGAGCAAGATTGGTTTTTCCTGGTATCTGGAGTTTTCCACCTTTCAGACGATTTATGCTGCGCTGGGCGTTTTCCCGGTTTTTTTGTTGTGGATTTATGTTGCCTGGGCCAGCGTTTTGTTTGGCGGTGAAATGGCCGCCAGTTGCGGTGAAAAGCAGCGGACGGCTGACTAAATTCTTTGAAAAACAGTGGGAAGAGAGCGGAATGGCAGCGGAGATTTCCGCGGCGTCAACCAGTGTTTATTCCGCGAGGATGCTCGACCTGTCAGCAGAACGCTGCAGGAAATACTGACAAAAATCGGGGGTCTCGCGTAATACTACCCCAAGCTTTCTGATGCACTGCCGATCTCCCAGACGGATCTCGATGATGCCTTCCGGCGACCCGGTGCGCGAAGCTAGAATCAACACTTCCCGATTCCCCAGGCGCGCCAGCAAAGCCGGACAGGGTGGGCCCTTCCGACCATCCGGCGTCACCTGGACCGATAACGGGTTATCCCCCAGGCGCTTCACTCCCATTAATAACTCGCCTTGCCGGGTAATTCGTAGCCAGCGGACTTCAACCAATAAATTACGCACGGTCAAAGAGAGATCCAGGTGGCTGATCTCTCCACGGGGCAGTTGTTCAAGTCCCAGAAAAGCCCCGGGCTGCAACAGAGATACCATGGATCCAGGACCGCGCAACAGGAGTCCGTCCTCATTCCAGTCGACGATATACCAATGAATATCCCCTGGAGCAGGCGGCACAAGGTCGTTGACTCGCCAGTCACTGCGGTCGGTCCAGGTACTGGCAAAATGGCGATAACTATGGGCGAAGTCGGAGTGGAGCCGGATCGGCAGGTGATTGGCCAAAAGGCGATCCTGACTGCGCCGCCAAGGCAATAACGCGGCGCGTACATTCATGAAGAAAGCGAGGCGGTGTTTTTCGGGGAGGGCCTCAAGGGCGGGATGGGTGCGGTGCAGTCCCTTGGGGTCACGCAATTGCCGCACGGTTTCGCCCAGGGCCGCCGCCAATGGCTGGGTATCAAAGACCGCACAGGGTTGGGGTGGCCGTGCTTTCTGCCACCAGGGGTGATCCGGCCCCAGGGCGCCCAGATGCATCGGCCCCTGTCCGGCCTCCAGAGCCACCGCAAAACGGTAAGGATGCCTGCTTTCCCGTTCAGCGTCGGGGATCAGGCCCGCTTCCAGGTGAAAGGGAACGGCATCGACATAGTCGCCCAGCCAGGGATCCAGCCAACGGATCTGCTGACGCGGCAGGTGCGCGGGATCGCAAATGAACGACAATGTCAGCAGGCTGAAAAAACGGCGGATGACGTAGCCCAGGCCATCCTGGCCGTTGCCATCGGCGGAAATCAGGCCTAGTTCGGCCGCTCCCTGCATCAGGGCACCGCTCTCTCCCCAAATAATGCCGGATGGGAGTTCCTGACGGCGCTCCGCATGGAGCCTGAAAAGGTAATAGATCACTTCCAATGATGATCCTATTGCATTGTTTATCATTGATTTATCAGCGCTATCCTTTATGGATACATAAAAAGATAGGCGCAATGTTTTCAGCAGGCGTATCACCGCCTGCCCGAAGGCATCGTCGTTAGGATTGCAGGGATGTTGTCCTTGCTTGGTCAGTAAGGTGCGCGCCATGGACAGATATGCTGTCGCCCCATCCAGGCGACGCCCGGGCTCCATGGCCCGCAGGTTGATATCGGCAAGGGCCGCAATGATGGCGTTCAGCGCGGAGAGATCCGCGTTCGCCTCCGGCTTTGGCCAGCGCACCAGGCGCCACCAGGAGGAACATTGCTCCGGCGTGACCAAGCGTTCCTTCCAGGCATCCTCCCGGTTCATCAAACCCTTTCCCTTATTGGCCATTCATTGGCATTATTAGGCGCATTCGCAAGAATGCCAAGGCATGCTCCGCATGCCGGCAGTGAGGACCCAATGGACGAAGAAAAGATTCCGTCGCGCATTCTGGTGATCGAGGATGAGGAGGGCATCCAGGAACTGCTGCGCATGAGTTTGCAGCGTCAGGGTTTTGAGGTGCGCTGCGCCGACTGTGTGGAGGCTGCCGAGGCGATTCTGAGCGAGTGGGAGCCGCAGATCCTGATCCTGGACTGGATGCTGCCGGGCGAGAGCGGCTTGGGCTGGTGCCGCAGCCTGCGCCGCCGCGAGGCCCACAAGAAATTACCCATCATCCTGCTGACCGCGCGGGGAGAGGAAGCGGACCGGATTCACGGGCTCGAATCCGGGGCGGATGATTATCTGGCCAAACCTTTTTCACCGCGGGAGCTGGTGGCGCGGGTCAATGCCCTGCTGCGCCGTGCCTATGGTGAAATGACAACGAACCGACTGCGGCTGGGCGAACTCCATCTGGATTTGCGCGCCCATCGCGTTTATGCCGGAGATACGGAGGTCCACCTCGGGCCGACGGAGTTCCGGCTGCTGCGGCTCTTTCTGGGCAACCTGGAGAGGGTCTTTTCCCGGGAACTGCTGCTGGATCAGATCTGGGGTCGGCAGATCTATGTGGAAGAACGCACCGTGGATGTGCATATCCGCCGTTTGCGCCGCGGCCTGGAGAAATACGGCTATGCCCATATCATTGAAACGGTGCGCGGCGAGGGTTACCGCTGTTGCGGTCAGGTGATGGGCAGTGGCGATGGGGAAGCGCCGTGAATAGCATTCGTGCCTGGGCGCTCCCGCTCTTTTTATGGCTCCCGCTCCTGTTGTCGCTGGTCCTTTCGCCCCTGTCCTGGAGCGCCGCCATCTGGCCCGCCGTCCTTGGCCTCCTTCTCGCCTTGTGGGTGGGCTGGCACCGCCAGCAGTTGCTCCATCTGACGGCATGGTTTCAGCAACCCCGCGCGGTACTGCCGCCCCTGGCGGCGGGCATTTGGGAAGAAACCTTTGCCGCCGGCTACCATTGGCGACGGGATCAGGAAACGGTCCATCGTCAACTCACGGCCCAGATCGTACAACTGCGGGACGCCCTGGAGGCCATGCCGGACGCAGTGTTGCTCCTGGATGGCCGCAGCCAGTTGCGCTGGGTGAATCAGTCCAGCACCCAACTCCTGCAGTTGCAATGGCCGGAGGACATGGGCAAGCCACTCCGCTATTGGTTGCGTACGCCGCAGATGCAGCGCTTTGTCAACGGGGAAGCGACGAGCAGCATTCAAATGCCCGCTCCAGGCAATCCCCATCTCCTCCTGGAAGGGTTGCGCTACCCCCTGGCCGATGCCGGAGCCCTCATCATTTTCCGCGACATTACCCGCATTCGCCACCTGGAAATGGTGCGTCAGGACTTCGTGGCCAACGTGTCCCATGAGCTCCGCAGCCCGTTGACGGTGATCCGCGGCTTTGTGGAAACGCTCATCGATGGTCCCCTTGGGTCCGATGCGGAGGTGAGTCCGCAGCTGAAGCTCATGGAACAGCAGACCCTGCGCATGCAGTCCCTCGTGGAAGACCTGCTCACCCTGGCGCGTATGGAAACGGCGGGAGTCGATCCGAACGAGTGTGAAACGGTGTCCGTGGCGGGCCTGGTGAACGACTATCTATGCGCCCTGCAAGAACGAATCGGCGCCAAGGCATTGGACCTGGCGCTGCGCATGGATCCTGGCCTGGGTATCTTCGCCTTAACCATCGATCTCGGCAGCATCGTACGCAACCTGCTGGAAAACGCCGTAAAATACACTCCCGGCGGTCGCCGGATCGAGATTGTCTGGGAAAGGCGGGACAACGGCCTGTGCTTTACGGTCAGCGACTCCGGCGATGGCATTCCCCCGGAGCATCTTCATCGCATTACCGAGCGTTTTTACCGGGTGGACAAGGGGCGTTCACGCCAACTGGGCGGGACCGGGCTGGGTCTTGCCATCGTCAAGCATGCCGTGGAACGCTACCAAGGATGCCTCGAAGTGGAAAGCGAATTGGGTCGCGGTTCTCGTTTTACGGCCCGCTTTCCCCTGCAGATGGCTCGACCCCTGGCCCTGGCGGAGGCGGCGGTCGAACCATAAAATAGCGCAAAAGGGGCGCCTGGCGGGATGGGTCACGGGTCTGCAGGGACACCGCCCTTGTCATCAAAGTGTCATATTGATCCGCTATGATGGCAAGCGCAGTAACGATCATTTACCTCATATGGAGAGCGTAGCATCATGATGCTGAAAATCATCACCTTAGGAGTAGGACTCGCCGGCCTCGGCGTGGCGGCCATCGCCCAGGCGGACACCCTGTCTGCCGCCGGCGGAACCGCCATCTACCCGGTCATGAGCAAATGGGCCCAGACCTATAAGGAAAAAACGGGCACCGCCATCAATTATCAGGCTATCGGCTCGGGGGGCGGGATCGCCCAGATCAAGGCCAAGACCGTGGCCTTCGCCAACAGCGACATGCCCTTGCAGCCCGAAGATCTGCGCAAGGACAAACTCATCCAGTTCCCGGCCGTGATCATCGGAATCACGCCGGTGGTCAATCTGCCCGGAATCAAGCCGGGGGAACTGATCTTCAACGGGCAGGTTCTGTCCGATATCTACCTGGGCAGGATCAAGAAGTGGAATGCCCCGGCGATCCAGGCATTGAATAAGGGGGTGCGGCTGCCCGATAGCGACGTTACCGTCGTGCATCGCTCCGACGGTTCCGGGACCACCTTCAACTTTACCAACTATCTGTCCAAGGTCAGCAGCGAATGGAATGAAAAGGTTGGCGCCAACACCTCCGTTTCCTGGCCCACCGGCGTGGGTGGCAAAGGTAATGCCGGCGTCGCCGCTTATGTGCAGCGCATTCCCGGCGCCATCGGCTATGTGGAATTTGCCTATGCCATGGAAAACCACATGGCTTACGGGCGGATGCTCAATGCCGACGGCAAGGTGGTGGAACCCGATATGGCCTCCTTCCAAGCCGCGGCCGGCAATGCCGACTTCGGCAAGGTGCAGGATTTCTACCTGATCCTGACCAATCAGCCGGGCGCCAAGAGTTGGCCCATTGCGGCGGCTACCTATATCCTCATGCGCGAGGACGCGAGCAAGGAAGAGAACGCCAAGGTCCTGCACTTCGCCCGCTGGTTCCTGACGGATAACGAAGCCCAGGCCGAAGCCAAGGCTTTGGATTACGTTCCGCTGCCGGTCGGCACCGTGCACCGGATCGAGGCCTACTGGAAGACAAAGCTCGGAGTCTGAAGAAAGTAGCATAGTGTCTGGCCGGAGGTTTTGGTGCTATTCCGCCAAGGGTGGGGGCAGCGCTTTGCCCCCCCAACTTTTCTGGAGATCCGTCCGTCATGGCAGTGAATGACTGCGAACGCAAGGTTGCCAGCCCGTTTCCGGATAGGATATTTCGTTATTTGACGGCTGGCCTGGCTTATTTCGTGTTGGCGCTGCTGGCGGCGGTATCGCTTTCCCTTTTCCTCAGTGGATGGGATGCCTTGCGCAGCTTCGGGTTCAGCTTTTTCTGGAGCGAAGCCTGGGACCCGGTTACCAACCGGTTTGGCGCACTGATTCCCATTGTCGGTACGTTGCTCAGTTCGCTCATTGCCTTGATGATTGCGGTGCCCATCAGCTTCGGCATCGCCATGTTCATCAGTGAGCTTGCCCCAGCCTGGCTGGGCAGACCCATCGGCAGCGCCATCGAATTGTTGGCGGGTATTCCCAGCATTATTTTCGGTATGTGGGGGCTCTTCGTTTTTGCGCCGGTCTTTGCCGGATTTGAACCGTGGATCAGTCATCATCTCGGGAACATTCCTGGCCTGGGCGTGTTGTTTCGCGGCCCGCCCATGGGCATTGGCATGCTCACGGCAGGCATCATCCTGGCCATCATGATCATTCCCTTTGTCGCCGCCATCATGCGCGACGTCTTCCTGGCCACCCCGGCCATTCTCAAAGAGTCGGCCTATGCCTTGGGCGGCACTACCTGGGAGGTGGTGCGTTCGGTGGTGTTGAGCTACACCCGCACGGCTGTGACGGGCGGGATTTTTCTCGGGCTCGGCAGGGCCCTGGGGGAGACCATGGCCGTTACCTTCGTCATCGGCAATGCCCATGACCTGCATGCCTCCTTGCTGGAGCCGGGGAACTCCATTGCGGCCGTCCTCGCCAACGAATTCACCGAGGCCTTTTCGCCGTTATACCGTTCATCCCTGCTGGCCCTGGGCTTCATTCTCTTCATGATCACCTTCATCGTCCTGGTTCTGGCCAGACTCATGCTGTGGCGGCTGGAAAAGGCGCAGGGGAAGGTGGGCTTGTGATCAACCTCCGCTTTCGCCGCCGCTTCTGGAACGCCTTCAACCTCAGCATGGCGGTCCTGGCTACGGGTTTTGGCCTTTTCTGGCTCCTCTGGATCCTCTGGACTACGCTGGATGCCGGTTTTGCTGCCCTGAATCTCCAGCTTTTCACCCGGGATACTCCCGCACCTGGAAGCGTCGGCGGTCTGCGCAACGCCTTTGTGGGGAGTTTGATCATGATCGCCCTGGCCGTCCTCGTCGGCACCCCCGTGGGTATCCTCGCGGGCACCTATCTGGCAGAATTCGCCCATGGCACCCGCAGGGCAGAGGTCATCCGCTTTTTCAATGACATTCTGCTCAGTGCGCCGTCCATCGTCATCGGGCTTTTTGTGTATACCGTGTTGGTGCTACCCATGGGGGATTTCTCTGCTTGGGCAGGGGCCATATCCCTGGCCATCATTCTTCTCCCGGTGGTCTTGCGCACCACCGATGAAATGCTGCGCCTGGTGCCTGGTACCCTGCGTGAGGCAGCCCTGGCCCTGGGCGCTCCGTACTGGAAAATGATCTTTCAAATCACCTATCGTGCAGCGCGTTTCGGGATATTGACCGGAGCCTTGCTGGCGATAGCGCGTATCAGTGGAGAAACCGCACCACTCCTGTTTACTGCGCTCAACAACCAGTTTTGGAGTACTGATCTGGACAAGCCCATTGCCAATGTACCTGTAGTGATCTTCCAGTTTGCCATGAGCCCTTATGCCGACTGGCAACGCCTGGCCTGGGCAGGGGCGCTCATTGCTGCCCTGGCCGTATTGGCCTTAAGCATTACTTCACGCCTTATCATCAAGGGGAGGAACTTCCGCTAATGCTGGAATCCCAGTCTGAGAAAACCAAGATCGCAGTGCGTCAGCTCGACTTTTTCTACAGCGCCGACCAGGCGCTCAAAGATATCAACATGGATATTCCCGAGCGCCGGGTGACTGCTTTCATTGGTCCTTCGGGCTGTGGCAAGTCCACGGCTCTGCGGGTCTTCAATCGCATGTACTCCCTTTATCCGGGCCAGCGCGCCACCGGCGAGGTCCTGCTGGACGGGGAAAACATCCTTTCTCCCCGAATGGACGTCAACCGTCTGCGGGCACGGGTGGGGATGGTCTTTCAGAAGCCCACGCCGTTCCCCATGTCTATTTATGATAACATTGCCTTCGGTGTGCGGCTCTATGAGCGTTTGCGCAAGGCGCAGATGGATGAGCGGGTGGAACAGTCCTTGCGCCAGGCAGCCCTCTGGGATGAAGTCAAGGACAAGCTCAAGACCAGCGGCCTGGGCCTTTCGGGTGGCCAGCAGCAGCGCCTTTGCATCGCCCGGGCGGTGGCGGTCAAGCCCGAGGTGATACTCCTCGATGAGCCGACGTCGGCGCTGGACCCCATCGCCACGCTCAAGATCGAAGAACTGGTCAGCGAGCTCCGGGACCAATTTACCATCGTGATCGTCACGCACAACATGCAGCAGGCGGCGCGGGTCTCGGACTATACTGCTTTTATGTATCTGGGAGAGATGGTGGAATTTGGTCAAACCAACCAGCTTTTCACCAATCCCGGCAAGAAACAGACGGAAGATTACATCACCGGTCGTTACGGCTAATAAGGAATCCAATCATGGCAGACTTTGATCAGCATATTTCCCAGCGTTTCGATGAGGAACTGCATGATATTCGCTCCATGGTCCTGGCCATGGGAGGCTTGGTCGAAGAGCAGGTTGCCAATGCCATCAAGGCGCTGCAGAGCGGCGATGCGGAACTGGCCAGCGAAACCATTTCCCGGGATCATGAAGTGAACGGCTACGAAGTGCGTATCGAGGAGGAATGCATCGGCATCATCGCGCGGCGCCAGCCCGCCGCCAGCGACCTGCGCCTGGTGATGACCATCATCAAAACGGTCGCCGACCTGGAGCGCATGGGCGACAAGGCGGTGAAGATCGCCAACATG
>JABEBX010019832.1_pt1 | contig 42948 bp, 39 predicted proteins | sample 7245971 | NCBI WGS metagenome assembly JABEBX01 (sample SAMN14506365, study PRJNA622280) | hot springs metagenome | biome: hot spring [ENVO:00000051]|acidic hot spring [ENVO:00002120]; feature: spring [ENVO:00000027]|sediment [ENVO:00002007]; material: sediment environment [ENVO:01001048]... | reverse complement strand
GAGCTACTGGGGTGTTCACAGTAGCGGAAAGTGCCAATTTGAATAAAACCCTTGCTATGCAAGGGTTTTATTTGTTTTTAAAGGCTAAACTCCGGATTAGAGATCAGCCTGTAGATACTTTGATATCCGCGGATCAGCCTCACGGAAATTATTGCGGGAGCGGAGGTGCGGCCCACGCGCAGCGGCTGTTGAATTCCCACACGCAATACTTTTATTATGCCTCGGATTGACCGGATATTTTCATTCCGCGATTTTCAGGCGATCCTGAAGTTGGGTTTTCCACGGTTCACCGATGGCGGAATCGGTGATGATCAAATCCAGGTCTTCAATGGAGCAGACGCGGGCGAGGCCTTTGCGGCCAAATTTTCCGGCATCGGCAAGAAGAATTTTTCTGGCGGCTTGTTTCAAGGCGAGTTTTTCAATCTGCACCATGGCGAGATTGGTGTTAAAAATATCGGTTTCATAGATTCCCGCAACGGAAAATACCATCAAATCCGCATGAATTTCCGCCAAGGCCTGCATGGTAATCGGGCCGACCATCACACCGGACCGCGGGTACATCGCCCCGCCTAAAACCAGCAGTTCAATACCATCATCATTGGCAAAATGGCTCGCTACCGTCAGGCTGTTGGTAACCACCTGCAATGGACGGACATCCAATTGCTGCACGGCATAATGAATGGTGGAGCCGCCATCAAAATAGACGGTCATACCCGGTTCAATCATGGCGGCGGCGGCTTTTCCAATGGCGCGTTTGGCGTCCACCTGTTCCTGCATACGCTGATCCAAGTCCAGCATGGCCGGAGAACGCCCGCGGTACAGGACTCCTCCGCGGGTGGCTTCCACCACACCCTGTCCGCACAGCGCATCAACATCGCGCCGCACAGTGGAGCTTGATACGCCTAGTTCTTCCGTCAGTTGTTCCAGCGAAGCGCTTTGCCGGGTTCGCAGAATATCGAGAAGTTTTTTCTGGCGATCAACAATCAGCATGATATGCTCCATACAAAGATTGTGGCCCGAGTATGGCGGCTCGCAATTGGCTCAGTGCCGGCCGCTGGAACGCTTGCCGAAGCACTACCGCCGGCAAAGGCATGGCAATTTTTCTGTACCACCCCCGAAATCGTCGCGAAACGCGGTTGATTAGACGCATTGCGAAGACGTTTTCAACGGTCAATGCGGGTGGGGACACCCGCGATCCCAGGACTGGTGCGGAAAAATTGCCACGCCCGCCGGCAAAGCCGGCGGCTATATAGTGCGGCCGCGATCATTTAATTTTTCCCCAGGTTTCTTCCAGCGCCCGGGCGCTGGCTTGAATGCCGGCGACTTCTTTAGGCCATAATTCCGGCTCCAGTGCCGCTTCCACACCGCAACCGCCAACGACGGTTGGCACACTCAAGCAGACCTTTTTAATGCCGTATTGTCCGGTAAGCTGGCTGCTGACCGGCAAAATGCGCTTGCGATCCAGGACAATGCTGTGGATCACTTCCGCAATACTTAATCCCACGGCGTAACCGGCGCCACCCTTGAGCTTAATAACTTCTGCCCCGGAGGTTTGCGTCTTTTTGAAAATTTCCGCCTGTTGGGGCGGCGTAACCAACTTGGTCAATGGCATTCCGGCAACTGTGGCGGTGGACCATATCGGCGTCATCGTGTCGCCATGTTCGCCCAGGATCACGGCATCCACCTGTGTGGCCGGAAGATTTTTGGCCGCGGCAATGAGGGATCGGAACCGCGTGGTATCCAGCACGGTGCCCAGGCCGATGACCTGTTTGGCGGGCCAGCCAAGATATTCAATGTTTAAGCGCGTCAGCACATCCACCGGGTTGGAGACCACCACAAAGATGCACTCTTTTTTTACACCCGCGCCTTTGAGTGAGTCCAGCACGCTTTTATACAACGAGACATTACGATTAATAAGGTCCAGGCGGGATTCATCCGGCTTGCGGCGCAGACCGGCGGTGATGCAGATAACATCGGAATTGGCGGCACCTTTAATATCCGTGGCATAAATGCTTTGATCGCCCACCAACGATGCGCCATGGAGCAGGTCCAGCGCTTCGCCGGCAGCCATCTCCGCATTGGCATCAACCAGGGCTATTTCCCGGATAATACCCGCACATTGCAAGGCATACGCGGCATTGGAACCCACGCGGCCACCGCCGCCGATGATTGTAACTTTCATAGTTTTCCTTTCGTATATGGACCAGGAGTTAGAATTAATATTGAAGCGCTGCGCTTCTAATTATTTTTTGCGGCCTGCGGCCGCGGGATTTCTGTTTTCCAATTCCTTGGCGCCACCCGCCACTCCTGCAAAGCCGGGGGCAATGTGTTCCGGTGTCACCGCAGTCCCGCCATAATCTGATCGGTCATTTTCTGCACCATATCTTCGAGTTTGTCTTCGGTAATTACCGCCCCGGTGGATTCAATGTGACCATCTTCCTGGCAGGCGCACACGGATTGCGTTGGTGCGTCAAACGATGCGAGGAATGGCTGGTTATCCGCCCCGATGCAGCCAGTGGGGGCGCACGCGAGGCGTTGATCCGGCAAGCCGAATTTTTCCTTGACCTTCAGGAGTTCCACCATTTCCTGTTGTGATAACTGATTGATTCTTCCAAGCTGGCGGGTCAAAAGCAGAATGCGGCAATAGGCGTCAAGAATTTCCAGTTTGTAATACGCGCTGATCAGCGTGGTATCAAAGCAGACCGAGCCGTGGTTTCCCATCATGACAGTGTTGGTGTCCTTGTTGATTAACGCCACCACCGATTCGCCGAGTTCCTTGTAGCTGGGCGTGGTGTATTTGGCCATGGGCACTTTGCCAAGAAATACTTCCGCTTCCGGGTGAATGCCTTCCGGGATTGGAATATTGGCCATGGCAAAAGCCGTGGCGTGCGGCGGATGGGAATGCACCACCGCTTTGACATCCGGACGCGCTTTATAAATTTGCAGGTGCAGCAGCACCTCGCTGGTGCGTTTCATTTTATTGTGCGTGTCCACTTGTTGGCCGTCCATATCCACAACGGTGATCTGATCCGGTGTCAGAAATCCCTTGGATATGCCGGTGGGTGTACACAGCACACGATCATCGGCAATGCGGACGCTATGATTTCCTTCATTTCCCGCGCAATAGCCCCGCATCCATATACGGTGGCCCACATCGCACATTTCCTGACGCACTTGAAACTGATTCCGCATAAAACACCTCAACAAATCTTTTACTCATTTTCGCCGCCTCAACGGCAGGCGGCCAATTCCGTTAACTGATTTTCAACATCTTTGGGCGCTCTTCCGCTGGAAGTCAAAAACAGGCTGATTAATTCCGCCATGGATTTGAATCCATGATGCGGATATTCCAGCACCAGCACATTGGCACCCAGCAGATCAATGCCTTCCTGCACCGCCTGTCGGCAGGTTCCCACAATCGCCCGCAGATTCGCACAGCGATTGGCCAGGCACACCGCCCGCGCCGCGGCGGGTACAAACAGCACCGCCAGACGGGTTTGCCCGCCGGCAAATTCTTTTGATACCGTCCGAATAACCTCCGGCAAATGCTGGCTGGCGGAAGTCCGGACATCCGCCACAGCTTTTCCACGCAATTGTTCAATGACACGCGCCGCGGATGGGCAATGGCCCTGCATCCAGTAAATCCATGCCGCGGCGACTGGCGCTTTTGGCACTGTGGTGATAGTCTGGATGGTCAGGCCGCGCTGCTTGACCATATCCATGGCCAAGGGAGAAAGTTTAGCTCCTGCCGCCAGATACACCGTGCCATCCAGGCCCGCGAGTTTTGATGCGGTGACAACTCCCGTGAGCACCGGACCGGGGAAGCCGGGAGCACCGGGGGTTGCGGGCGATGCGCTGCCTGATTCTGTACCGGTGGCAATCTGGCTGACGGCGGCGGCATCTTCAATAAAACCGTTGGGTGCCGGCGTTGCGGAGGCCTTATCACCAACCCGCAGGCGGGCCAATTCCGGGAACTTTGAATAATCACCGGTGCATACACCCATGGGCGCATGGACTGAAACCGGCGCGGGAATATTGCCGGCGTTGCGGCTTAGCACTTCCAGCACCGCATCGGTGATTTTCTTAATAAGTTCCTCACGGGCGTCCACAATACAACTCCTGATGCCGCGGGCGGCAACTTATGCAACCGGTTCATTACACCACATGCAGCGAACCGCTGATGGCCATGCGCCGGAAGCGCGTGAACGTCAGCGGATTGGTTACACCCTCACCGGTGGGCGTAGCGACGGTGTAGCTGGGATACCCCTGTCCCTGAATGCCCAGTGCTGCGGTGCTCGGGCCATTAACCGCGAGCAGCGTCGTGTTCATCACACGCCCCATGCGTGTGATGTTGGCTAAATTATTGGAGTGAATAATGCCGGTATGGCCAAAACCATGTTCATATTTCACAGCCAATTCCAAGGCATGTTCAAAATCCCTGGCCCGGACAAACGGCACAAACGGCATCATCTGCTCTTCGGGGACAAATGGATTTTTCTCATCGGTTTCACCAAACAGCAGGTCCACATTGGCTGCACAGTTGGTTCCCGCGGCTTGCGCCAGAATTGAACAATCTTTGCCCACGAGTTCCTTATTGACCGCGTAATGATCCTCTTTCCAACTGAAGGCTTTTTTAGTGAGTTGATCAATTTGCGCACTGTTGAGCCGCACCGCGCCGGCCCGGCTCATGGCGTCCATCATTTTGTCAAAGACGCTTTGCACCACAAAGACTTCTTTTTCGCCGATGCACAGCAGATTATTATCAAAGCCCGCGCCTGTGATAATGGAACGCGCCGCCCGGTCCAGATCGGCGGTTTCATCAATGACCACCGGCGGATTGCCGGGGCCACCCACCACCGCCCGCTTTTTCTGGGCCAATGCTGCCCTGGCCACCGCCGGCCCGCCCGTAATCACCAGCAGGGCAACATCAGGATGTTCAAAAAGGGCATTGGCGGATTCCAAGGTGGGCGGCTCAATAACACATATTAAATTGTCAATGCCAAAGGTTTCCACAATCCGCCGATTGTAAGTGCGCACCGCCTCAGCAGCGCTGCGATGACCGGACGGATGGGCGTTAGCCACCAGAGCATTACCCGCCGCGATCATATTAATGGCATTGGCGCTAAGTGTGGGAATGGAATGCGTTACCGGCGTCACCACGCCGATGACGCCCCATGGCGCCATTTCATCAAGTGAAATGCCGTTATCTCCGCTGTGGGCGGCGGTGCGGATAAATTCCACGCCGGGCACACTGTTCAAAAGATGCAGCTTGGCTATTTTGTGATCCAGCCGGCCCAGTTTGGTTTCATCAAGTTCCATGCGGCCCCAAGCATCGGCATTCTCAACGGCAATTTTCTTGATGAGTTTGCAGATCCCGTCCCGCACTTCCATACCGGCTTTGGCTAATTGCTTTTGAGCACGCAAAGCGGCATCCACGGCATCGCCGGCGGTCTTAAATATGCCATTGGCGCCGCCGATGGTTTTGCCGGCACCGGTTGTGCCAAGGCGCTGCAGAACTTCACGAACCACTGATTCAACCAATGCGGATTGATCCATCATATCCAACTCCTGAAAAAGGGATTTCATTATTGTACGGCTGGGAACATTGATGATTCAGGATTGGTGATCGCTGATTTGAAATTCCAAATCAGTTTCAGCAATTTGAGATTTCAAATTTGAAATCTGCATGCCGCGGCCAACAATCAACCCAATGGTCACATTTGAGATTTGAAATTTCAAATCTCACATCATCAATCAGCCGCATCAAAGGCTTCCGCCATCAAGCGGGTCTTCGACGTTACGCTGCCAACCAACCCGCATCAGACCTTGACGGTTTCTTCATGCGGACGCGCGATCACGGAGGTTGCCGCAATCTGACCGAGTTTGCTGCCGGCGGCGGCACCGGCTTCAACGGCGGCTTTTACAGCGGAAACATCTCCGGTAAACGTAATGGCCACCAAACCGTTGCCTACCCTGTGCTGTCCTACATACTGCACATTGGCGGCTTTGAGTGCGGCGTCCGCCGCTTCAATGGCGGCGATAAGGCCTTTGGCTTCAATCATGCCGATTGCTTGTTGTGACATCGTTGGACTCCTAAAAAAATAACCAGTTCCATCGGCGCGACCCGCGGTCGCGGTTTTATTCGATGATCTCCCGGCGTGCCGGGACTATCAGCCCCTTTAATGAAACGCTACTCCGAGCTTCACTTAAGGTTTTTTGAATCATTATTTTTATTTCATTATTCATTATTCATTATTCTGCCATGGCCGCCGGTGCGGCGCTCGGCGTTTTTGTTTCCAATACCCGGACCGTTTGCCGGGCGACAATTAATTCCTCATTGGTGGGCAGCACCCAAATCTGCACCTTGCCGCCGGTACTGTCCAGCCGGCATTCACCCTTGGCGTGGCGATTGGCTTGTTCATCAAGCACAATTCCGGCATATTGCATATTGGACATAATCCGCTGGCGAATATTCACCGCGTTTTGCCCGATCCCGCCGGTAAATACAATCGCATCGGCCCCGTTGAGCACCGCCAGATAAGCACCAATGTACTGCCGCACGGATTCAACAAGAATGTCCAGTGCCAGTTGAGCCCGTTTATTTCCCTGCTGTGCCGCCTGCTCCACATCGCGGCAATCCGAGCTTACGCCGCTGACGCCCAGCAGCCCGCCCTCTTTGCCCAGGCGTTTCCATATATCTTCCAGCTTCAGCCCGGCCTGCAGCAGTTTCATGATTGCAAATGTGTCAAAATCACCACAGCGCGAGGCCTGCGGCAATCCGGTTTGAGCCGTCATGCCAAAGCTGTTGGCAACACTTTTGCATTCCAGTGTGGCGTTGACACTGCTGGATCCGCCGAGGTGTACGGAAATCAATTTTTTCACCGCCGGATTTAACTCCGCCATTCGCGTGGCGATATAGCGGTGCGACGCACCATGAAATCCATAGCGGCGGATACCCAGTTTTTCCGTCCATTCATAAGGAATGGCGTAAGCCTGCCGATGCAATGGAATGCTCTGATGAAATGCCGTTTCAAAGGCCGCCACCTGCGGAATGCCGGGCAGGCGCCGGGCAAAAGCCCGCATTGCCGCGATATAAGGCGGGTTGTGGGCCGGTGCCACATCCGCAAATTGCTGCATGACCGCCAACACATGGTCATCCACCCGCACCACTTCCAGCGGACCGCCATGCACAGCCTTAAAGCCTATGGCATCGACATCCTCCATTTTTTGAATCACACCCGCGCGGACCAGTTCATGCATATGCAACTCAATGGCCGCCCCATGATCCGGCAACGCGACGCTGCCTGAGAGTTGGGGTTGGCCCATGGGGGTGAAAGTCCACGCGCTTGCGGATAAACCGATACGATCCGCCGCACCCTCCGCCAGGACGCGCTCTCCCGCGGCCATATTAAAGAGCTTGTACTTAAAGCTCGTGGAACCAAGATTGGCAACCAGAACAATCATGCGCAATCCAAAAACAAACCATCAACTTCAGTTACGCCCGGCGGCCGCATGACACATGCGGCACCCTGCTTACACTACGCGGATCAACCACCGGATTATTCATCCGGTGCTCACAGAGACCGCGGTCATTGAGAGCACCGCTCCGGCACGCCGGGGCGGTGGCTTGGCTCCGGCCGCAGATCAACCATCCGTCCCGGCCGAAATCAGAAGTTTTCCATCAGGCCTTCGGTGGGACGGGCGATCACATGCGAAGCGATCAACTCGCCGACCTTTTGCGCAGCCGCCGCGCCGGCTTCCACCGCCGCTTTCACCGAGCCAACATCGCCTTTGACGATCACGGTGACATAAGCTCCGCCGATCTGAATGCTTTTTACCAGCGACACATTGGCCGCCTTGAGCATGGCATCGGTGGCTTCCACAATGCCGGTCTGACCGCGGGTTTCAATTAATCCAAGTGCGTGTGCCATAATATTGGCTCCTGAAAAAAGTTTTCCTGTTTTCCATACAATCGTCCGCCATCCACAATACCATCCTGGCTTTGGCGGGATTACCCCCGGCCAAGCCGGGGGCTATGTTTGGTTCGGTTGTCCAAGTGCCGTACAGCGCCTGTATTCTGCCGGTTCCAAGCCCGGCGTGCTGTGACAAACATTGTGTCGCGGCTTTACTGGTCACTGCTTCACTGCGGGATCGTTATTTCTTAACTGCCGCAGCCGGAGCAGCCGCTTTGCTCTTAGGCAGCACATTGACCAGATCTTCATGCGGACGGGCGATGACATGCACCGCCAGCACTTCGCCGATTTTTCCGGCGGCCTCGGCGGCGGCGTCAACCGCGGATTTCACCGCTCCAACATCACCGGTGATAAACGTGGTCACGATGCCGGAACCGATTTTGTCCCAGCCGATCATCTGCACGCTGGCGGATTTAAGGGCGGCGTCGCTGGCTTCAATCAGCGAGACCAATCCGCGGGTTTCAATCATGCCTAATGCCTGTGCCATAAATACTCCTCAAAAAAGTTCAACCTACAAAATTCATCGCGGCCCGCGTCAGCGGAGCAGTTCTATGCGTGTGGCTGATTCCAGATCACATGCGTTGCCTTCATCGGTATCAATGTGTACTTCCAGGCGCACTTTGGGGTGTTCGCGCACGCGCAGGTTTTCAAACAGCGCGCCGCACGGGCCGTGGACGGCCAATTGCATCATATCGCCATCTTTGACGCCATAATGGGCCATGTCCGCAACATTCATGTGAACATGGCGCATGGCGCGGATCACGCCATTTTTCATATTCAGTGCGCCATACGGGCCAACCACCACCATACCGGGAGTGCCTTTATGATCGCCACTGATACGCAGCGGCAAATCAATGCCCATAAATATGCCATCGGTATAACTAAGTTCAATCTGTGTATAATTGCGGATCGGGCCAAGGATACGGACACTGGGGATCATGCGGTTGCGCGGGCCAATGATATTGACGAGTTGCTCGCTGGCGAATTCACCTTCCTGATAAAGGTCTTTGAGTTTGGTAAGCTTGGAACCCGGGCCAAACAGCACATCAAGTGCTTCCTGCGAAACGTGTATATGCCGGGCGGAAACGTTGACCACCAGCGGATTGGGTCCACCATTATGATTGGCCGGCTTAATCACGCGGCCTTCACTGGTGAGACGCTGACGCAGCGACTCACGGACAAGATTTTCGACCGTTTTGCGATCCAATACTGCAGCACCGGACTCGGCCATAATGTTGCCTCCTGAAGCCATCATCGGCAAGTTATGAAAGATTCTAAAACTTTTTGAAACGTTTTGCAACCATAATATCAAATAAATTCCAGATCAGCCATTTACAGCAGAACTGGGATGCCCCATGCCCGCATCATTCCACCGTGACGCTTTTGGCCAGATTGCGGGGTTTGTCCACGTTGCAGCCGCGGGCCACTGCGGCGTGATACGCCAACAATTGCAGGGGCAGAACCGTCAGCAACGGCTGGAGCGGTTCAATGGTGTCAGGTACCGTAAAAACGTGATCGGCCACGCGGGTGATATGTTCGTCCCCTTCACTGGCCACAGCGATAATTTTTCCGCCGCGCGCTTTGACCTCCTGGATATTGCCCAGGAGTTTTTCATATTGGCTGCCGCGCGTGGCGATAAACACCGCCGGCATGCCGGGATTAATCAATGCGATCGGGCCATGTTTCATTTCAGCCGCCGGCAGGCCTTCCGCATGAATATAGCTTATTTCCTTGAGTTTCAAGGCTCCTTCCAAAGCCACGGGATAATTAAAACCGCGGCCCAGGAACAGCCAGTTTTCCCGCTTGACGTATTTGGTGGTGATCTGGCGGATTAATTCACTTTGTTCCAGGATATGCTGCATCTGTCCGGGAATCCGGTCCAAGGCGGTTAAAAATTCTTGAAGCACAGTTTGAGACATGTATTTGCGCCGGGCAATGCTCAGGGCCAGGAGCACCTCCACGACAATCTGCCCGCAGAACGCTTTGGTACTCGCCACACCCACCTCCGGGCCGACGTGCAGATACACCCCCGCATCGGTTTCACGGGCTATGGAGCTGCCCACCACATTCACCACACCCAGGCTCAGCGCACCGCGGTCTTTCGCTTCACGCAGAGCCGCCAGTGTGTCGGCAGTTTCGCCGGATTGGCTTATTGCAATGACGATGGTGCCATCTTCCACGATGGGATTGCGGTAACGGAATTCACTGGCATATTCCACTTCCGTGGGGATTTTGGCCAGTTCCTCAAAAAGAAATTCGCCCACCAGGCCCGCGTGCCACGCCGTTCCGCAGGCCGTGATGATAATCCGCCGCGCCCTGACAATATCCCGGCTATATTGTGCAATGCCGCCCAGCACCACCCGCCCCTCATGCCGGTCCACGCGCCCGCGCAGACAATTGGCGATGGCTTCCGGCTGTTCAAAAATTTCCTTGAGCATGAAGTGCTCATAACCGCCGAGTTCAATTTGTTCCAATGAAAATTCCACCGCTGTGACATCTTTGGCAACCGGAACATCATCAATGGTGGTGGTGCGGAACCCTTTGGGGGTAATGACCGCCATTTCGTTGTCATTGAGATAAATAACCTGCGTGGTGTGCTCCACCACCGCGGCGGCATCGGATGCGACAATATATTCATCCTTGCCCACGCCGATAATCAGCGGTGAGCCGCGCCTTGCCACCACCAGCACATCGGGTTCCGACGCGGACATAATAGCCAAACCATAAGTGCCACGAACTTCACGCAGTGCCATCTGCACCGCTTTGGATAAGTTGCCATCATAAAAATGGCCGATCAGGCCCGCCAAAGACTCTGTATCCGTATCGCTGACAAAAGTATGCCCTTTGTCCGTCAGAAATTGCCTGATTGCGGAATAGTTTTCAATAATCCCGTTATGCACGATGGCGATGGTTTTCTTGTCATCCGTATGCGGGTGGGCGTTACATTCCGTGGGGGCGCCGTGGGTTGCCCAACGGGTATGGGCCATGCCAACGTGGCTGGCGGGAATCGCCTTTTCATCATCCAGAACCGACTCCAAAACGCTGATGCGCCCGGCGGCCTTGCGTATAAAAAAGCCATCTTTCGCCCCAATGCAGATACCAGCCGAGTCGTAACCGCGATATTCAAGGCGTTTGAGACCTTCTATCAGCACCGGCCGAACGTCTTTATTACCCACATACGCCACAATTCCGCACATAAACGCACCTCGGCCGGACAACAACATCTCGCATAAGGTTATCGGAGTAACCTGCGACATAACTATAGCAAATTTTACACCCGAAAAGCCAGCGCCTCCACGGACATCAACCAACCATGGCGGTGGCTTCAATTTCAATCTGCGCTGCGGTGTCAATGAGTTTGGCGACTTCCACCATAACTGTGGCGGGGCGGATTTCGCCAAATATTTCGCCATGCACCATGGCCACCTGCTCCCAGTGCTTAATGTTGGTCAGATACATGCGGGTCATCACCACATCGGCAGGCGATGCGCCCAGCGCTTCCAGCGCCGCCCGAATAATCGCCAGCGATCGCCGCGCCTGCTGGCCGACATCCGGTGAAAAGGTTTTATCCGGTTCCATACCCACACAGCCACTGACAAAAATCATGTTGCCTTTTTTTACCGCCCGGCTGTATCCGATTTTAGGCTCCCACACGCTTCCGGAACTGACGGTCAGCTTGCCGGAGCGCTGCGCAACGGTAAAGGGATTGTTTTGACGGGTTTGACTCATTGATTCATCCTTCCATAATCATGCTGATAACGACTAATGCCGGTTTGCAAACTCAACCCACAAATTCCACCGGAGTGCAGGGTGGAATGAGCTGGGCTTTGGCACCGGCATCTAAAATGGCATTGACCGCTTTACGCCCTTCCGGGCCAAAATCCAGGGTCCAATGATTGACATACATGCCCACAAATTCATCCGCCAGTTTTTCATTCATATCCCGTGCGTATTGCAGGGCATGGCGAACCGCTTCCGGCCGGTGGGCCAGCGAAAATTCAATGCTGCGTTTTAATATACCGGCGACTTCCCGCATGGCCGCCGCACCCATATCGCGGCGAATCACATTAACGCCCAGCGGTAAGGGCAGGCCGGTTTTTTCCTTCCACCATTTACCCAGATCCAGGCAGCAGACCAGGCCGTTGTTCTGATAGGTCAACTGTCCTTCATGAATAATTAAGCCCGCGTCCGCATGGCCGGCCTGCACATATTCCAGTATCTGATCAAATGGTTTGACCACCGTATGCACGCCCTTGCCCAGCAGCAATTGCATGGTTAAAAATGCGGTGGTCAGCGTGCCGGGGATGGCAATACGCCTGGTCTTTAATTCTTCCATGGAATACGGTTTTTTCGATACGATCATGGGGCCGTAGTCTTCCCCCATGGAACAGCCGCTGCCCATCATGGCGTATTGATCCTTGACATACGGATAAGCATGGAGGCTGATGGCGGTAATTTCCAATTCACCCTTCATAGCCCGGACATTAAGCGTCTGAATATCCTGCAGGATATGCTCAAAGTCATAGTTGCCGGAATCCATTTGTCCCGTGGCCAGACCATAAAACATAAAAGCATCATCGGGATCCGGTGAATGCCCCAGCCGTAATTTTTTCTTTTCCGCCATTATCAACCTTTCCAAATCAAGGCGCAAAACCAAGTTTGGAATTCTAGCGTGAAATGTGAAAATTGTCCGCGCACGGACGCATATTATTGCCGCTGGTTGACCAGTTTCCGCATGGCTTCCACACGGGCGAGGGCCTGCTTCCGCAGTTCGGAGTTAGTCATGTCGCCATCAGGCAAGCCTTCGGCTCTGGCTTGTTGAGCCTGCAGAAATTCCGGCGTGATGGTGGCTTCCGGAATGGCCTCTTCGGTCAGTACGGTCAGGGCATTATCTTTCATCTGGGCGTAACCGCCATGGACCACAAACTGATGCACTCCATCCGGGGTCTCCAGCTTTAATGCGCCCGTGGATAATTTGGTGGTAATTGAAGCGCGATGCGTGAGAATGCCCAGCAAACCGTCATCGGCGGGTACCACCGCGAAAGTGGCGGGCGTTTCCAGAATGATCCGATCAGGCGTAACCACGGTGGTATGAAAAGTTTTATCCGACATATATTTCTCCGCGCATCAAAGGCCAATAGCCCGCCTGATTACCGGCCGCTCGCCAAGTTTCCAGACCGTCCCTAAGATACCAAAAATCCGCGGTCTTCGCCAAGGTCCGCAATAGCTTGCGTTTAGGAACACTATCATGCAGCGTACAGAAACAGATGGAATCGTCATCTCCTGTGATTTTTTCCAAACGGACTGGGACGGCCAATCCGCCATGATTGAAGGTCATCATGGCTCGGTAATCTGCCTGGAATGTTTGAAAAAAGCCCTGGATGAGGCCGCAATTGCTGATGGAAAATATCAATGCACGCTTTGCCTGCGGATTAATATTCCATCATCCCTGCCGCGCTGGCATTATCCCAATAGGCCGGAAAAACTGGTCTGTCAGGAATGCGTGCATCTGGCGGCGAAGACCATGAGCCGGGCCGAGCATGTGGACTGGAAGTGGGAACGGTAATCTACCGTCGGCCGGAGCTTTGGCGTAGATTCAATGTTAATTATTTCACAATCCCTAACCACCGTTATTGCTCATGCTTTCTTCTCCCGCCTAAAGTATCACACACCCTTTTTATGCGGGCCTGTGACAGATTCTGCCCAACCGAAGCGGCATGGGCGGGGACGCATATTAGACCACGGGCAAGATGCCCCTGCCACATTGGTCATTACAGCGTATCAATATAATCGGTTAATCTGCGGACAGAGTGTGTCACACACCCTTTTTATGCCCCTCGCCGCTCATGTTCTTGGCAGAATGCTTTTTTTGTCTTATAATCTTTGATTCCGATGTTACCAGCCCGCTTAGAATGGCGGGTGGCCGGAATTTGGATTTAAGGAGTTGGCGACGATGCCACATGTAATTACAGAGCCGTGCATCGGCACAAAAGATTCGGCATGCGTGGCGGTATGCCCGGTGGATTGCATCCATCCGCGAAAAGATGAGCCTGAATTTACGCCCGCAACGCAGTTGTATATCGATCCGGATACCTGCATTGACTGCGGATTATGCGTTGATGAATGTCCGGTTAAGGCGATTTTCCCCGAGGATGATGTCCCCGATGAATGGAAAAAATTTATCGCCATTAACGCGGATCATTACAAGAAGTAAAACAAGGTTAGGCCCGGTGCCGACGGAAATTGTTTTTCGTCCGGATCGTGCCGCAACCAGTATCACGTGGCCGATTTGTGCCGGCCAACCATCGTACAGGCATGATGGGAATGACGGTCATTCCTATGATATTGAGCCTGTCCGCGTGACTGGAAAATGAGGATTTATCCATGGCTATCACCACTCGCAAACCCCGGTTTCAAAGCTTCAGCCGTCCCAAAATCCGGATCGGTAAAGTTGCCAGCACCGGCAAAGTTTATGTCGATTATAAAGACACTGAAACGCTGAAAAAAATGCTCACCATGAACGGCAAGATTCAGCCCCGCACCCGCATCGGTGCCGCAGCGTTTGAACAACGCATGATCACCGATGCCATCAAGCGGGCGCGTTTTCTGGCCCTGCTGCCCTACGTCGGCTCCGCCCAGTAACAGCGGGAAGCCGTCCGCGCATCGGCGGGCGGCATTTTCCGCACGCAGGCAAGCCTCCTCCCGGTCGCGCCGGGATGGAATCGCTCTACTGAGATCGCTTTTTCCTCAGCGCAGAATGATCATGCGGTGATTTGCCGACGGCTCTGAGCTGGCGGCCGTCTTTTTCGCCCGGTATTCATTCAATCCCTGCGACTTCAACTGCCTTTGCGCTTGCTGATGGCCGCTTGAATCTGCTGATGAACTCTTTGTGGATTGGGGATCCATTCCCACAGGCCGCCGGGATCAATGTTTTCTCCCATGGCAAAGCCGATAGTGCCCAGAGCCAGTAAATTCTGCACCGGCGGCTGAATCAGCCGGGCTTCGGATATGTGCGTCAATCCCGCCTGAAAAAGCGTGGGATGCCGGGCGCCCTTGATGGTCAAAATCCGGCACGTTGTCAGCAGATATAAATGGCTGGTCCACTCCATCAGGGCATAAATCACGCGCATACCCACCAGGGACGCGGAAATAATCAGCGCTGTCTTCGGCAGCAGAAGATCACCAAATAAGCCGGTGCGGATGGTCAATAGGCCCAACAGAATTACAATGCCGGAAAAACGAAAGCTGCTGGCGACGATATACCATAACGATGGCCGAACCATCAAAATCACCAGCTCATTGCCGCGCAATAACGATTCCGGTGTAACCTTGCCTGCCAACGCCTCCACCCGAGCGGTTTCGCCCACGGCCTGATGTGAACGGCCCAGCGTCAAAGGTTTCCATCGCCCGGTATGCTCAGGCCGGGGGTTCAAGAAACGGCTATGGACTGTCTTTCGCGGCATCATGGCATTATTTTACCAGAATTATCCCAACGCATCATGCCCGCATCATTCCTCTTCCATGATTTGGCTGGACCGCCGGATTGGTGTATTCTAATGTACTTTGTCCGATGCGGATAAAGATGAGATTGTAACCAGAGAGGTAATGTGAAATGACTAAAAATCATCTGTTTACCAGTGAGTCTGTAAGTATGGGCCATCCGGATAAAGTGGCGGATCAGGTCTCCGATGCCATCTTGGATTCGCTTCTTACCGCCGACCCTCTGGCCCGTGTGGCCTGTGAAACCTTGGTGACCACCGGTCTGGTGGTGCTGGCGGGTGAAGTGACCGTGCATAATCAGGCGGGCATTGAGGCTCTCAACCGGGCGGAAGATACCGTCCGCGAGACCATCCGAGAAATTGGCTATGATGATCCCCGCACAGGCTTTGATTTTCGGAGCTGCGCGGTGTTGCGGGCCTTGCATGGCCAATCCGCGGATATTTCCCGTGGCGTAACCGCCTCGGCGGCCAAAGAACAGGGCGCCGGCGATCAGGGCATTATGTTTGGCTTTGCCTGCAATGAAACACGCTCTTACATGCCCCTGCCGATTTATCTCAGCCACCGTCTTGTTGAGCGGCATGCCAAACTGCGGCGTGATGGCTCCATCGGCTGGCTGCGGCCCGATGCAAAAAGCCAGGTCACCGTGGAATACCATGATGACAAACCCTACCGCATTCACACCGTGGTACTTTCCACACAGCACACCGAAGAAGCGGTGGATCCGAAGACTGACAGTTTTTCCGATGCCGCACGCCATGAACTCATTGAAAAAATAATCAAACCCGTCATCATGGCCGAATGCCCGCAACTCTGGAACAATCAGATCATTTTCCATATCAACCCCACCGGCAAATTCCTGATCGGCGGGCCGCATGGTGATTCCGGCCTGACCGGCCGCAAAATTATCGTGGACACCTACGGTGGCCGCGGCTGTCATGGCGGCGGCGCATTTTCCGGCAAGGATCCATCCAAGGTGGATCGCTCGGCCAGCTATATGGCCCGGTACATTGCCAAAAATGTCGTAGCCGCCGGCTTGGCCACCACCTGTGAAGTGCAGCTCGGCTACGCCATTGGCGTTGCCGAACCCGTCAGCGTGCTGATGGATACCGAGGGCACCGCGGTCATTGATGAGCAGATTATCAGCGATCTGGTCCGGAAAGTATTTCCTCTCAAGCCCCAGAGCATCATCAAGCATTTAAATCTACTAAGGCCGATTTACCATGAAACCGCCCGCCACGGCCACTTTGGCCGCGAATTGCCGCAATTTACATGGGAAGCCACAAACAAGGCTGAGGAGTTGGCCCGTCTGGCCGGGATTAAATCGCCCGCCAGAGTTGCCGCTACCGCGCTGGTGTAATTGCCTGATTTTATTTGCCACACCGGGCATATGGGGCTTATAGTGTTTATGTGGCGCAAATTTCGCGCCAGCTTAATCATGCGCTTTATGTAAAACCGGAGTTGTCATGGCGGAACCATTACGATGGGGTATTCTCGGCACCGGTGCGATTGCCGCCAAGTTCACCAAGGAACTTCTGTCTTCGCGCACCGGACGGCTTGTCGCCATCGGCAGCCGCACGCCCGATGCGGCACAACGTTTTGGCCGGGATTTTCTTCCGGACACACCCATAAGCCGCCATGGAAGTTATGATGAGCTGCTGGCCGATCCGGCGGTGCAGGCCATCTATATTTCCACGCCGCATCCATATCATGCCCGCTGGAGCATTCGTGCCGCCATGGCCGGCAAACATATTCTTTGCGAGAAACCGCTGGCCCTGAATTATGCCGATGCCATGCAGATTATTGAAGCCGCCCGGGCCAATGGCGTATTTCTCATGGAAGCATTTATGTATCGCTGCCATCCCGTGGTGGACCGGATTATCGGGCTGATACGGGAAGGTGTCATTCATGACGTGCGGATGATTCAAGCTAATTTCAGTTTTCAATGCGCTCTGAATTATGAACACCGCCTGCTTAACAACGCTTTAGGGGGTGGAGCGATTCTGGATGTCGGATGTGATCCGGTTTCCCTGGCCCGCATGGTGGCGGGTGTCGCCGCGGGAAAGGAATTTCTTGATCCGGTGCATGTGGCCGCGGCCGGTATGGTGGGTGAAAAAAGCCGGGTTGATGAGATGGCGTCGCTGGTGTTGACGTTTCCCAACCGCGTGATGGCCGCGATCAGCACCGGAATTCAATGCACACTCAATAATGATGTACATATCTACGGTTCCGGTGGCAGCCTGTATATTCCCTGGCTCTGGATACCCCAGCCCAAAGGCAACAAAATCATCATCCGCCGGCATGGCCAGGAGCAGGAGGAAATAAGCGTCGATGCGCCCGCCGGCGTATACACGCTGGAGGCTGATGTGGTGGCCGCCGCCATTGAAAAGGGACAACACGAACCGGCCTGGCCCGCCATGCGCTGGGCTGACACGCTGGGTAATATGAAAACACTGGATCGCTGGCGCAGAATCGTGGGCATGACGTATGACGACGAAAAACCTGAAAACCGCCTCCTGCCGCCGCATGGCCGTCCTCTGGCCGCCCAGGAACCCAACCGTATGGAATATGGCCGGGTGCCCGGTGTACAAAAGCCTGTCTCACGCCTGATCTTTGGAGTTGATAAGATCAGCATTGCTGATTTTCCCATGGCCGCGGCCATGCTGGATGATTATTTTCAGCGCGGCGGCAACACCTTTGATACCGCGCATATTTACTCAATGGGCGTCTGTGAAAAAGCGCTGGGGCAGTGGGTGTCCAACCGCGGAATCCGGGAGCAGGCGGTGATTATCGGCAAAGGCGCCCATACACCGGACTGCAATCCCAAGGCGCTCACCCGGGAATTGATGGAAAGCCTAGATCGCCTGCAAACACATTATGTTGACATATACATGCTGCACCGTGATGACCCCGCCGTGTCGGTGGATGAATTTGTCGATGTGCTCAATGAACATTACCGCGCGGGGCGAATCCGGGCGTTTGGCGGATCCAACTGGAGCATCCCGCGCATTGAGGCATTTAATGCCGGTGCCCGCTCTCGCGGCTTGACCGGCTTTGTTGCCGTGAGCAATAATTTCAGCCTAGCCCGCATGATTCATCCCCCTTGGCCAGGGTGCCTGTCGTTTTCCGATTTGGAATCCCGCACTTGGCTGGAAAACAGTGACATTATGCTCATGCCATGGAGCAGTCAGGCCCGCGGATTTTTCACCGACCAGGCCGCCCCGGAAAAAACCGCTGACACCGAACTGGCCCGTTGCTGGTATTCACCTGATAATTTCCGCCGGCGGGAACGAGCCGCAGAACTGGCCCATAAACTCGGCGTGACTCCCCTGATCATCGCTCTGGCCTATGTGTTATGCCAGAAGTTTACGACCTTCCCCATGATCGGCCCGGCCACCATTGATGAAACCCGCGAGAGTTTTGAAGCCTTGAAACTCAAACTCACCCCCGATCAACTCCGCTGGCTGGACCTGCAGCGGTAAATCTATTTCCGGTGTTCATGTTTATTGATATGGTTCATACAGTAACATGGGGTACCGGCGCATAGATTGCAATATCGGAATTCCATTTCCGGATTGGTGCGTTCAGTTATTCCGCACACCGTGCAGCGATGGAATGGTTCATCCACAGTTTTGGCTGCTTTTGCGGCAAGTTTGCGGTGGCCATAGCGGATGCGGTTAATAATATCCTGCCGGAAAAACAGCAGAAAATTCAACACCGCGGCCAGAATAATCACCCGCTGAGGCCACGGACCGCTGAGGAACATCCAAACATATAACGCCCAGACCAGCCACGCCATGTATTTCACCGGCATGGGCAGGATGAAAAAAATGTAAATGACAAAATCAGGATACAAAAACGCAAATGCCAGAAAAACCGATCCGAAAAGATAAATGCTTGTGGCAACGCCGCCGGGAACCAGAAACGCGGCCGCCACGGTGGCTATCCACCCGATCAGCAGAAATAAATTGTAATGCAGGGATCCCCACGTATTTTCCAGCGTGTTACCCAGCAGGTAGAAAAAATAAATATCAAAAAACAGCCAGATCGGACTGTACGTGGGGGGAATTATCACAAACGAAAACACCCGCCACCACTGACCCGCCCACACCAGCGATGGCTCCAAATACATGCGCGCAATAATGTGCGGATGGGAAAAATGCAGGACAAAAAACAGCACCTGCCCAAGAATAATCCAGAGCGTCAAATGAGGAATCGCATAACGCGATAACCGGCGTTCCATTTTTTCTTTGAATCCCATTTCCGCAGGCCCTTCCGGCTAAAAAAATGATTCTACGGGCTTACGTCCCGAAAATCATCCAACAAGATGATAGGATATATGGTATTGTAAAGGAGGGGGGGATGGATATGGATCAGGCAATGGCAACATCTAAAGAACAATCGGCCGAACAACAGCACAGCCCCAACATGTCGGCGGCGATCCCGGCGGAAAATTTTGCGAATCCGTGCCATAACCCGTCCAACCACGCAGATGGCCGGGAGAAACCTTACGCAGACGATGGGGGAAAACAGCAGATTTCTCGGCAGCCCGCCGGGACGCCGTTTTTTGAAAATTTGAGCCGGAAATCGCGGCATGGACAATCTATATACGATACTGGCCCGCAGATGAATCGTGGCATAGAAACATTGCCACCGTGCCGGGGAATTATTCAGCAAGCCTTTACGCGCGTGTTGATATTTCTAATTCGGGTGTATCAAATCACGTTGTCACCATTCCTTGGCGGGCATTGCCGGTATGAGCCAACGTGCAGCCACTATGCTATTGAAGCGATTCAAGAGTATGGCCCGTGGCGCGGCGGCGCTTTGGCCCTGAAGCGGCTGCTGCGCTGCCATCCTTTTGTAAAGGGCGGGTACGATCCGGTACCGCCGCGGCACAGCAAAAAAACATAGGGGACCGTGAAAAAATAACTTCGCTTATGACAGTTTATGCCACGGTTCGTATTACTGCATGCGGTCAGGGTTGCCAGAATTCAGCAGTACCGTAAAATAAAGGGTCTCGGGCGATGCCCCTTATGAGGCCGTAGCTCAGTTGGTAGAGCAACAGACTTTTAATCTGTGGGTCCTGGGTTCGATCCCCAGCGGCCTCATGTTTTTTGATCCCACAGGAACCCCTTGAAAATCAGCGTTTTGCGCACACAGGGCCTGAGTTTTCTCACTTTCAGTCAATCCGTCATTATGCGAATCAGAGGGAACCAAAAAGCCCTCTTGGGAGCCTGTTTTGGTCGCGCTCACCATGGCCAGATTATCCGTAACGGTCTTGATTGCTTGCTTAACCTGCTGATTAACTCCCCAACGCGGCAAACAATCCATTGCTTCGGCGGTGGGGAGCAGCTTTACGTCGGTATAGGTCTTCGTGGTCAGCCTCAGCGCCCGGCTGTACTTCCAGTCTTATGGCCTTGACCGTTTGCCGATAGGTACGTTCCCTTTTCATCCGGGCACAATCGAATCCCGGCGTCCTCCAGGAGAATCCCTGCGCCAGCAATAATCTGATCATTGGTTTCGGTAATCGATTGATCCTCCCATAAACCAGTTGGATGATCCAGTGGTGCGGGCATCAAGCTATCAGGCAATGATAAAAAATCAGGGGGTGGCATTGACATCTTGGGTGAAAACCTTAGAATTTGCAGTTTTCGGGAATGGCGGAACCCGGGGTTGAATGTGTAAGACCCCCAGCCGTCACCCAGTGATGAGTTAAGACTTCTAGGTTGAGTACATTATGACAACAACAGCCAATCCAACGCGTCACCGTATTGCCAAGTCGGCATGCCGCACCACCTTGGCCCGTGTCGGGCATACCGATAACCGTTGGTATATTGTCGATGCCGCCGGCCAGACGCTGGGACGCCTGGCCAGTAAAATCGCCACACGCCTGATGGGCAAACATAAGCCGTCCTACACGCCCACGGTGGATGTGGGCGATTATATTATCGTCATCAACACCAGCAAGATTAAGGTTTCAGGCCGCAAGCTGGATCAGCGGGAATATGACTATTATTCGTATTATCCGGGCGGCCACAAGGTGAAACCTTTGAAGGATTTGTTGAATCGGCACCCCGAAACAGTTTTTGAATTGGCGGTCCGCCGGATGCTTCCCAAAACCACCATGGGCGTGAAGATGTTCACCAAGCTCAAATGCTTTAAGGAAGACCAGCATCCCCACGCCGCACAGCGTCCGGAAGTGCTCAAGTTTTAATGCAACGGAATAAATAAAATAAACAGTCCCGGTTAACCGGGGTAACATCAAAGCAGAGGCATACGTAATGACTGAAACCACAACATCCGCAACACCGGCCGGCAATCCCCGCGGCGTTATTACCGCCGGTGGCCGCACCTATTACTTGGGCACCGGTCGGCGTAAAAAGTCTGTCGCCCGCGTGCGCCTGGTGGCGGGCCAGGGTAAATTTATCATCAATGACCGTGCACTGGATTCTTATTTTACAGAATCCCGTGACCGTACCATGGTCAACGCTCCGCTGGTGTCGGCCAATCTGGCCGGTACCATGGATGTGTTGGTCAATGTTCATGGCGGCGGGCATGCCGGGCAGTCCGGGGCTATTCTGCAGGGTCTGGGAAGAGCCTTGACGCTGTATGATGGCACTTTGCGCAAGTCCATGCAGGATGGCGGATTCCTCACCCGCGATAGCCGCATGAAGGAACGTAAGAAATACGGTCTGCGTGGCGCACGCAGGGCTTATCAGTTCAGCAAACGCTGATATCGGGTTTATCTATCAATCTTCAAAAAGCCGGAAGAGGGTCTTCCGGTTTTTTTTGTTTCATTGTTTCTTGGCTGGAGTTTATGATCATTTGCGGCTAAATTACCCGCATGTCAGCGGAGATTCATCCCTGGCAGGCGGTGGAGCCATACTTGACGACCCAATACCGGTTATTAAGCGTTTTAATGCCCATTTATAATGAATCGCGTACGCTGCGCACCATTATCGGGCGAGTTCTTTCCGCCCCCAGTCCCGTTCCCATAGAACTTATATGCGTGGACGATTGCAGCAAAGATAACTCATGGGAAATTCTTCAGGAACTTTCCGCCGCAGACCCGCGGGTGCGGATTTTCCGCCATCAGCAAAATGCCGGCAAGGCTGCGGCCATTCACACCGCTGTATCCCACGTCACCGGCGATATTGTGCTGATTCAGGATGCCGATCTGGAATATGATCCACGGGACTTTGCGGCCTTGCTGGCGCCTATTGTTGAAGGTAAGGCCGATGCGGTATTTGGTTCGCGCTTCGCTTTTTCCGGCCAGCGCCGTGTGCTGCTGTTCTGGCATGCCGTGGCCAATAGAATTTTAACGCTGCTTACCAATATGTTTCTGGATCTTAATCTGACGGATATGGAAACGTGCTATAAAGCGGTGCGGGCTGACATTCTCCTGCAAACACCTTTGCGGGCGCAGCGATTCGGTATTGAACCGGAAATAACCGCCCGGCTGGCGCAATGGGGAATACGCATTTACGAGGTGCCCATCAGCTATCATGGCCGTACCGCCGCTGAGGGGAAAAAAATTGGCTTCAAAGATGCGGTGGAAGCCCTGTCCACGCTTCTTCAATGCTGTTTTCTTGATACCCGGTTCACCACCAATAAAGAATATTTTCTTTTGCAGACTTTTCGCCGCACACGCAAAGTAAGCCGCTGGAATTTTGAAAAATTTCGTCCTTTTATCGGTTCGCGTGTTCTGGAAACGGGCTGCGGCATCGGCAATTTTGCCGAAATGCTGCTGGACCGCCCGCGTCTGATCTGCACGGACGCCGATGCGTTTTTTGTGGATATGACCAACCGCCGGTTTGGGCATCTGGAAAACATCCGTGTGCTGCGGGCGGATATGGCCGCACCGGAAACGCCGGTGGACTTGCGAGATGAACATATTGATACCGTGGTATGCCTCAATATGTTGGAGCATATTCAAGATGATGCTCGGGTGCTCAAAAGATTTTATGATCTTCTGGAGCCGGGCGGGAGAATCATTGTGCTGGTGCCGGCGAATCCGGCCTTGATGAGTCCGTGTGATCAGGCCCTTGGCCATGTCCGGCGGTATACGCGGGACGCGTTATGTGCCAAATTAAGCGATGCGGGGTTTAACCTCCGCCATGTTACGCAATACAACACGCTGGGAGCCTGGGCGTGGCGATTTAACAAATTGCGGAGACGCTCCACCCTCTCAGCCCGGCAGATCAAGCTTTTCCAATGGTCCTTGCCGCTGGTACGGCTGGTGGACGCGCTGCATATCGGCGGCGGGCTAAGCCTGCTGGCTGTGGGCGAGAAAATCAAAAAATAGAAATATGGGCCACATCCCCGTATATTATCCTCGTATATTATCGGTTGACCAATTTTCACCGGAATGTTAATATTTGCTTTAAGCGGAGAATGTGCCGCCCATACCTATTGAGGCGGGCGGAAATGCTCCTTTAATTTTGCGCAACTCGTTGGGTTGACACGGCTTGCGAGGTTTCGAGAAACCTTCCATCGGCGGAAATAAAACGGTCTTCCGATTGGATATGCGGGCTGGTTTATGCGGGTCCGGATTTTTAATTCCGGTATCGGCACGATCCGTAATATATGGATCGATATAGATTGACGAATGGTGAATCAGGTGTTGAGTTCAGGACTTGAGTCTTACTTTGGCGGAATCATGCCGCCGCCAGATTGTATGTCATCGGCTTTGCAGCCGGCGAAAATTACAGTCCGCAGGCGGTATTGTGCTTGCCGAGGCCGCGAAACGGACGCGTTTGGACGGTGCGCCCGTGTTGCGCTTTCCGGATCCGTGATCCTGATGACGGAACATTTCGCCTGCTGAAGGGCATCTTTCTCTGCCGCCAGCGTCAATGAAATATATTACAGTCGGCGTTTCACATGACCCGGCACCGCCGGAACGGCGGGCGGCGTGAACCGCAAATCTGTGTCAACCACCGATCCGTATGGTGCGGAATCGAGTTTTGCGCATCCAAGGCTATGGATGGCTTTGGCGGGGTGGTGAACCATTCCGCGCGGGCCGCCAGATGGCCGCATCAAGAAAAGGTTGACCATGCTCCAAGTTATACCGCAGCTTATGTTGTCCGCATTACCCGTGGCCACCACAGGTGGATTTGATCCGATCCTGGCGATTGTCTTAGCCGCAGTTGCTGGATTGATTGTGGGCATTCTGGGCGTCGTGTTGATATTAAAGGCGGCGGGCAATTCCGCACTTTCCCGCGGCAAGGTGGAAGCGGGCAAACTCCTGGCCGACGCCAAAACTCGGACGGACGAACTGCTGCGGGAGGCCAATATCACCGCCAAAGACGCGGCGCTGAAACTCCGGGAGCAGACCGAGCGGGAAACCGAATCCATGCGGGAGGAAATGCGCAATATTGAGCAGCGGCTCTTGCGGCGTGAAGACACCCTGGACCAGAAGCTTGATACTCTGGCCACCAAGGAAAAGAATCTTGAATCGCTGGAAAAATCCATTAGCGAGCGCAACCGCGCCCTGCAGGCGAAGGAAAAACAGCTTGATGAATCACTGACGCGGCAAAAGGATATTCTGCTGCAACTCACCAATCTCTCCGTTGAAGATGCCAAACAACTTCTCTTGAAACGCGTGGAGGGTGAAGTGCGGCACGATATGGCCGTGATGGTGGAAAAAATTGAGGAACAGGCAAAGGATGAGGCTAAACAGAAAAGCACCAACATTATGCTCCAGGCCATGCAGCGTTATGCCGCGGAAGTCACCAGCGAGGGCACAACAAAATCTGTCACCATTCCCAGCGATGATATGAAGGGCCGGATCATCGGCCGCGAGGGCCGCAATATCCGCGCGTTTGAACAGGCTACCGGCGTGGATGTGATTATTGATGACACGCCCGGTGTTATAACGGTCAATTGCTTTGATCCCATACGCCGTGAAGTGGCTAGGCAGACCCTGGAAAAACTCATTGCCGATGGGCGCATTCATCCCGCCCGCATTGAGGAAATTTATCAGGCCACCCAAAAGGAAGTGGAAAACAACATCCGCAATGTGGGCAAAAAAGCGGTCATTGAAGCCAATATTCCCAATCTGCATCCGCGCGTGGTGGAGATGCTCGGACGGCTGCACTACCGCACCAGCTATGGACAGAATGTGCTGCGGCATTCCATGGAAGTCGCTTATATTGCACAGATGCTGGCTGATGAATTGCGGCTTGACGGCACACTGGCCCGCCGGGCGGGGCTTCTGCATGATATTGGTAAGGCCATGGATCATGACCAGGAGGGCGGCCACCCGGCTTTGGGTATGGAATTTTGCCGGAAGTTTAATGAGCCTGAAGCGGTGCTCAACGCCATCGGCGGGCACCATAATGATATTCCGTCCACCACCGTTTACACGCCGTTGATTATGGCGGCGGATGCCATCAGCGGCGCCCGGCCGGGCGCGCGGCGCGAATCGCTGGAACGCTATATCAAACGCCTGCAGGAACTTGAAGGTATTGCCACGAGCTTTCCGCAGGTGCGGCAGGCATTTGCCATTCAGGCGGGCCGCGAGGTGCGGGTGATTGTGGATCCTGAAAAGTGCGACGACGCCACAGCCCGGCTCATTGCCCGGGAGATCGCCAACCGCGTGCAGGCGGAGTTGACTTTCCCCGGAGAAATCCGGGTAACGGTGCTGCGTGAAATCCGGGCGGTGGAATTGGCACGTTAAGTGCCATCCCGTGCTGCGAAGGCGCTTAGAAACACCGCACCCCCTGGAGCACCGGATGAATAATCCGGTGGCTGATCCGCTGACGCGGATAAACCACCGCGTTATCACGCGGCGTTCAAGAAGCTGCGGCGCACGCGAGCACCGGATGAATAATCCGGTGGCTGATTCAGCGTGGGATACGTACCACCGCATTGATCATACGGTGCTCCGGGAGCTTTTATGGCTGATCCAATACCGCCATTCGATCCACCGCCCGGCTTGACGCCCGATTCCCCGGTGCAATATGCCCAGGGGGTCGGACCGAAACGGGCGGAAGCGTTCCGGGCCATGGGTTTAGAAACCTGCGATGATCTGCTGAATTTTTTCCCGCGTGATTATGTCCAATCGCAGGGGCATGTTGCGGTGCAGCGCCTGCAAAGCGGTCAACTGGCCTCCATAGAAGGTGAAATTATTCAAACCCGGGCCATCCGCCGGCGGCCATCACGTTTTGAGGCATTGCTGCAGGACCAATCCGGCCGGTGTGTTCTAACTTGGTTCAATCAAATGTTCATGGCCGAAAAACTTGTGCCGGGCGTGCGGGTGCGCGCCACCGGAAAAGTAAAATTTTTTAATGCCCGCGCTCAGATGCTCCAACCGCGCATTGAGTTTTTAGCCGTTCCGGATGGACACGCGGATGAGCCGGATTTAAAACCAGTTTATCCCGCCAGCGCGGACCTCACCGCGCGAGTTATAGCATTGATCATGGAAAAAAATATTCCGCAGTTGCTGCCGCAGGTGCGTGAATGGCTGCCCGCGGAATCGTTGACGGCCCGGCGGCTGATCCCACGGCGCAGGGCTTTTGAACTGATTCATCATCCCGGGGCCTGGAAATATGTGCAGATTGCGCGGCATTCTCTGGCGTTTCATGAATTTCTACTGCATCAATTGGCGGTGGGGATGAAACGCCATCAGCAGCAGTCTTTGCAAAGCGCTCTGCCGCTGCGTACAGATGATCCGGTGGACAAACACATTCGTGCGTTATTGCCCTTTTCGCTTACCGGAGCGCAGGAAAAGGTCATTGCGGAGTTGCGCCATGATCTCTCGGCGCGGCACCCGATGAATCGTCTGGTGCAGGGGGATGTAGGCAGCGGTAAAACAGTGGTGGCGCTGTATGCCATGCTTTCCGCGGTGGCGGCGGGGACGCAGGCGGCATTGCTGGCGCCGACGGAAGTTCTGGCGCAGCAGCACCTGTTTTCTCTGGAACAATTTTTGGCCAAGAGCAGGGTGAAAGTGGCGTTGCTGACATCGGCGGTTTCCGAATATGAGCGCAAGGCAGTACTGGCGGGACTGGAGGATGGTTCCATAGGATTAGTGGTGGGCACCCATGCCATATTGGGTGAAACGGTGCGTTTCAAGAATCTCGCGATGCTGGTGGTTGATGAGCAGCACAAGTTTGGTGTGCAGCAGCGGGCGGTTATCCGGGGCCGCTATGCGGGGGTGCATACCCTGGTGATGACAGCCACACCGATTCCGCGCACCTTGGCCATGGCGGTGTTTGGGGATCTGGATGTTTCCACCATTGATGAGTTGCCCCCTGGGCGGCAAAGTATTGCAACACGCGCGGTTCCGGCGGATCGCCGGGGAGAAGTGTATGAATATTTGCGAAAGCAGGTGGAAGCGGGGCGGCAGGGCTATGTGGTGCTGCCAGCGATTGATGAAAATGCCGCCGAACTGCCGGGGGCCATGCGGGCGTATCATGAGCTGAAAAAAGGTGAACTTCGCAATCATCGCCTGGGACTGCTGCATGGGCGCATGGATGCACAGGCCCGGCGGGAAACCATGGCGCAATTCAGGGATGGTAAAATTGATGTGCTGGTTTCCACGACCATTATTGAAGTGGGTGTCGATGTACCCAACGCCACGATGATGGTCATTGAACATGCCGAACGTTTCGGTCTGGCGCAACTGCATCAATTGCGTGGTCGCGTCGGGCGCGGCAGTCACAAATCCGTATGCATTCTGCTGTTTGAAAGCGATCCGCCGGTACCTCCGCCGCGCCTGGCGGCCATGATAAAATATTCCAGCGGCTTTGATATTGCCCAGGAGGACCTGAAAATCCGCGGTATGGGGGAAATTGTGGGTCAGCGCCAGAGCGGACACCCGGATATGCTGTTTTCCGATCTGCTCCTGGATCCCTTTTTATTGCCCGCCGCGCGCCAGGAAGCCCAGGCAATTATCAAGCGCGATCCGCATATTATTGCGCCCGAACATGCGGAATTGCGCCGCGAACTTGTGCGGCGATTCAAAGATTCACTGCCATTGGCGGATGTGGGATAATATGTGATCCCCGCGGCGGGTATTATCACAAACGACCGGGAATTGTGTTTATGGAACCAGGTTCATCATGGCCGGACCGAAAATTAATGGCATTGCTGCGGCGGCTGGCAATACGTGCTCCATCGGCGGCCGGCGGCGTCATGCCGGCCGGACTCAAATCCAGAGAGCTTGGCATGAGCCTGGAATTGGCGGATTCCAGAGCCTACGCACAGGGCGATGATCCGCGCCATCTGGATTGGGGACAACTGGCCAAATTTGATCAGCTTGTGGTGCGGCTATTTTACGCCCAGAGGGCTTTGCGCGTCGCCTTGGCGCTGGATTGCTCAGCGAGTATGAATTTTGGCACACCGGATAAATTTGATTACGCGCGGTCGCTGGCGGCGTGCATTGGCATTGTCGCGCTAAATGGCCGCCATGAATTTGATCTTTTTCCTTCCCATCATTTAGTGGAGCGATCATTCCGCCGGCGCATTGCGGGGAACGGTGATGCGGCGATGGCGGATGTCATGAGCCAACTCAAGGCACTTGAGCCTGACGGTGCAACGGATTTTCCAGCGCAGTGGCGGCAGACGGCTCCGCGACGGCGCGATGTGCTGTTTTTGATCAGCGATTGTCTGCCTCCGGAAGATTTAAGTTCCGCCTTCAACGCGGTGGTGAAGAATGGCGAACGTTTGGTGTTGATCCACACACTTAGTCCGGAGGAACTTGCGCCGGATTGGAGCGGCACACAGGTGCTGCGCGATCCGGAAAGCGGCCGCGTGCAGCGGATTGCCGCTTCCCCACAGGGCCGGATCGCTTACAAACACGGCGTGGATCAATGGCGGCGGCAACTGGCACAAAGCGCGCAGCGCAGCGGCGGACATTATATAGACATATCAACATCAGATGCTATAGAGTCTGTACTGACGCGGATTTTTACCGGCGTGCTGAATGCTTGATGACCGCCGCATTTTATAACAATTAAAAAATATTAAAAATAATGTTAATTTTTGTGATGATGAATGTATGAAGGCGCCGATAATAATGATGTCGTGATTTTTGTCTTAACCGAAATTGAAAGGGGGTGATACAAATGGCGACGAAAAAGAAGGCTGCATCCAGCCGCAAGAGTACGAAGAAATCTGCTGCGAAGAAATCTTCCAAAAAGAGCACGAAGAAATCCGCGAGCCGGCGGTAAGGCGTGTTCCCTGCGGCGCTTCGAGAAATTCGGAGCAACATCATTGGCCTCGAAAATGCGATCAAACGCATCAGCCCGCGAGTTATCGCGGGCTTTTTTCTTGCGCGGTGAATAATTCATACGAACAACGGGCAATTCACTTGCGTATCACTGGTGTTGGTCTAATATGTTCCGTTTCAGGCGGTAATGATTTGTCAGGAAAATTGGAGTTGAAGTTTATGCGGATGGCGGCGGCGGTTGGTAGCGTGTTTTTTCTTGCTGGGGCGATCGCTTTGGCGGGTCCGGCTGCGGTTCAACCGGCGGGACATAGGGCCAAAGCAGCAACCATTGCGGCTCACCTGCCAAAGTCCGCGTCAAATGCGATTTCTGTGGTACATGCCCAGATCACAATAAACAAAAAAGTGCTGCACTACACAGTTACCACCGGCTATATGCCAATGAAAAAAAATAGCAAAGTGCAGGCCAAAATGTTTTTTATCGCCTACACCAAAGACCCGGCACCGGGAACTTCTGCCGCAGCGCAACAGGATAAGCGGCCGATCACATTTTTGTTCAATGGCGGGCCGGGCGCGGCATCGGTGTGGCTGAATCTGGGATGCGCCGGCCCGATGCGTGTGGAACTCACACCCAATGGCAACGTAACTCCGCCGCCGTATAAGCTGGTGCCCAATCATCAAACCTGGCTGGATGCCACCGATTTGGTATTTGTGGATCCCGTTGGCACTGGATTCAGCCGACCGGCGCCGGGCGTTCCGGGAAAGAAATTTTATGGTGTGCAGCAGGATATTGAGTCCGTGGCGTCGTTTATCCGTCTGTATACCACGCTGTATCAGCGGTGGGGATCGCCAAAATTCCTCGCCGGTGAAAGCTACGGCACCACGCGGGCCTGCGGTCTGGCGGATTATCTTTCCGAACATGATGGTATGACGCTAAATGGCGTCATTCTTATTTCCTGCGCGCTGAATTTTCAGATATTGGAACCCAGCTTCGGAAATGACACGCCTTATCCGCTCTTTTTGCCATCGTATACGGCGGCGGCATGGTATCACCATAAACTTGCACCTGATCTGGAAAAACATTTTCATCGCACGCTGAACAAAGTGGAACACTGGGCCATCACAGGTTACATATCCGCTTTGGCCATGGGCAGCAATCTCAGTTCGGCGCAGCGCCATGCGGTAGCCGCAAAACTCGCACGGTATACAGGTTTATCCAAGCGGGAAATACTGCTGGCAAATCTCCGGGTTGGTCCGGGCCTATTTGAACAGTCCCTGCTGCGCGATCAGCGCAAAGTCATTGGCCGGATGGATACACGCCTGACGGGCTACAACCCCACCCCCATGGCCGGCACCGCTGCTTATGATCCGGCGATGTCCCGGTTCATTGCGCCGTTTACCAGTGCATTTGATCAGTATGTGCGGGAAGATTTGAAATACAAAAATAATCTGCCGTACAAAACTTTATCCGATGATGTGTATCCCTGGCATTTTGGTTCCGGAGGCATGGGATTTCTGTATGTCACAAATAATTTACAGCGGGCGATGATCCGGAACCCGTACATGAAAGTGCTGGTATGCAGCGGATACTTTGATTTAGCCACGCCTTTTTATGGCACCATTTATACTATGGATCACCTGGATTTAAGCCGCAAACTGCAAGGAAATATTAAGGAAATCTTTTTCCGTGGCGGGCACATGCTATATCATCCCGCTCCGATGCGGATCAAATTGGCACAGCAGGTGCGGACATTTATCGTCGGTGCTTCCAAATGAACCGGCATCGCCAAACCCTGAAATAATATTCAATACATTCCGATAACAACGATAAAACTGATATTCGGACGTGGTGGGAAAAATACCCGGTAAAAATTTCATGGCCATTGCGAAGGCCTCCGATAAAGGAATGGTGGCCCGCGCCATTCAATGCTTCTCTCCGGGTGGAGATGCTGCACGGGTCAGCACTGAACTACCGCATAAGCGGGAAACGCAAAGAAGGCCGGTGAACAGATGCCAATGAAAAATGAACGTAAAGCATCCCTTGAACGCATCCGCTCACTTGCGGATAAGTCCTCGGCGGTGAAGCTGATTCAGAACAAGATCTTTGGCCGCGATCCGGAATACCGCGGCAGCCTGGCCCACGGCATGGAAAATACAGATCGCGGCCTGCCTTACCATTTATTTCTTCCGGCGGAAACCGCGTTATCCCCGGAAGATGTATTTCCAAATTTGCGATGGGGTGGAAGAGCGATCATGGTATCGCCCAATGAGTTGCTGGTTAATGAAATTGCCCAGCGCTTTACACGCTGGGATGGTTTTATCCTGGAGGGGCGGCCGCAATGTATACGAACTCCGATTCTTGGCATATCCATTCCAGGCCTCGGTAAGCCGGTGTACTATCTGGTAGCCCGCAAGGTTCAATTGCTCAAGCCGGGAGAATCCACGGAACGCTTCACCTATCATGTCCATCTGGCCCGCAAAGAATTGGAGCAGGAAAAATATGTTGTGGTGAAACAGGTTCCCACCGTGGACCGGGTGGTATCACGTCTGCGGTCGAAATTCCCGGATGCGTCGCTGGATGACATCCGCCGACGGGCGATGAAGTTTACCGAGAAAATATTCCCGGTGTTTCTGACGCGTGAAGCGGCGATGTTGAAAATTCTGCAGCGCGATCTGCCCAAGCCATTTTGTGACCGGGTGCCGCGCTGCCTCGGTGTGGAGCATGATTCCAAAGGTTTCGTCCGCACACTGTACATGAACTGGCTGCGTAACGGCGGGGAAGGGTTTTCGCAGATCGATTTCGCCAAACAGTCTTGTGAACTCCTGGCTGTGTTGCATGAAAAAATTGGTGTGATTCACCTGGATTTGCGCCTGGATAATTTTGTCATTACGGAAAATGGCGTGGGATTCATCGACTTTGGCTCCGCGGTGCGCGTCGGAGAAACCTTCTCCGACAACTCGCTTTTGCATACGCTTTTTGAAGAGATGATGAAAACCTCGCAAATTCAGCGGATGCTTTACCACATGAGTGAAAACGGGCTGGTCACGTCCGATGTATTGCGCGGCGGCCTGCATAAAGTTGATAAGGCGGTCGATCTATTTTATCTGGCTGTACAGATGAATAAACCGCACTCCAACCCCGACTTCAAGGGATTGATACACTTCAACCCCAAGAGCCTGGAGGCACGGCATCTCAAGCAGCTTACCGATGAAATTCTGCGTCCGCCGGATGAGCATAATGTGAAGTATCGCACCGCGCGGGATATTCTGGCCGGACTCAACCGGGTTTCGGAAGAAGTTGCCGCCGGCCATGAACCCACGGTGGCGCCGGAGACAACGCGGGATACGATGGAAGAATTGGTCGAAGCTCGTCCAATGCGTCAAGATCACTGTGCCGTGCGTGCGGTGGGATAATGGGCGGATCCAAGCGGGTGCTTCCGAATCGAATGTGAATAATTGTATTTGAATCAACCGCCGGAATGCGTGGTTTCGGCGGGTTGATTCTTTTTGATATGCCCAAAATGCACAAGCTGGATTTTAGCGGTTTTCGTTTGGGATGCCACCCGGCCATCGCATAGGCCGTCAAGTTCCAGGCGGCGTTCAACGGTCAATCGCGTTACGGCTGAATCCAGATCATCGCTATATCCCGGATGTACCATAATCTCGCCGGTACCCAGCGGGAGATGCTTCAGCAACTGTTGCCAGATTTCCGCCGAGAAGCGTCCGGTTGCCGCCAAGCCATAAAACCAATCGGTGGTGTAGAGCTTACGCCTGGCGATTTGGCCATGCAGCCTTCCGGCAAGAAAACGCAATGCCTTATATCCCGGTGATAATCCAAACAATCCGGCAATCTGTATTTCCCTGGCGCAGCGCAAGGATCCAATTTTGTATTCTTCCGCCAGGTCAAGGGCAATACGGCCTAATGCCGGCCAATGGTGAATATGTTTGTGGGAATCAAAATGTGTCGGATGCAGATTGCGGCTTAGAGCATATTCAATCTGACCGGCCCATTCCGCTTTCACTTCCTCCAGCGCTTGACGATGGAAGCTGATCCGTTGGAGCAACTGAAGGACTGTGCGCGGGAATTGGCCGTCGGCACTGATCAGATGCTTAAGTTTTGTTGAACGCGGCGTGCCCTGCGTGAGGCACAAATGTATTCCCACGCCCAGGCCGGGATGGCCGCGGGCTATGTCCATTGCCCGGTCACAATCCGGCATGGTGGCCATCAGCGTGGTGCTGGTGAGAATGCCATGCGTATGCGCATAAATGATGCCGTCCGTCACCGCGCGGGAAAAGCCAAAATCGTCCGCATTGATAATCAGTCTTCTGATCACATCGCCACTATGCGATGAAAATCACCATCTGGCAACTGGCCGGTAAATTTTCACCCGCAGAAGTCTTACGCCCCAGTGTTGCGCATTCCAGAAGGTGGGGGCCAATACATCCAGACGATACCCATGAATGGCCCCGCCATGATCCAGTACCGGTACCGGATGGTCATAGTCGTAGCCGGGCACACGCACCATGGAGTTAAATGGAATTAATGCCGTATCGGCGGCCACAAGATGGCCGCCATTGGTCCAGACGCTTTTTCCCGAAGCGGTGGTGGTGCCGGGATAAGGCCAGCAGCATCGTCGGTCCGGGGCGTAGCTGGTAACACGCAGGTACAGGGTTTTCCAAAACACATAGCGCTTGCCGCGATACCAATAGGAATCCGTATGCCGGATGATCCGGCGGCCAATGATTTGCCGATGCATTAATCGAACCACGGGCTTAGGTGTGATTTCCGTGTGAGCTTGGAATGCCGGCGCGGAGTGTGATTCCGCAGACATCAATGGAACAATATTCTTCGCTTTAACATTGATTGTTGCAGAAGTATTGTCTATTGCCATCGTCCCGGCGAGCCGGGATGGCGTAACAGCCCAGAGATGCGGCACCCGGCTTAGACGCCAGATTAAGGTGCCGGCCACTAGAACAACCACCATGATGATCAACAGGGTGGCAAGTTCCCAATTCTCGCTCTTGGTCAATGGTCGCGAATGACGCATACGTACTCTCCAGAATAAGCGGTCTGTCATGCATCCTTGCGGGATAACGATTTGAGAAGTTATCCCTTGTTCAACCACGGGGCCAAACTCGGGTGCGCACGCCATCCTGACGAAACGCGACAATCTCCTGAAAAACGCCAAAGGCCATTTAATACACCCGCAGTCAACACGGGCCGGCACCTCGGCACCACTAAATCCAAGCCTGTTTTAATCTCTGCGTCGTTCAACACAGCAGAGTAGGCAATTAAGGCTCAACGGGCCTGAGGAACGCTCCTGCGTCAGCATCCGCACACGGCTCGGTAAGGATCAAGACAGAATCAGAAGCCTGTCCGTCGTGTACGGTTTCTCTGGCCAACAAGAAGTATTTTATGCCATTAAACAAGTAAAACCAAGAGATTTCTGTAAAAACAGCATGTTATCAGACTTCATATAATCAAAACACGAACTATAAATATCTAATAATGAAATATTGATAATAAAATATGAATAATCAAGAAAATGATGGATATTTCTTGACATTTTAGTTTCAATGTGTAAAATTTTCTTAATGAGAAACAAATGCGATTTTTGCAACTAATTGTTACAAGCGGCGTTTGTCTCATAGAACTTGATCGATTTTCAGATTCTGTTCGCTGGATTGTTCTGCGCGAAGCTATAATGGTGTATCAAGCTCAGAAGATATGATATGTTCATGGATAAGGAGTCTTCGTATGACAACGTTTCAACTCCGGAAAAATTCCAACCGATTGGTAAAAACTGTCAAGGTTGTGGCTGTCAGTACCGTTGCGATCCTCATGCTCGGTGCGGCGAAACCAGTGCAGGCACGGGTTGGAATTAGTATTGGCTTTGGTATTGGTGTGCCGGTGTTTTGTCCGCAGCCAATTTTCTGCCCCCCGCCCGTATATTGTCCGCCGCCAGTGGTTTATGTTCCGCCGCCGGTTGTATACGCACCACCTTCAGTTGTGTATGCTCAAGCCCCCAGCATGGCCGCCGTGCAGGCTCCCAATATGGCCGGTGCTCAAGCCCCCAATCTCGCGGGCACGCAAGCCCCAATTATGAATGCCGCACCGCCGGTGTACTACACGCCGCAGGCTTATGTACCGCCGCCAGTGGTTTATAGTCCGCCACCGGTATATTACGCCCCCCCAACCTATTATGATCCTCCGGCTTATTACGCGCCGCCGTGCTATACGCCGCCTTATTATGGACCATCCCTGTATTTTTCGGTTGGAGCGTTCCGCCCATGGGCTTTCTATCATCCGTACTATCACCCGTTTTATCACCCCTATTTCCACGCATACGGAGGCTTTCGCGGACGGGATTTTGATCATCGTGATTGGCGGTAATGCCATAGGATTTCTTTCAATGCAACGCAGGCCTGGCTCGGGGCGTAGGATCGACCCGGGCCTTTTTCATGCACACGGCGCAGCAGATCAACCGTTAAGAATTTTTTCTAAAACATCCGCCGAAGAATAGGAATTTTTTCCGCAGGGAATATAGCGATAAATTTCCGTCACATCATCACCTGCGGTGATGATCGGGATTTCCGGCTCGCCCCGGCTGTCAGTCTGCCCCAAGCCGATGGTGGCAAAAAGTGCATTACACAGGCATTTCCGTCCGGTTGTTTCCTCAGCCAAGCCGCCCTTGGCAATATAATCCTCCACCGGTTCGGCGGCGCAGCGGTAACCGAGCGTGCCATCGCTGCGTTTATATAATTTACGCAGATAACCCAGATCGCACTTTCGCTCCCGCTGAAGATAGAGATCCGCTTCCGAAATGGTTTCCTGCATTCCCAGAATTTTGAATGGAAAGCCAGTAGGCGACGCCTGCGGATCGGTAAAGACTTTAGCCCGCCGCGCACAGGCGAGTTCCAAAACCTTCCGCTTCAGATCCGCCCGGATGCCGGACTGATCGCAGAATGCAAACGCCGTTCCCACTTGAATACCCGCAGCGCCTTTGGCCAAGGCGGCATCAAGCTGTTCATGGGTGCCAAACCCGCCGGCCAGATAATAAGGCAGTCCGATTTCGGCAATTTTTGCCAAATCGGCCTCATCCCTCGGCCCGTAAACCGGTTCGCCCTGATCGGTCAATTGCAGCGGCCCGCGGGGCGGCGCGTTATGTCCGCCCGCCACGGATGTTTCAATAATAAATCCATCCACCTTCCCATTGGATTTCCGGGCCAATGTCATCGCCAGCGTGGCCGATGACACAATCGCCAGAAAACGCGGTCTTTTAAGTGTAATCGCGCCGGCCACGGCGCCGGTTTGATTTTCATTGCGGGCCATAAACGTGGCCAGGCTGAATTCACTGATAAACGAATCACCGGAATCCGCCCCTTCAACATCTACTTTAAGCTGCACACGTTCCAGACGCGCCAGTGCATCAAGCACACCGGGTATAAAACGCGGAATGCCGGCTCCCATCAGCACATAGTCCACACCGGCCAGCATGGCCCCAAAGAGAGTGGCCAGAGTCGGTGTTTGCACTTTTTCCAGAAGATTCATTCCCACCATTCCCTCATGCCCTTCTTTGGCAAGAAACACCTCGGTAAACGCGGCGACAACCGTCAATTCCTCCAGGGCGGAACTCAAGTCAATCATAGGCATGGGGGTTGCCTTGAATGGTGCTTTATCCTTGATGCCGTCGGCGGCGTAATAGCGATCCCAAATACGCTGAGCCACAGCGGGAAAAGGAAAGGCATCCAGTGCGCGGCGAAGATGCCCGCCGGTATCTCCCCGCTGCAGGCGCCGGGCCAGTACCGTGGCGATTCCCGTGCCGGACACCACCCCCAACTCGCCACGCTGTGCAACGGATTTGGCCAATATCCAGTTGGACACGCCGACGCCCATTCCTCCTTGAATGATTTTAAATGTTGATACCATAAGCCAGAAACTCCGTTGACAGCGCGGTTTACAGAACAATTTTTTTACATCCGCCGGATACACGCCGGCGATACAGCGCCAAATAACTGCCGATAGCAAGGGCCGGCCTGCATGAGTCCCTTATTTCAGACGGTTCCCACCCGGTCATCCCAGGACGGATAAAAAATCAGAATCTCCATACATCCGCCGGCATTTCCGGATCTGTCTATCTTTATCCAATTATACAAGATAAACGGTGGTTACGCGCTATTGCCAGGCGGTGCATGCGGGGCAACTTATTAATGCCTCACCATTCGCCGTTGCCCACGCGCAAAAGAAGCCGCCGGCGGGGAGCCGGGGCTTCAGGCGGAAGAGAGGTGGGTGATGCGTTTTTGGAAAGCGAACGCAAGGGTAGTGTAGATGCGGATGATGAGCATGATGTGAGCATCCTGTAAATTTAGCGCGAATAATCGATTCATCATGGCGCACGCGGTAGTGCGGCAATTTGTTAGGAACGCACATAGCCGCCGGCCTTGTCGGCTGTGGATTTACAGCGCGCCGGGATGGAACTGGGCACACATGGATCATCACTTGCGAGCGGGGAAAACAAGCGATGCCCCGGCAGCCACAAACAGGATGGTCAGAATTATCACCAGCGAGGCCGTGGTGCTGATAGGCATGGCGGTTCCATAGGCAGAGAGTAGCGGCAGGAGCATTTTTCCACCGATAAACAGAAGAATTACCGCCAATCCCGCCTCCAGAAACCGCAACCGGTCCATCAGCGGTGCAATGATAAAATAGAGCCGGTGCAAAGCCAGTACCGCAAAGACATTGCTGCTGGTGACAATCAGCGGATCGCGGGTTATACCGAAAACTGCCGGGATGGAATCAAATGCAAACAACACATCCACCAATCCAACCAGCACAATGGCCAGAAATAATGGTGTGATACAGCGGCGACCATTGAAGTTTACCATCATTTGCCGCCCTGCGGTTTCGGGGCTTATCGGCAGCAGGCGGGCGGATATGCCAATAAGCCGTTCGCCCAGACCGCTTTCTCCATGCCGCTGAAAAAACATCAGCACCCCCGCCAGCAGCAGAAATGCGCCCATGAAATAAAACAAAAGATGGAAGCGGCTGATCAGGGCCAGCCCGGTCAGAATCAGCGCCACCCGTGTCACCAGCGCCAGCAGAATGGCCCAGAACATCACCAAGCCATGATTTTCCGGTGGAATCTTGAGAGATCGCAGCAGGATGACAAACATCATCACGTTGTCCGCGCTTAAGGCCAACTCCAGCAGATAACCGGTGCTGAAGGTAAGTCCGGGAGGCGCGGTGGTGGGCGATGAAATTGCTGGAATCCGGCCATAAGCAAAATGCAGATACATACCATAGCTCAGTGCCATGATAATGGGTATCAAACATAAACCCACCGCGCGCGTATACGAACTGCGGTCATGCGATTTCCGCGGTATCAACACATCCATGGCCAGCACCGCGCCGGCAAGAATTAAAAAAATCAGCCACGCCCGCATCATGGTTTGGTGCCTTGCAATGAGCGATTGCCGGCCCGGTGCACCGGCAACGTGGCCAAACCGGGACCAACCGCCGGTTTTGGCGGGGGCCAGCTTTGTACCAGACGATCAATAAACGCCACATAACGGCTCTGCATCCCCCGGTGACTGGAAAAAAAGTGCCGGAGATAAATTTCCCCGGCAACGCGATTCCAACGCAGCGTGAGGTGCTGTTTATCCGAGGCAGTCAGAGTGGTTCCGGACAGCAGGTTATTGAGTTGCCCCTTCCGCGCCATGCGCAAAAGTGTCAGCAGATCGGGGCGATATCGGCTATGTTCCAGAAACAGCATCAACGACCAGACTTCCGCATAATATGCATCAACATAGTCGATATGATGCATGACCACACTGCCGGCTTGTGTTCCAGCCAGCACGCCCAGAGGCATAAGTTGCCGATGTTCAACCGCTTGGCGGAGCATCTCCCATCGCGTTGCATTGAGCCAGGGGGTGAATACAGGATACCCATCATGCCACTGCATGGCTTCACACTGTGTGGCCAGGCCTTCATCAAGCCATGCGGGGAGATGATCTTGCAGCGACAGAAAGCTGAACTGATGCCAGGCTTCATGGGCCACCACTGATAAAATTTCCGCAATATTGGAGCGATATGCGGCAAATACACCGTTGCGCTCATATCCACCAGCTTCAATGCGTAGATATATCGACGCTTGCGCACCAGTGGTTTGACGGGTGTAACGCGCCCACTGGCTGCGATTACGAAATACATACCCCGTCATGGGCAACGCCGGTACGGCGCCGGGAACCAATCGGATAAACCGGGTGTAATCCGCCTCCAGCACCCGCGCAATGAGCCGCTGTTGCAGTGGATTATCAATGGTGGTGTATATGCGATAGTGCGCGGTTCGAATGATCCGCCCATCCGCCGGGCCGCCCGGCCAGGCAGTGGAGATAGCGGGCATCGCCTTTAACTCTTGGCGATCCGCGGAGGTTAACCCCGGCGGCCAATGGTGCAGGGAGGCGCATCCGGAAACATTGACCGCCAGAGCGGTGAAACATAAACCAGCGAAGATCATGGTACGAATTTGCATCGCGGTGATGTTACCGGCGTATGGCGGGCAGCCGCAAGCGGCAGGACCCCGGCAATAGCGCATTTTGAATTATTGAGAGCGTCGAACATTGCTTCAGCAATGGCACGTTTGCATTACGTGCCCGTTGCGGGCAGTGCTGGCGGAATCAAAAGCGAAGGTTGCTCCGCGGCGGCTTTGGCCTTTACCCGCTTGCCGTTGATGCGGATTTTGCCATTGGCCGTGGACGGAGCCGAGGTTGATGGAACGTCTGATCCCAATAATGGCTCGCCAACTTTGGTTTCCGCCAGCCGGGCTTCAATGCGTTTGGAGTATTGAGGCGATAGTTCAAAGCCGAGAAATTGACGGCCAAGTTTTTTTGCGGTTACCAATGTTGATCCACTGCCGCCAAAGGGGTCCAGTACCGTTTCCCCTTCATTAGATGAGGCTTTGATAATGCGCCCCAGCAACTGTTCCGGCATCTGGCAGCCATGCCAGCCGGCCCGCTCCTTAAAAGTTCCACACACGCGAGGGATATACCACACATCCTCGTTGGGTTGGAAATTATCGGGAATATCCTGCGGACGGAGAATCCATGTGTCATCAGGCAGGCGGCCATCGGGATTGCCCCGGCTGTCACCATACACCAGCGTTCGTGCAGACGGAACGCGAATCGGTGGAATGTTGAATGTGAACTTCTTGGAGTCTTTTACGAAGTGAAACAGATGCGTGTGACTGCGGGCAAATTTGTATTTGCATTGCACACCAAACGTGTAATACCAGAGCACCCAACTGCGGCATTTAAGGCCCAACTCGCGCTGAAAAATCATTTTCAGCTCCGCCGCAAAATCATCGCCAATCGCCAGCCAGAATGTGCCATCCGGCTTCAACGCCCGCACAACACCGGCTCCCCATTGCCGCGCCCAATCCAGATAATCTTCCGCGGCGCGTTTGTCTTCATACACATCATAATCGTAGCCAATGTTAAAAGGGGGATCGGCAAAAACCAGATCAATACTGCCCGCAGGGATTTCCGCTAGTCCCTCAATACAATCGCGTTGATAAATCTGATTTAATTCCATATCACCACCTGTTGAAATAGAAGAAACGGAAAACTGTTGAACGCACATCATACCTCATATTGCCCGAACAAAAATCGAACAACACTAAATATAGTACATGGCGGCCATTTGGATGTCCACCAATCTTCAGAATAGTATGGCGGATATCCGGTATTTGTCACGTTAAATTTTTGTCAACAGGTTATCCACAGCCGACGTGGCGCTACAATGATTATGGAATCCCGGCAGCGCGGCCCCAGAAATAATCTAATATTGAATGGCGCGAACTCAAGCGGAACTAAAATCTAAAATTTGAGATTGCAAATCTTAAATTTCCAAGTCCCTGTCACTTCGGCGGAATGACGATTCTTTCACCCGCGCGGAGGTCGTTGGGGCTGGATCCAATAATCCGGCGATTGGCGTTGTATATCCTTTTCCACATCCCGGCATGGCCATAGAACTTTCGGGCGATTCCGGACAAATCTTCACCGGCCCGCACCACATACGTGCGTCCTCCGCGCGTTGTGTACGCGTGTGCCCGGTGGAGCGACGCTCGCGTTACACGATGGCGCATCCCAGATCGCCGCGAGATTCGGCTGCGGCGTGGCAGATGTATTTTCTGTCCAATGCGCATCCGCCGCGGATCCAAGCCAGGGTTAGCCCGTTCGAGAGCGTGAATCATGCGTTCACTGCCATATACCCGGCGGGAAATTGCCGCCAGCGTATCACCTTTTCGTACAATGTAAATTCCACTGCGTGGAACGGAAAGAGTCAGTGTTCGGCTGTGATGATGCCGGGTGGAAACCGCAGAGCCGGTGCCGGACGATCCTGAAGTACCGCTTTGATTTTGATTGCCGGCGGTCACCGGGGGAAAATTCAGTGTGGCATTGCTGTTGGCGTTGGCCCCGGTTCCGTTGTTAACGTTTGTCGCACCGGTATTGGTATTATCTGTACCGGTGGCAGGGGTATTAAGCGACAACGCGGTGCTGGAATTGTTCGGTGTTGCCGGTCCTGCCGCGGAAGACGTCTGATCCAGTGCCGGAGCGGGCATGGATGTTGCGGTTGGGGACATGCCGGGCATGGTGGCCGGCATGGAGGTTGCCGTTGTGGCCGGCAGACTGATCAGGCCCGGCTGCGTCTGGCTGGGTTGAGTCTGAGCCGGTGGCACCTGGCTGGAACCCGGCAGCGTTGGTGATTCCACCAGCGCCGGCTCAGCGCTGGGCAAAGCGTTATTTTCACTAGTTTGGCTGGAAGATTTATGGAAAGCAAAGTAAATGATAACCAGTACAACCAGAATCAATACCGCAACAAGACCGACTTTAGCATCGGTGCGCATGGAGTTACTCCCGCAGAGTGGTTGCACATGGCTGTAACTTCCGGCAACCCGTCAAATTAGCGCCAGCGGCAACCATGTCCTGACAGGTCCAGGCTGAACTGCCTGCCGCTCCATGCGGCAAAATAGTTTCAGCGCCATATAGTGTACAACGGCAACGCTAATTCAACAAGGATCACCCCACGCCATGTCACCCCACGCCATTAACGCAATGGGCCTATGACAGATTCTGCCCAACCGAAGCAGCATGGGCGGGGACGCCCATGAGACCACGGGCAAGATGCCCCTGCCACATTGGGCATTACTTAATCGGTTAATTTGCGGACAGAGGGTGTCACAGGCCCATGATGCATCGCTTTTTTTATATTGTGAATTTCAAGGTGCTCAAGATGCTCAAGTTCGGGGGGCA
>JABEBX010022029.1_pt1 | contig 43458 bp, 32 predicted proteins | sample 7245971 | NCBI WGS metagenome assembly JABEBX01 (sample SAMN14506365, study PRJNA622280) | hot springs metagenome | biome: hot spring [ENVO:00000051]|acidic hot spring [ENVO:00002120]; feature: spring [ENVO:00000027]|sediment [ENVO:00002007]; material: sediment environment [ENVO:01001048]... | reverse complement strand
CCGGCAGGGGCTTTTATGATTACAGTGCTAAAAAATAAATGTTTATGATCAAAATAAACAGGGATCGGATTGATAAAACATTAACAAAGTTGGAATAACGCTCGGATGTTTGCCCGGATTTTAAATTAAAAAAATGGAGGTTAATATGTCGCAAAAAATTTATCAGGCAGGTGAAAATTACAAGTATCCGTTGATTATAAAGAAAATTCTGAATACACCGCTAATTTATTCACCAAACAAAGAAATCGTTTATCGGGATAAGGTTCGGCTTACTTATAAAACCCTCTATGAGCGTATTAACAAATTGGCCAATGGTCTGGAGAAATTAGGGGTAAAGCCTGGCAGTACTGTATGCGTATTTGATTACGACAGTCATCGCTATTTAGAATCCTATTTTGCAGTGCCGATGATGGGAGCTGTTTTGCATACGATGAACTGGCGATTATCACCTGAAACCATCCTTTATATAATGAATCATGCCGAGGACGATGTTGTGCTTGTGCATGCTGATTTCCTTCCTCTTTTGGAATCCATCTGGTCTAAATTGATAACCGTAAAAAAAGTTATTCTTCTTAAAGATGAACAAAAACAACCGGAAACAAAAGTACCTATAACAATCGAGTATGAAGAAATGCTTAAAAATGCACAACCATCTTACGATTTTCCCGATTTCGATGAAAATACGAGGGCTACCATTTTTTATACTACAGGTACCACTGGTATGCCAAAAGGTGTTTATTTCTCGCATAGGCAGTTGGTATTGCATACACTTGGTGTAGGTATGTCAAGTCTTTATGAGTCTGGCATTGGAAAGTTCAAATCGAATGATGTTTATATGCCTCTAACCCCTATGTTCCATGTGCACGCATGGGGTGTTCCTTATTTGGCTACACTTTTGGGGACTAAGCAGGTATATCCTGGACGTTATGAGCCTGAAACCATTCTAAAGCTTATTCAGAAGGAAAAAGTTACATTCAGTCATTGTGTTCCTGCAATACTTTTAATGGTTATAAGTCATCCAATGGCTAAGACAGTAGATCTTTCTCACTGGCAATTGGACATCGGTGGTTCTGCTTTACCGCGAGGGTTAGCCAAATCTGCATTCGATCTTGGAATTAAGGTTTGGGCTGCTTACGGTATGTCAGAAACCTGTCCTGCAGTAACAGTTGCACTGCTAAAAGAATATATGACGGATTGGGATATGGAAAAGAAACTTGATTATCTTGTAAAAACTGGCGTGCCTTTCCCCCTATGTGAAGTAGAAATTGTCGATGGTAACGATAAGTTTCTTCCGCATGATGGAAAGACCAACGGAGAGCTTGTTATCCGTACTCCCTGGCTCACTGAATCATACTACAAGGAACCTGAAAGGACTAAAGAGCTTTGGCGAAAGGGCTGGTTGCATTCCGGAGATGTCGCAAATATAGACGAAGAGGGATATGTTCTTATTACGGACCGTATAAAGGATGTCATTAAGAGTGGAGGTGAATGGGTTTCTTCCTTGATGTTGGAAAGTCTTGTCAGTCAGCACGAAGCTGTCTCTGAAGTGGCGGTTATCGGGGTTTTGGATCAAAAATGGGGTGAGCGGCCACTTGCATTGGTAGTATTGAAGCCACAGTATAAGGATAAAATAACGGCTAACGATATTAAGGTATTTATGAAAAAGTTTGTAGAAGAGGGAAAGTTGCATAGTTACGCTGTACCGGATCGTATCGAAATCGTAGAAACAATCGCAAAAACAAGTGTAGGTAAAATTAACAAAGTTGCATTAAAGAAACAATACGCCGGTTGATAGACGTACTATGAAAACTGTATATGAATGCAATTCAAATAACATATCGTAAGATAGGTTTTTTTTAAAAGAATTGACAAATGCTTATAGCGGGCCTAACATAAAAGATTAATTCGCAACCTGAATATCGATGTAAAGTATTTTATAGAGTTTCCGCTATGTAGAGAAGTTGATATTGTTAAGACAGAGAAAGGATGGAACCCATGATAAAAAAAATATTAATATTTAGCATCAGTATGATAGTTGGTTATAGTGTTTATGCACAAGCGAACGTTTTTGATACTTTCGGTGTCGATGCAACTGGCATTGCAATGGGCAATGCAAGGACAGCCTCTGCAGATGATTGGACAGCTACTTATTACAATCCTGCAGGCATTACTCAGACGAAAGAATCGGTGGGTGTTAATTTTATCGTGGCTGTGAATCATCTTTATATAAAGCCCTTTGGTTCGGGTCTTCAAAACACAGATGACGAGAATATCGAAGGTATTGCCGTTGGTATAACACATACTTTTTTAGCCGATTTCATCAGTATTGGAATTTCTCTGTATACGCCTTTGAGCGATACCCAGCAGCAGATTGCTCATTATGCCGATGAAACTGAGGGATATTTTACCAATAAGCTGTATTTCGAAACGCTTGAGAATAACACGGAAGAACAGATCATACTCCCTACGATTGCTTTTAAGGTACTTCCTTATTTATCTATCGGGGGCGGAGTTTCACTTTTTGTCAAATCGCTTACATATTCAAATGTTTACCTTCCTAATCCATTGAATCAATCAGATTGGTTTATGAACGTCAATAATACCCAGAAGTATACCTATGTGGCAAATCTTGGCATATTGTACTTTCCGTCAAATCGCTTTAAGGTTGGACTTGAATATATGAGTGCCGATGATTTCCCGATTATTGGTGCAGCATTTGTTAATATGAATCCGGCTGGACTTCCTTTGCCATCAACTCATTTTACGCAAACAATCAATCAGATTTTGTTTTATACTCCAGCGCATGTCTCTCTTGGTATCATGTACAAACCGATGTATAATCTCGAACTTGAGGGAGATCTTACATGGGTTGGATGGTCTGGCTACATAGATAATCATGGCGTTAAACCTCAAGATGAATCGTATACCGACCCATCTACAGGTATTACTTACGCAGGGCAGGCATTTAATGACATATATATACCAAAACTTGGCATAGCATACAAACCCGTAGAGAAGTGGTGCGTTATGGCTGGGTATGAGTACGAGCCTACGCCAGTCCCGCCACAAATGAGAAGGACAAATTATGTTGATAACGTCAAAAATGTAGTGTCTACTGGTCTCAGTTATATCATGCCGTACGATAAAGGTCATATCCATTTTACATGGGATTTTCAGGCGATCATACTTGGCGACAGAAATACATATAAAGTTATTGATGTAGAGCCTCTAATCTCTGGCTATCAAAATCCAGGTTATCCTGGTTATGAGAGCAAAGGATATATTTATGATACGGGGCTTGAAATAAGCTATGAATATTAGGAATCATGCAGAAGAAGGTATAGCATCGAGTATAATAGATATTTATCTTCGGCACGAAAAGCTTATAATTGCTGTATTCCTGATTTCCTTTCTTTCTTTTGGTTTTTACTACGTTGACTGGCATAACCACCTTCTTTGGAAGGAAGGGATGAAATTTTATAGTCTTACTACCCTTATTGATCGATCAATACCATTTACACCGGGTTGGGTTTGGATATACCTGCTATACTATCCTTTCTGTTTTACACCTTTGTTCCTGCTGAACAATATAGATACCTTTAGAAGGGTAGCAGGTGCGTATCTGATGGAGTTTGTCATAGCCTTCATAGTTTTTCTGTCTTTTCCTGTGAGAATGATAAGGCCGGTAGTTGTTCCTGATACGTTAAGTACAAAGATGGTTAGTATAATTTACAAGATAGATCCGGGGTTCAATGTGTTTCCAAGCCTGCATGTTGCAAACTCCCTGCTTGTTGCTTTGATATTTTATCGGTATAATAAAATCCTTGGCATATTTTTTATACTGATAGCAATGTTAATCTGTATGTCCACTCTTTATGTTAAGCAGCACTATTTTCTCGATGTCGTCACCGGTGCACTTGATACAGCCATTGTTTACCCCATTCTCTTTATGGGACACAAACCTTTGAGGAATAGAAACGCAGCATAGCGTGCTTTGTAAAAAACAATATTTTAAAATATATCTTGACTTATATGTAATACAGTGTTTAATATGAATGAATAATCATTCAGTATGGAGGTAGGTATGAAAGACAGTGGAAGAGATGCTGTGATAGTATCGGCGGTTAGGCTGCCAATTGGCAGGGCAAAAAAAGGCTCTTTTGCAAAAACAAGGCCTGATGACCTTTTTGCAACTGCGATTAAAGCTGCCTTAAAAAGATTGCCAGAATTTGATTACAAAGAAATAGAAGATGTTATTTGCGGTTCTGCTTTCCCGGAAGCAGAAGAGGGCATGAACGTAGCAAGAATAGCAAGTATTCTTGCCGGTTTACCCATCGAGGTGCCGGCAACTACTATAAACAGATTTTGCGGCTCTGCAATGACTGCACTTCACAAGGCTGCTTACGAAATAATGGGAGGGGCAGGAGATATATTTATAGTAGGCGGTACAGAAACTATGACAATGATACCGATGGCAGGCAATAAACCAACTCCAAATATTAAATTTATTCAGGATGGTTCTACGTTGCCAAACGCATACATACCGATGGGTGAGACTGCGGAAAATGTTATAGACAGGTATGAAAAGAAATATGATCTCAGCCGGGAGGCTCTTGACAGGTTTTCGTATTATTCGCATAAAAAAGCTGTTGCTGCACAGGAATCCGGTAAGTTTAAGGAAGAGATGGTGCCTGTAATAGTAAAGAAAACAACTGGTGATATAGAACTTTATAATGGAGGCAAGGTTCCAGAGGGTTGGATGCTTGTGGATAAAGATGATGGGCCCAGGGCCGATACAACAATGGAGGCATTGGCAAAATTAAAACCGGTATTCAGGGCAAAAGGCAGAGTAACAGCCGGCAATTCTTCGCCGACCAATGATGGCGCAACTGCGATGGTTCTTATGTCATCTTCCAAGGCAAAAGAGCTTGGAATAAAACCTCTTGCAAAGATAAGGGCAACAGCAGTGAGGGCCTTGGAACCGGAAGTAATGGGATTAGGTCCCATATATTCAACCAGGCGTATTCTTGAAAGGGCCAAGATGACAGTGAAGGATATACAACTTTTTGAGATCAATGAGGCATTTGCATCCCAGTCAATAGTAAGTATACAGGAGCTTAGTATTAACCCTGAACTTGTAAACGTAAACGGCGGAGCTATCGCCCTCGGACATCCACTCGGCATTTCAGGTGTCAGGATACTTACAACTTTACTATATGAAATGATAAAGAGGGATTTGAATATAGGCCTTGGCACGATGTGTATAGGCGGCGGTCAGGGTATAGCGACAATTATAGAAAGGTAAATTTATAGGAGGAATTTTTATGAGCTATCAGATAAAAAAAGTGACGATAATAGGTTCAGGGGTCATGGGCTCCGGTATTGCCGCACATCTTGCAAATGCAGGCATACCTTCGTACATCCTTGATATAGTACCGAAAGAGCTTACCGACGATGAGAAAAAGGCTGGTTTAACGCTTAAAGATCCGCAGGTAAGAAATAGGTTTGCACTCGCGGGTATTGACCATATAAGAAAAGGAAAGCCGGCTCTAATATATTCACAAAAGGATATTTCATATATAACACCCGGGAATATGGAAGACAATCTTGACTTTATAGGCAAATCTGACTGGATTATAGAAGTGGTTACAGAAAGGCTCGATATAAAGAAAAAGGTTTTCGAACAGGTGGACAAATACAGGAAACAAGGTTCAATAACAAGTTCCAATACATCAGGCATAAAATTGAAGGATATGGTAGAGGGAAGAAGCAAGGACTTTAAAGAACATTTTATGATCACGCATTTCTTCAATCCTGTAAGATACATGAAACTGCTTGAATTTATTGTTGGTGACGACACAAAACAAGAAATGGTTTCCTTTATGCAAGATTTTGCAGAAAATGTCCTTGGTAAAGGTGTTGTTTTTGGTAAAGACACGCCAAACTTCATTGCAAATAGGGTTGGTACCTTTTCCATGCTTGATACAATAAAAACCATGATTGAGGATGGATATGCAATAGACGAGGTTGATGCAATTGTTGGCAAACCTATGGGCAGACCTGGCAGTGCGGCTTTTGGTACGGCTGATCTTGTAGGCCTTGATACATTTGTGCATGTTACAAACAATGTCTATGAAAACACACCAAATGACGAAAAAAGAGAAGTGTTTAAGATACCGGAATTTATAAACAATATGGTAAAAAAGGGTTTACTCGGAGATAAATCAGGTCAAGGCTTCTATAAGAAAATAAAAGACGAAAAAGGAAGAAAAAAGTTGGTCCTTGATTACAAGACCATGGAATACAAAGACACGCAGAAGTATAAGTTTGATTCTCTCTCCATTGCAAAGAACGCGGAAACGCCGCAGGATAAGATAAGAGCACTTACATCAAGCGATGACAGAGCAGGGAAGTTTGCATGGAAGGTAACAAGAGATACACTTGTTTATGCGCTGAATAGGATTCCAGAGATTGCGGATGATATTGTAAATATTGATAACGCAATGAAATGGGGATACAATTGGTCTATTGGTCCATTTGAGACATGGGATGCAATTGGTCTTACAAGTTCTGTTGATAGAATGAAAAAGGAAGGTTTAAGTGTTCCTGATGCTATAAAAAATGTGTTGGAAAAGGGATATGGTAGATTTTATCTTGATATCAGGGGTGATAAGTATTATTTTGATTTTAAAACAGGAACGTACAAGCCTATAGTAAGAAGAGATAATGTAATATCCCTTGACAGTTTAAAGAAAAAGGGTATGATTCTTAAAGAAAATGGTAGTGCGAGATTAATTGATATTGGCGACGGCGTAATATGCGTAGAATTTAATTCAAAGATGAACGCAATTGACGAAGATTTGATAGCCATGATCAATACTGGTGTGGACATGCTTGAATCAAGGCAGGATATAGTTGGTATGGTGCTCGGCAATGAAGGTGAAACCTTTAGTGTAGGAGCAAACATCTTTTTAGTACTTATGGCAGCACAAAACAAGGAATGGAAGGCGCTCGGAGCCTCAATAGATGGCTTACACAACGCTAATATGAGAATGAAATATGCAACGAAACCTATAGTAGCAGCACCATTCAATATGGCTCTTGGTGGAGGATGCGAAATAAGCATGCATGCTCATAAAATAAGGGCGTATTCAGAACTTTACATGGGGCTTGTCGAGGTTGGTGTTGGAGTGATACCCGCTGGCGGTGGTGTCAAAGAGCTTTATTTGAGAGCACTTGGAGATGGTGTTGTTAAACCTGATCCTATTAAAGCTGCTATACATACCTTCGAAACAATAGGAATGGCAAAGGTTTCTATGAGTGCAAAAGAGGCTGCTGAATTATATGGTTTTCTTAAATCAAATGATCAGATTACGCTGAACAAAGATAATCTGATTTATGATGCAAAACAGACTGTTATATCAATGGCCAAGGAAGGTTTTAAGCCGCCAAGACCAAGGAATGATATCGTCGTTGGAGGAAGGGAAGCAATAGCAACATTAAGGCTTGGGGCTCGAAATTTGAAACTTAGTGGTTATATTAGCGAGTATGATGAGTTTGTAGCGGACAAACTTATAAATGTTATCGGCGGTGGTGATGTTGCACCTGGTACGATTGTAGATGAGCAAAGGCTGCTTGAGTTGGAGAAAGAGGCATTTTTAAGTTTGTGTGGTGAACAGAAAACTCAAGATAGAATACAATATATGTTAATGAATAATAAACCCCTCCGCAACTAAAAAACGGTGCAGATCTCGGTCCCCTCCGGAGGTCTGCACCACCCCTCTATCTTATATTTGTAATATTTTTAATTGACAATTGACGAGTCGCTGTATAAATTTTGCTTCAAGTCGATTGTTAAGGGAAGTATTTTTTTTAATTACAAAACAGAAAAGAGTAGAATAACATGGATAAAATATTGGATAAGATCTGGAGATTTTTTAGTTCGGTTAAGCTTGCTATTGTGCTGATACTTCTTATTATTTCTACAGCAATTATTGGTACGGTAATACAACAAGGGCTGCCTGACGAAATGTATATTCAACATTATGGAACTTCTACATTTAATCTTCTTAATTCTTTTGATATCTTTGATATGTATCATTCATGGTGGTTTGAATTACTTCTCATGCTCTTCATTGTGAATGTTGTCGTTTGTACATGGGATAGGTTGCCGGCAATTTTTAAGATGTTTTCTAACCCGAAGCTAAAGCTTCCTATAGAAAAACTTAACGCATTCAAGGAAAAGGAAACTATAACGTACAATGGCGACAGAGAAACACTCATTAAAAATCTGACACAAAGATTGAAAGAGATATACAAGACACCCATTCACGATGATTCAAAAGAAGGTGACTTTCTTTATCTTGAAAAAGGTCGTATTGCAAGGTTCGGGCCGTATGTAACCCATATAAGCCTGATTATTATATTTGTCGGCGTTTTGATTGGCTCTTTCTTCGGATTTGAAACCTTTGTCAACCTTGTTCCAGGAGAAAGCACAAATATAGTTAGAACACTAAGAGGAAATAACAAAATCACACTGCCATTTTCAATCAAGTGTAATCATTTTAATGTTGAGTTTTACAACTCCGGCATTCCAAAGGCTTACAAAAGTGATCTGAGTATAATTTCTAATGGCAATGTGATAGCCCGTAAAATAATTGATGTTAATCAACCATTGACGTATAAAGGTGTAACAATATATCAGGCATCGTACGGTCAGGCTGGCGCAAGCGATTTTGCTCTTGTATTGTCGAACGCAAATAAAGGAGAAAACTATGTTTCTTTGAATAGAAATCAATCCTATCACATTACAGACGATACCTCAATAGCTGTGCTTGATTATGCGCAAGATTATCAAGGGTTTGGACCAACCATCCTTGTAGGCGTTTACAAGGGAGAAAAACTTGTTAATACTTCCATATATCTTCAAAGATACCCAGATTTTCACGGTGCAGAAACTGTTGATGGATATAAGATAAAATTTATAAAAGCAGATGAGAGTTATTATACCGGTTTGCAGGTCGCTAAAGATCCCGGTGCTCCGTATGTTGCCGCTGGTGCAATTATACTGATAATCGGGCTTATCATGTCATTTTTCAGCTATCGTAGAAGAATATGGATATTTATTCCGGATAAGCTTGATAAGACATTCACAGTTGCAGGTGTAGCTGATAGAAACAAGTATTCATTTGAAATGGAATTTAAAAAATTTGTACAAGAGATCAAGAAAGGGGTAAAATAATGATACATATTGGTCAACAAACAAATACATTTTTGCTGAGCATAGCTACCTTTGTTTATGTCGGAGCTATGTTTTTTTATCTGTTTGGGCTCGTATTTAAGAAAAAATATCTTGATATCTCAGGATTTGTGGTGTTTGTGGTTGCTTTTTTGATTGAAACTGCAGGCTTGATCGCAAGGTGGATAGAATCTTATCATCTTGAATATGGTCACATACCAATAACAAACCTTTATGAATCATTAATCTTTCTTTCGTGGACCATCGCACTTACATATATAATCGTGGATCTTAAATATAAGATAAGAAAACTTGGATTTCCAGTTTCTCTTACCGCATTTATATTCATGGCATACGCATCATTTTCACCGGATGTTAATAGCAGAATAGAGCCCCTTGTTCCAGCTTTAAAGAGCAATTGGCTTGTATTCCATGTTATAACAAGCTTCTTTGGTTATGCGTTTTTTGCTCTTGCTTTTGGTGCATCCATATTTTATTTAATAGGCGATTGGTACACGAAACATACTAATGGTAAAGTGCTCTCTTACCTTCCTTCTACAAAGATTCTTGACGATATGAGCTATAAACTTATCATTATGGGTGAAGTCTTGTTGGCAATTGGTATTATTACGGGTGCTGCGTGGGCAGATTATGCATGGGGTAGGTATTGGAGTTGGGATCCTAAGGAAACATGGTCTTTGATTACCTTTCTTGTATATATTGTATACATACATCTTAGATATTCATGGGGATGGCATGGCAGGGCAGCGGCTATTTTTGCAATAATTGGATTTGCTTTTGTATTGTTTACCTATCTTGGAGTTAATCTTGTGCTTTCTGGTTTACACAGCTATGGAAGCGCTTGAGAATAAAAGAATAGAACCTTGAGAATATGAAAATACTTATAGTGAGTGATTTTGATGGAACAATCAATAAAAAAGATCTTGGAGAAGAATTTGGCAAAGTAGTTGAAAGCTATTCTGATCTCAAAAAAAAATTCATCAATAATACTCTGAGCGTACCAGAAATTTACAAAAGGTTACTCGATGTTGAAGGTATGTCTTTCAAGGTTATAAGGGATTTTTATGTGGAACGAGCGGTTATTGATGAATACTTCATTCACTTTTTGAATTTTATCAATAGTAAGGAAATCTCTCATATTATAGTAAGCGATGGATTTGATCTGCTCATAGAAGATGCCCTTGCACGTAATGGCATAAAGGATAATATATGCGTATTTGCCAATATTATGAGGGACGGAGACGGAAAGGTTTTTATGGATTTTCCGTTCTGGGATAATGAATGTGCATTTTCAGGGGTATGTAAAAAGAGGATAATAAAGGCATTCAAACCCTATTTTGACAGAATTATATATATAGGGAATGGATATTCCGATATAGATGCGGTACCGGAAGCCGATGTTGTATTTGCGAGGTCGATATTGAAGTCATACTGTAATGAAAACAAAATATCTTCCTTATGGTATGGGAATTATGGCGATATTATCAAAAAGCTCGACAGGGCATTCAGGGGTATCATCTTCGATCTGGATGGTACTCTTATCAATTCTTTTTCTGCGATATACGAGAGTTTCAACTATACGATGAGACGACTCGGTCTGCCTGAGTATTCATACGATGATGTGTTAAAGACAATCGGTTTGCCACTCGAGAATGTAATGGGCAATATTAAAGGTGTGAATGACCCGGCTTACGCAGTTAGTATATTCCGTTCAAATTACGAAAAGATTTATCTCGATAAAACAACCCTGCTTGATGGGGTGCATCAGGTGGTTGAGGATCTTTACAATGATGGTTATCTGATGGCCGTTTCAACGAACAAACTCGGAAAATATTCTCGTTCCATTCTCGACCATTTAGGCATAGGTAAATATTTCAAGCATGTTGTTGGGATTGGAGATGGACTAAAAAGTAAGCCTTATCCAGATACTATTGAACAAATATTGTCAGGGCTTCAATTGCAAAAAGAAGAAGTTGTTTATATTGGAGATTCAATCGTTGATGCGCAAACAGCGGCAAATGCAGGTATTAGCTTTATAGGTGTTGCAACGGGTCCAGTACCTTTCTCGGAACTTAGCAGCACAAATGCAGAGGTTGTCCTGAATGATTTTTTCAAGCTTCCTGTTTATATAAAACCCCTATGTTAATCCGAAAAATGCAATAAGGAAGTTTACTTATTCGCTCAACCCTGCAATACACCTGATATCTATACGTTTTCATATATAAACGATGTTCAAGTCCTCTGTATGTTTATATGCTATTAGACGGTTTGGTTTCCTCATCGGATTTTCGAAGAATACCTTTGTTTGACGCGGGCTTATCGCTCATTGCATAAACTTCCTTGTTTTGTAAATGCATTTTTTGGGTTAAGAAATTCGAAATTCAAATGTAGATTGACTTATACACTATTACTGATAAAATATATTATTTGATATGATAGCTTCTAATTTTAAAACCATAACGCAGGAAGATATAAAAAAAGTTGTTACTCAAGAAATATGGCAGAGAGGATACCGTTATTTCAGGCACAATGCGGTTTTGTCTTTACAACATGATGATTATACTATTACAGCATCAGTTCAAGGGACAGCGGCTTATCCTTATCAGGTGCACATTGTTGAGTCTAACAATCAAATATCTCACACCAGTTGTACATGCCCTTACTCAGCGAAATGGGGATGGGTATGTAAACATATAGTTGCCGTATTGCTTGCGTGGATTAATGAAAGAGATGCATCTTATCCATCTTATTATTCCGAAGGTTCGAATAAACCTGTAAAAAATTATTCTCTAAACAATATTGTACAATTACGATCACACAATCCTTTATATAATATATTAGCTTCATGGTTTCCATTATATGAACATGTAAAGGTACAAGTGGATCTTGAAAATGATGGTCCAAAATTGAAGATAACGCTTTTATCAGAGGCAAATAAAAGAACTGCTGTACTGATAGTACCTGAGGATGAAAGCCCTGAAATGCTGAAAAGATTAATATTCGTTCCTGAGGTTAGTTTTTCTGAAAAGGCAGCCAAAATCAGATTTATACGAACCAGAGTATCCCATGAGCTTATGGCTGATTATGATGAACGAGATAGGTTGGTACTCATTCCTGGTTACAGGATAAAGGATGAAAATGGAAAACAGATATTTTTAGAGTATAAGGATGCCAAAAACTTTATTATAAATGATAAATGGCTATGGTATAACAATGCTTATGTCATGATAGAATACATGCCTGAGGAGTTTATGCCTTACTTCCATGGAGCAAAACCCCTTGTATATTCTGGTACTGAGATTATTAAATTTTTTACATACGTAATGCCTGCATTGGAACATAAAAAAGGATTCAAGCCATCGGATCGGATAAAAAATACTCATATGCTTAAAGAACTAAAGCTTCAACAGATAAGCGTAGAAGATAACGGAGACTGGCTTTCCCTTGCCCCCTATTATCAAACAGGCGGTCTATCTTTGAGTATGGATGAAATTATTACACTGAGGAACGAAGATGGATTTGTAAAAAAAGATAACAACTGGATTTATGTGTCGGATGATACTGTTAAAATGTGGAAGGATGTCGGAGATATAGAAAATGGCAGGATAAAGATATCCAGACTTTCTTATACGAAGTTGAGAGCTTCGATACATGATCATGTTTCTATAGAAGAACCATTTTCTGTTAGCAACTTTTACTCCATTTTGAATCGAATAACAGAGATTAAAAGTGCACCGCCTTATACTATGAAAGGAACATTAAGGGACTATCAAAAATTCGGTTATGATTGGCTTTATTTTTTATATAAGAATCAACTTAACGGCGTGCTTGCGGATGAGATGGGGCTTGGAAAGACCCACCAGACGATGGCTCTTCTCTCGTCAATCTATGGTAATAGTGCCTCGTTGCCTTCTATTATAGTAGTACCAACATCTGTTATGGATCACTGGGAATCAAAACTGCGCGAATATTTACCATGGATCTTGGTTAACAGGTATTATGGTAAAAATCGTTCTCTTGATGCTGTTGGACGGTATCACGTATTGATTACCACTTATACAATTATGGCTCACGATATAGATATGTTGTCAAAACAGGAATGGGAATACGCTGTGCTTGATGAGGCACAAAAAATAAAGAATTATAATACAAAGTTGTATAAGTCTTCCAAAATGCTTATCGCACGGCACAAACTCGCCTTGACAGGTACACCAATAGAGAACAGGCTAACGGAGTTATGGTCAATCTTCGATTTCCTTTTGCCAGGTTATCTTGGTTCTCTTCAGAAGTTTACTCAGGATTACAGCATACCAATAACAAAATACGACGATAAGGAAAAGATGAAGATACTGAAAAAGATTATACATCCATTCAAATTAAGAAGATTAAAATCTGAAGTACTTGCCGATCTGCCGTCAAAGATTGAGGACATAAGATACTGTTCACTAACTCCTCATCAGATTTTTATATATCGCAGACTTGTAGATGAAAGTGGGACAAGGCTTATAAAGAAACTCAGTGATGAATCAAAGCCTATTGACTATATGCATATCTTTGCTTTGATAACAAAGCTGAAAAGACTCTGCGATCATATTTTACTCGTTACCGATAACAGCATTGAATACACCTCAGGAAAATTTGAATTATTCAAGGAGATTATGGAAGAGGCAATGGATTCCGGACAAAAGGTTGTTGTATTCAGCCAGTATCTCGAGATGATGTCTTTAATAGAACAGTGGCTTAAAACGAAACACATAAGCTTTTCATCCCTACGCGGTTCTACTCGTAATCGATCAGATGTGATAAAAAGATTTCAAGACAATTCGGACTGCAGGGTATTCGTCGGCAGTCTTATGGCAGGAGGTCTTGGTATAGATTTGACCTCTGCATCCATAGTCATTCATTATGATAGATGGTGGAACGCAGCGAGAGAGGATCAGGCAACTGACAGGGTTCATAGAATAGGACAAAAAAAGAGTGTTCAGGTCTTTAAGCTCATAACAAGGGGCACGCTTGAGGAGAAGATAGATACCATAATAAAACAAAAATCATTACTCATGAACAGTATTGTAGAGAGCGATGATACAATATTTAAAAAATTATCAAGGTCTGAGCTTATAGAACTTTTGAAAGCACCGGAATAAGCCTGGAATCGGCTATTATTTTCTCTTTCTTTCCCTCGCCTTTTCTATGCGTATCTCTTTGCCTTTCAACATGATTTTGTCAATGGAGTGGATCACACGTTCTGCATAATCCTTGGATACCTCGACGAATGTGAACGTATCCATCGGAGTTATTCTACCAATCGCACTGAACGGTATTCCTGCCTCTGATGTAAAGGTTTTTACAATGTCTTTTGCGGTTATACCATCCTTTTTACCAGCCGTCATAAAAAGTCTGCTCATTGAGCCCATTGAACCATGTTCTATTTCTTTTTCATGCTCCGATACGCCGCTGAAGGCCATACTCATGGCAGCAGCGAGGCATTCCTTTGGTTCATATTTTTCAAGCAGCATTTCTGCTGCAGGAATGAAGCTGCTATGGGTACCCTTATCTATTACGGATGTGATGTTATCGAGCATAGACTGTTGCTTTGCCTCGACTACCTCTTTTGAAGAAGGAAGTTTTCCCTTTGATATCTTTGTTTTAGCAATTTTTTCGATAAGACGGAGTTCTTTGTACTCCCTTGGTGTAACAAACATAATTGCTATTCCCGACTTACCCGCCCTGCCTGTTCTTCCTATCCTGTGAATGTAGTTTTCCGGATCCTGCGGTATACTGTAATTAATCACGTGCGTTACGTCCTGAATATCGAGCCCCCTTGCTGCTACATCGGTTGCAACCAGGATATCTATTGTGCCGTCCTTGAAGTGCTTCATGGCAGTGTTTCGCTGTGATTGAGAATAATCTCCGTGTATGACATCCGCATTGTATCCCATATCTTTCAGCTTTAATGCAACATGGTCTGCTTCTCTTTTCGTGTGGCAGAACACAAGACATCTTGAGAGGTCTTCAACATCGATGATTCTTGTAAGTGCATCGATTTTCTCATCTTCACGTACTTCGTAAAATATTTGACGTATCTTTGGAACAACTATATCCGCTACATTTACCATAACCTTCACAGGGTCGTGCATATATTTTTTTGAAATATCGAGTACTTGATTATCTATCGTAGCTGAAAACAACATCGTCTGTCTTTCCTGTGGCGTTTTTCCGAGTATCCTTTTAATATCATCGATAAAGCCCATATCAAGCATGTCATCGGCTTCGTCAAGAACAGCTATGATTATTCTACTTAGATTCAGCGTACCTCTCTCGATATGGTCTATCACACGTCCGGGTGTTCCTATTACAATATCTACGCCTTTTTTCAGAGCTCGGAGCTGATGTTCGATGGATTGCCCTCCATAAATCGGAATGGCGCTGAGCCCTTTAAATTTTCCAATTTTGTTGAACTCTTCGGATACCTGTATGGCGAGTTCACGTGTTGGCTCGAGTACTATAGCCGAAGTATGCATACCTCTTCTGCATCGTTGCAGTATTGGAATTGCAAAAGCAGCGGTCTTGCCCGTACCTGTTTGTGCCTGCCCTATAATGTCCTTTCCTTCAAGTGCAGAAGGTATAGAGCCCTTCTGTATAGGGGTCGGCTCTTCATAGCCCATCTCGTAAATAGCCTTTAATATTTGTGCTGATATGCCGAGTTCTTCAAAATTCATGTGTTTTTTCCTTTACCGCCGTGCGGTTAATATTTATTTATTGTAGCTGCTGTTTGGGTATTCTTGTTTTAACAGCTCAATAGTCTTATTGTATTCTTCAGTCTCGTTTATCTTTTTATATATTGTTGCAAGCTTGTATAGTGCATTATCTCCGACTCCGCTATCATGATATTTCTCGTATACAGTTTTCAATCTATCTATTGCTGCTTCGTAGTGTTCTTGTGATATGTAAAAATCGGCTATGTAAAGGTCGTGTTTCGCAAGTGTCTTTTCGCAGAGTAAAGCATATTTTTTTGCTTTATCCGCATACGTAGAAGACGGGTAATTATCAATAATGTATTTGAATTCATCATAGGCATTGTATATGCCCGTTGGATCGATATCATATGGTATGCCTCCTATAAGCCATGACTTCTGGTTTTCGAGGAAAGATCTGCCCTCCATGTAGACAGCATAAGGAATGTTTTTGTCGTTTGGATACAGCTTTATAAAGTGATCATAAGCCTCTGCTGATTCAAGATATCTGCCCTCTTTGTAATAAGTATCCCCAATGCGGAGCTGAGCAAGAGCTGCATAGGTTGAATACGGATAATTATCCACTATTTGATTCAATTTTTGTCTTATATGTGCGTAATCAGGTCCGAACAGCCATCCGCCTTTCAACCCTTGCATTGCCTCGTTGTAGTAAGTTTCCGGTCCAGGTTTTTCTTTTACAGGGGCAGAAGCACAACTGTATACGAAGGCAAACAGCACAAATAAAAGAAGTGTAACTCTATAATTAAAATTTTTCATTTTATCCACATATGGTGTCTTATGTCTTTGCCAATAACCATAAATATAACGTCCTCCGCAATATTTGTAGCATGGTCTCCGATACGTTCAAGGTTTTTTGATACGAATATGAGATCAATAGCAGTAGGTATGGTTGTATGATCACTCATCATGTAGGTGAGCAATTCCCTGAATATCTGGTTATTTATGTCATCTATTGTATCGTCCCTTGTAAGAACATCCTCGGCGAGTTTTACATCCTTTTTTGTAAAGGCATCAAGGCTGTCACTTACCATTTTCTGAGCTATCGTGGACTCCCTTGGTATGTCAACGAGCGGTTTTATAGCAGGTCTTTCAAGCAAGGATTCCGTTCTCTGGGCTATGTTTACAGCCTGATCCCCAAGCCTTTCAAGATCTGTATTAATTTTTATTGCAGCCGTTACCATGCGTAGATCCCCAGCCTGCGGTTGTCTCAATGCCAAGAGTTTTAAACAGAAGTCATCAATCTCTACGTGCATAACGTTAACGGATTCTTCCAGCGTATAGACCTCTTTGAGCATGGCACGGTCCCTATCAACGAGTGCTTTTATGGATTTATGGATCATTGTTTGTGCAAGACTTCCCATTTTCATAAGCATACCTGATAATTCTTTTAACTCTTCATCAAATTTTCGTTCCATAAAAGCCCCCTTTATCCAAACCTTCCTGTTATATAATCTTCTGTCCTTTTATCTTTAGGATTCGTGAATATATCGGATGTTTTCGTAAATTCTATCAATTCTCCGAGAAGGAAAAATCCTGTATAAGCAGAAACCCTTGCAGCCTGCTGCATGTTATGTGTTACAATGACAATAGTGTATCTTTCTTTTATTTGCTGGATGAGTTCTTCTATATGAGCGGTCGATATCGGATCAAGGGCCGAAGCAGGTTCATCCATAAGTATTACTTCCGGTTCTATTGCAATTGTTCTTGCTATGCAGAGCCTTTGCTGCTGGCCACCGGACAAAGCGGTTGCAGATTTGTAGAGCTTATCCTTAACTTCATCCCATAGGGCTGCCATCTTAATGCTTCTCTCCACGATGTCCGCGATCTCGTTCTTTTTTTTCGAACCATTCAATCTTAGTCCTGCCGCAACATTCTCAAATATACTCATTGTTGGAAAAGGATTAGGTTTTTGGAACACCATGCCTATTCGTCTTCTGATAAGAACCGGATCTCTCGTACTTGCATATATGTTTTCTCCATCAAGGAGTACGCTACCACTTACTTTTGCATTGTCAACCACCTCGTGTATTCTGTTGAGACATCTTACGAATGTAGTTTTGCCACATCCTGATGGGCCTATGACGGCAGTTACACTCTTATCTTCTATGTCCATATTGATATCTTTCAAAGCCTGGACAGCACCGAACCATGCATTGAGATGTTCTATAATGAGTTTTTTGGCCATACGATTATACCTTATAGGAAATATTTTGTTTTTGTAAACATCTTTGATATTATATTAATGGTGAGCACTATAATTATAAGCAAAAACGCAGTGCCCCATGCAATGGCATTCCAATCAGGATAGGGTGATGATGCGTAGTTGTATATAAGTACAGTCATTGTCGATATAGGCTGGTCCAGCCTATAACTCATAAAGGAATTATTGAATGCTGTAAACAGCAACGGCGCTGTTTCTCCTCCAACCCTTGCTATGGCAAGCATTATTCCTGTTATAATTCCGGCTGATGCCGTTCTCAGCACTATAAATATTATTACCTTCCATTGAGATATTCCAAGTGATAATGCCGCCTCTCTTATCGTATCGGGTACCATCTTTATCAATTCTTCGCTCGTTCGTGTTATTATGGGAATCATCATTATTGATAGGGCAATACCGCCTGCAAGTGCCGAGAAGCCGTGCATTGGCACAACAACAAAAACATACGCTACTATACCTGTTACGATCGAAGGTATGCCGTTGAGAACATCTGCAAAATATCGTATGAGTGAAGCAAATTTGTTTGTACCGAACTCCGCCAGATATATGCCGGACATGACCCCGACAGGTATTGCTATGGCAGATGCTATGCCGACGACAATAAAGCTTCCAACAATTGCATTTATAATCCCGCCGCCTGTTTCTCCTGTCGGTTTCGGCAGCTTTATAAAAAAGTCAAGATTTATAGAAGATGCTCCTTTAATAATGATATAAAAAAGGATTAAAAAGAGGATGGTAACCCCTACTATTGCAGAACCGTAAGATAGGAAAAGCATGGATTTGTTTATCATGCGTCTCTTAAGATAACCAGTTGATTTCATCTCGATATTGTTCCTCTTCTGATAAGTAGTTTTGCGATAGCATTGAATATCATGGAGATTATAAATAACAGGAGGGCAAGTTCTATAAGAGAAGAGATGTATATTTTAGATATTGCTTCGGTAAATTCATTCGCTATAACGCTGGACATTGTATATGCCGGCGAGAATAATGATGCCGATATGACAGGAGCATTCCCTATTACCATGGTTATAGCCATTGTTTCTCCGAGAGCCCTGCCAAATCCCAACATTATTGCACCAATCATACCCGATTTTGCCTGAGGAAAAACTATTTTTGATATAACTTCCCATCGTGTCATTCCGAGTGCAAATCCTGCTTCCTTGTAGATCATGGGTATTGTGTTGAATATATCCCTTGTGATCGATGCAATGGTGGGTATGATCATAATTGTCAATATAAGCCCCCCGGCAAGCATGCCGATGCCGAGCGGCGGGCCTTTAAATAAAGGGATAAAACCAAGATATCTACCGAGAAAAGGCTCTACTTGGATTTGCAAAAACGGTGTCATAACAAACAATCCCCATAACCCGTAGATTATACTCGGTATAGCTGCAAGCATTTCAATCATCAATGAAACATAGAATTCTATCTTTTTAGGTGCAAGCTCCGACAAAAAGATCGCTATGCCTATGCTGATTGGCAGAGCAACGATCAAAGCAATAATTGATGAGACAATAGTGCCGAAGATAAAAGGCAGAGCGCCGAAGACGTTATTAACTGGATTCCATGTAGAGGTTACAATAAATCTCCAGCCAAATTTTATAAGGGAAGGCACCGAACCCCTTATCAATTCATAGACAATACCGGCTATCAGTATTAATATTACAGAGGCGAACAAAAATGAGAGAAATTTGATTAAACGGTCGCCTATTCTCTTATTCATGATACCACATAGATATAGCCGATATATTCTGTATACAAGTAAAATGTCGTTTACATGGATTTTACATGGATTTTACACCGTTTTATAATATATGTGCTTTCTGTTTATTTCTTGACAACTATCAAGGTTGTCGTCTATATTATAACAAAAATTTTAAGGAGCTGAGTATGTCTGATCTAAAAGAAGGAACTATTACACGAGAGGTTAGGGGGCATGTTTTTTTAATCGGTATTAACAGACCTGCCAAGCGTAATGCCTTAAACTGGAATATGCTTTTAGATCTTAGTAATGCGTATACCGAATATGAAAGAGATCCGAATTTGAGATGTGCTGTTTTGTTCGGGCATGGTGATCATTTTACTTCAGGGCTCGATCTTGCGGATGTTGGACCAAAGGTAAAATCAGGCCAATCGTTTATATCGGAGGATAAGGTAGATCCGTGGAATTTGTATGGCAAAGCTCGAACCAAGCCTCTTGTATGTGCGATCAGAGGATATTGTATGACTGTGGGAATAGAATTATCGCTTGCTGCGGATGTTATAATTGCAGCATCTGACTCCAAATTTTTACAGATCGAAATAAAACGCGGTATCTATCCTTTTGGTGGGGCAACTATACGTATGGTGCAGGTAGCAGGATGGGGAAATGCAATGAGATATTTGCTTACGGGTGACGAGATCAACGCCTCAGAAGCATACCGCATAGGATTGATACAGGAGATTACCGAGCCCGGCAAGGAGCTTACCCGTGCAATAAAGATTGCAGAAACGGTTTCGCTTCAGGCGCCTCTCGGTGTGCAAGACACTCTTGCATCTGCAAGATTGGCTATCAATAAAGGTGTTGAAGCTGCGGCTGCGGATCTTTTGCCACGAGCTATGAAGATCATGGAAACAGAGGATGCAAAAGAGGGACTTATGGCAATGCTTGAAAAGCGTCAGGGTAATTTTAAAGGAAAGTAATAATATTATTTCTTTTTGAATTGAGGGATTCTGTTCTCAGTAAGGGCTTTTTTGCCTTCCGAATAATCGTTTGAACGGACTATTGTTGTATAATCATCAATATCCTCCTGAATAACTGACATAAAATCCTTCAGACTCGAGTCAACAATGGATCTTTTTATTGCAGTCATAGCCAAAGAGGCATGCCTCGATATACCTTTCAGCAATTTTTTAGCATCTTCCATGCTGTTATCCTGACTCGTTACGGCATCTATCAATCCCCATTCAAACGCTGTTTGTGGCTTTAGAAGTCTGCCTTTCATAAGTAACTCTCTTGCCTTTATCTCGCCTACAAGACTCACAAGCCTGTATATGCCGCCAAAAGGGGGAAATGTTCCGAGCTTTACATCGGGGAAGCCTATGTTTATATCACCATCTGATGCAATTCGAAAATCTGTGCATAGTGCAAGTTCGAGTCCGAACCCTACACAATTCCCGTTTATTATCGTAAGTGTAGGTATGTTGAGTCTCTGGATTGACAGAAGTATCTCAGCTATTGATCTTAGATACTTCTTGAGTTTTCTATCATTATTTTCTTCATAGAGATCTACAACTTCATGGCCGGAGATAAATATGTTGTCAATGGCGCTCGTGAGAATGAGACCTTCGAAATCATTATGCGCAACAATCTTGTCAATTGCAGTGCCGAGTTGTTCAAGAACAGAGAGTTTCATGAAATTATGCGGCATTCTATTAAACTTTATTATATGTATATCTTGATCGTTTTCCTGTATTATAAATTCACTCATAAAATCAATATAATTTGCAAAATAATTTTTTTCAATAAAAATATGCGACTATTCCCAGGTTTTTGTTGTTGAATTAGTAACACCGCGTATAGGTTTTATATGGCATTCGAAGGAATTTGTTGAAATTTGTTCGTTCCTGTTCTATTATTAAAAAATAAACTGTAAGACCGTTATATTTGAGTTTACGAAATTTTCTATGACGTTTTGTTATAATAGACAGTGCATCATAACGGTGTAAATGAAAGGTATAATGATTTATGAATGATTATAAAAAATTGCTTAAAAAATTCTTTTTATTATTGACCAGCATTAGCTGTCCTGCTTTTATTTCTGATTCGAATGAAAGAATAGTAAAAATGAATATCCCTTTGAAGAGGATCGTTGAAAAAGTGGATGCTAAAATTGATTATATGGATGTAGATAAGATTCTCAAGATCAATGGTTTCAATATTAGGTTTAAAAAAGATCGGTTAAGCACGGATGGCATTTCAGTCATGAGATTCAAACATAAAAGACTTATACGTATATCAATTCTTACGAAAGATGATCTATGCGTTGGGAGTTTAATGGTTATTATAAATAAAAAACACCATTATCCATTGTTAAGTGAATTCTATGCTATCTCAAAATTAGATGGCTTGGATAATGGTAAAACAGGAAACAACTCGAAAAGTAATCTGAAATCCAAAAAACTAAAAGATGTTTTAAATAGTATCGAAAGGGAATTTATACAGTTAACACTCAATGAAACGAACAATAGGTCCGAGGCTATCAAGTTATTAGGGGTGTCCCGAAGAACATTTTATTATAAAATAAGAAAGTATAAACTCCTATAATAATTATTCAGGGGTGTTCTCGACCGATGATATAAGTTCTTTTGCAGATGCTGTTGCTGTTCCGAGTTTTCCTACAACTATCCCTGCAGCATGATTTGATATTATACAGGCATCGATCCAGTTCGCCTTAACCGCAAGGGATAGTGAAAGGGCGGATATTACTGTATCTCCAGCACCTGTAACATCGTATACTTCTTTTGCTACCGTTGGAATATGTTTGACCGTGCCATCTTTTTGGAAAAGACTCATACCATATTCACCACGGGTTATAAGTATTGCATCGGTATCATACCTTTTTAACAGATAGGTGCCGGCCTTTATGAGTGTTTTCGTGGAATTTATTTCGAAACTGCAAGCCTCTTCTGTCTCTTTCTGGTTTGGTGTTATCACGGTAACGCCCTTGTAGAACTTGAAGTTTCTTATCTTTGGATCAACCGATACAATTATGTCATTGTCTTTTTTGAATTTGAGTATACTTGAAATAATGCCTCTGTTAATTAAACCTTTACCGTAATCCGAAACTATCACGGCATCGTGTCTCGGTAATTTTGATAAAAGCAGATCTAAGACGTTTTTGTAGGTTTTGTTCGAAAGCTCATCCCTTGATTCTCTGTCAAACCTAACTACCTGCTGGTGCTGTGCCACCACCCTTGTTTTTATGGATGTATGACGCGATTCATCAACTATTATACCATCCGTGCTGTAACCACCCTCTTTTAATATTTCCATTAACCTCTCTCCGTTGTAATCACTACCTATTACTCCGAGCAACAGTGCCTGCCCGCCGAGTGCATGTATGTTTTTGAGAACGTTTGCTGCACCCCCGAGCATGATATTTTCCTTTGTTACCTCCACCACTGGTACTGGTGCCTCTGGAGATATACGGGATACCTTTCCCCATACAAACTCATCAAGCATTATATCTCCTATTACGAGGATCCTGCCGCTGCCGAACCTTTTAATTAATTTCAACAATCTTTTGTTTTGATTCATATATGCCTCTTGTTTAAGATTTGTTCTGTATAGTTTAAAATTGGTTTAATATCAATATCTTCTATACACCTGATCTTCAAGCTGTCTTCGCACGGATATTTATCACAATTCTCGCATGATCTTGTCGGAGTAGCGGCGATATATTTTTCTCCCAATGGCTTCCATTTTTTTATATGCTCTTTAAGGTTATACATAGGAGGGTATATTATTATGCCTGGTGTACCGACTGCATCTGCTATATGGCATGGACCGCTGTCATTACCTATAAATAAAGAGGCATGTTTTATTAAGCAGCTAACTTCTTTCAAAGGAAGCCCAACCGATGATAATGCAAAATCATTGTTTGATTGCTTTATTATTGCGTTTATCGTACCTCGATCTTCGCTGTTACCTATGATGAAACTGGGTAGATTGTAGCGTTCCCATAGTTTGGATATAATTTTTGCATAACTGTCGATGCTCAGACCTGCACCTTTTACGGTTTTTCCTCCCGGATGTATGATAGCATATATGGTATGCCCTGTTGATTTTAATTCATTGACAATGCTCATGATTTTATAGTCTGTACAATTATCGGTATTGAGTTCGAGTGATAGATCGGTGTCGTGTATGCCGAGAGGTTTTAAGAGCATCATATTAAGTGAAACTATATTTATCCCTTCCACGTACTGAACGTGGTCTGTCAGAAAATTGGATTTTCCGTCGGTTTCAAATCCGATCCTTGTTTTGGCTCCGGAAAGTAAACCGATAAGTTCACTACGAAGAAACCGTTTAAACATAATCGCTATGTCGAAGTGTCTTTTCCTGATCTCGCGTATAAAGTTAAAATATGCGTATAACCCTTTGTGTTTGCCGTACATGTCATAACCTATTAATTCATCAATCCATTTTATGCCGTTCAGTAACTCGTCAATACCCGGCGAAACAACCATGGATATAAATGCAGATGGATATGCCTTTTTTATAGCTCTTACAGCAGGAATACTGACGAGTGCGTTGCCGATTGAACCGAATCTTACTATGAGAAATCTATCCATATTATACTGATAGTATAGACATTCCCAATTTGTTTCTTAAAAGGAAATGACTGTCGGACAGATAAAACTGCAGAGCATCTTGCATAAACTCGGATGAATTGAAAATGTCTTTTCTTTTTTCTTTGTTAGAGAGTAATGAAACATCCCCTATATGCCATTTTACAAGTGAAGAGAATATTGATTCAATGTCGCCAACCATGAACGAAGCTGTTCTTATACCTGTTATTTCAATGCCCCTAAACCATTCATCAATATAGTTGCTCGGCATCTTGAGATATTTCTTTATCGGTTCATCCAAAGCTGTACGTTGTTTTTTTGTAAGTACACCGCTTAAGAAGTTGGATAAGTTGTGAAGATTCGGATTTTTATCATCCGGAGTTTTCATCGATGAGTTTAAGATTTTAATCAAAGCATTTATAAAGAGTGAGAATTTCTCTTTCCCGAGCTTTATGGGCAATATAAAACCTGATTTTATGTATGTTAAATATTCCGTTATTATAAATGCCCTTTCTTTTGCTGAGAAATCGGATAAAGAGGGGATGTTTACGATCAAAGAAGGGGGATCCGTATTTTCTATTATGAGCTTAAAGCTACCCTTGGTTGTTTGATAAATATCAATATCTTCTATCCCGAGTAATTGCAGCAGAGAACCATATTCCTGCCATGATGTGGATTTTGTTGTTATCCTTTCTTGTTTGCCTACTCCGTAAAGCTTTACATCGGGTTTAAATAAACTTCCGCCGTAATCAGTGAATATGTTTATAACATCCTTCAGAGGCCCCCTTGTTTTCATATGCATGATATGGGAAAGGAATAGATCGTCTGTTATCGTCAGTTTTGGATGTTGTGGTTGCTTGTTTTTGTTTGCCTCTACGAATATCCGCTCGAGATCTTTTTCTTCGCCCAATAATTTCAGTGTGCTTAAATATACGAATACACGATCATAGTCCTTTTTTTGCTCATAAAATTTAGAAAGGAATCTTATAGCCGATACATTTTCAGGTTTATATTTAAGTACAATCCCGTACTCCCTTACAGCATCGGTTATCGTTGTTTTATTTTTAGAAAGCAATTCTGCAAGTAGAAAATGTGCATCGGCATTGCCAGGCTCCATATTTATTATAGTCTGATACTGTTGTATAGCCAGTTCATTGTTGTTCAATTTAGTTGCATACAGTTCACCGAGTTCTTTTATTAAGGGAAGTATATTCTTTGGTTCTTTCGGCAGAAGGATCTTGATGAACTTCTGATAAAGTTCAGCCTTGCCGGCCAAATTACCCTGCAATTCGAATATTCTTCCCAACCCCTTGAGTGCTGGTATGGAAGATGGCTGCTTTTTCAAGGCTTCGAGATAGTATTTTTTTGCTGTTTCCGTGTCGTTCTTTAATTCGATGTATATGTCTCCAAGCCTCATAGCTGCTGCAACAAAATTATCGCTGTTTTTTTCAATCTTGAGTAATTGTAAAAGTATCTCTATTTCATTGTCTGTGTTGGATTGTTCCCGGTATATCTGAATAAGCTCGTTGCATATCTGTGTGTTATCCGGTATTATAGCCATTGCTTCTCTCAAGAGAGGGATTGCTCCATTCATATCGTAGATCTTATCATGTTTTAACTTCGCAATTTTGATCAATACCTGAGCTCTGTCGATCGGCTTGTTGATTATTTTTGATAATTTTGTAAGTACTTCTATTTCGAGTTCATAGTTGCCCAAAGTCGAGGTGAGTTCGTCGAGCGTGATCAAGCTGTCCATGTCATTGCCGTTTATATCGATAGCTCTTAATAAGTATTCTACGGCCTGTTGAATATTGCCAAGTCTTTTTGATATATCAGATAGTATTTTATAGAGGGGAAACAACTGCTCCGTCGTCAGCTCGTGTTCATGGACGTATGTTATATTTTTTAATGCATCGTATGCGTCTTTATACAATCCGACAGCATAGGCGGATTCGCCGTAAGCAAGTCTGTAGTCGATATTGGACGGATTTAAGTTATAGGCAGCTTTATAAGCCTGATAAGCATCATTTGCAGAGCCTTTGTCTTTTAAAAGTTTTCCATATTCAAAGTTAATATCTGCCCTTGTTTCATCTGATATGTTATCAAGTGTAACAGCTTCTTTATAAGATATTGCCGCCTTATCATACATCTGCTGGTTTGCCGCAAGCCTTGCTATTTTTATGATTATGTCGCTGTTTGCCCTATCTATATCCAAAGCAGCCTCATAAGAAAGAATCGCGCTCTTTTCATCTTTCAATTTATTAACGAGTAGCTCTGCCGATTTGATGAAGTAATTAAGTTTTATTTCGCGTTTTTCGATATTCTTTGCGGCATTTAAATACAGTTTGTTAAGTCCCCGAAGTTCGCCCTGCTTCGACAATAATGGTTCCAGTGCCTGATAGGTTTCAATGTCGGACGGTTTGGCTCTTAGTATTTCCTGATAAATAGCTTCGGCACCATTCATATCGTTCAGTTTTTCTGCTTTTATGGAAGCAAGACTTTTTTGCAGCAATATTTTATCTTCAGATATTTGTATGTTCGAAAGCCTGTTTTCATAGATCGCAGATAGTGCCTTGTAATCTTTCAATGTCTCATACATTGTGGAAAGCGCTGTGAATGCTCTATTGTTATCGGGCTGTAGTAGCAGTATGTCATTATATATAGCAATGGTTTTTTGTTTATCATCCTTTGTGAGTTCAGCGAGCTCGAGCAATAAATTAACCTTTTGCTCCGCGGAAATCTGCAATTTTAACGTTTCCTGTATTGTTGCCATTAAATTTTTTGTATCTTGAAGTTTTTTGTATAGTGAAATTAATTTGATAGAGACATCTATATTCTTTTTTCCAGATTTTATGAGTTCTTCGAGAGTTTTTACTGCAGATTTAGGATCGCCAAGTTTTTCTTCTTGTATATCGGCACGCCTCAAGCTGATGATTATGGTATCTTTATCTGATTTGCTAAGTTCTGCTTCTTTTTTTAGTACGCTTGTAAGAAGCGCATAATCTTTACCATTGGTGCATAGCTTCTCAAGCCATTTGAGGTATTCCTGATTTGTCGGTTCCTTCCCGTTAAGTTTTATAAGATAAACGGATGCAGACCTGTAGTCTTCCTTTTCTTCATAAGCAGTCGCCAACTTCTTATAGATTTCACTTATGTTGTCGACATCTTTGGATATCTTTATCAATGTTTCAAATGCATCTATAACACCTTCGTATTTGCGATTTGAGTATGCGGAATACCCGTATGCCTCTGCATACCTTTTTTCATTCTTGTTCAATTCGAATACCTTTTTGTATAAGGATAACGATTCCTGTTGTTTTCCCAATCTGTCAAGAATCCTTGCATATCTGAACAAGAATTCGGGTAGTTGTTTCTCATCGACTATATTATGGCTTATAGAGAAATTGAAGTGCGGTTCAGCTTTTTCCCATATTCCTGCATTAAAATATAGTGTAGAAAGAGATAAATTTGCATCGTTATTGTCGGGTTCAATAGATACGGCTTTCTCGAAAGCTAAGATAGCTTTATCAGGCATGGCAAGCTTTTCATACATAACATGACCGAGTTTGATCAGAAGGTCCACTTTTACTTTTTCTGAAGGATTGGTTTTATCTATCAGGTATGAATACAACTTTTCAAAACCTGTATAATCACCAGTTGTCTCATACAGTCTTTTAAGTACATCCACTACATAAGAGGCTTGTGGATTGGACTCTATTGCCTGCCATAGGTATCCCTCGGCTTTTTTTACATCTATACTCCTATCGAAAAGTATAGAGCCGAGCTCTGCGAGTGTATCATATTTGTTGTCCGTTACAGCCAGTTTTTCCTCGAGTATCGTAGCGAGTTTATTGTAGTTGCTGGTTTCCCTGTATATTCTTTCCAGTGCTGATAGAGCGTATTCATTCTTAGGATTGGAAGAAAGTATCGTATTGTATAAGCCATCGGCTCGGTCGTAGTCTTTTGTATGCGAAAGATATATGTCGCCAAGTTCAAGCTGTAACGAGAGTTTTTTATCAGCATCTTTTACATAAGGCAAAAGTTTCAGTATGGCATGTTCCGATTCCTGCCATTGTTCAGATGATGAATAAAGTGTTACAAGTTTTTCCATATAATCCATATTTTCGGGATCAAGGGTTAAAGCCCTTGTATAGCTATCTATTGCATATTCATAGTGGGAGAATCCCTGCAAGTATGCTTCACCGAGTGCAGCCCACAGTGATGCAGAATCCTTTTCTTCCTCCTTGCCGTTCAGTTTTTCAAGGTAAAATGTTACAAGGCTATTATAGTCTCCTGTATCTTTGTATATTTGTTCGAGCAGTTTATAGTTGGACTGATCCCCTGTGATATCAATCAGTGTATTTATAAATTGTTTTGCAGTGTCGAAATCTTTGCTTTCCACAAGCATAGGTATTGCTCTTTTATAGAGGAGAGTCTTTTGATCGTTGTTGTCATCAATTTCAACGAGTTTCTTTATCGTTTCTATTATGCCTTCTGAGTTTTCGTCGTGGGTGTATGCGTCAAGCATAGTGTACAACAGTGATTTATCCTCCGGTGTTGCTGACAGTGCATTTTTAAGAAAGGACAGGGCAGAGGTATTATCCTCGAGTTTTATGTAGCACAATCCTATATTCTTATCGAGTTCGGATGACTTTTCTGTAGAGGTATAGTCCTTCATTTTTAATAGGACGGATAAAAGCATTACAGGTTCATCGATAGAAGAATATATCTTGCTTAATTCTTGAACGATTCGTTGTTGATTTTCTGCATTTGATGCGAGAGCCATCTCATAATTGTACGCGGCCTCGTAGAGGTCGCCTATTGCTTCTTCATATATTTTTGCAAGCGAAACGTAAAGGTCGGAGAGGTTTTCAGACGTATTGAACGCGTTTATGAACAGATCCTTGTATTCTACGATCTTTGAAAGCATGTTGTTCTCAAGTAATTTCTCATATAGTTGTTTTGCGGCCTGAGGTGGAGGAGATTTTAATCCTGAAAGGAACGATAATGCCCCATCATACATACCGAGCAGCAGGTAATTGTTTATTATTTTGTTATTATTATCGGCGATCCGTTCAGGGTCTTTTAATAAAATGCATTCTCCTTCAAGCAGGATATTCAATTCAGCCAGATCATTGGCCTTTTCCATTATGCCCTTTAGTTTATCTACAACACCCAGTTCGTATGAATTGAGTTCGAGTGCATCAAGATAAAATTCTATGGACTTATTGATATCGGTTAACTTATAGTAATAAGTATCGGCTACATCTATGATGTAATTTATGCGTTCGTCATCTCCCTGAGAAAGGCTGAACAATTTTTCGTATATTTCTATAAGGCTATCCCATTGTTCACTTGCTTTGTATATTTCGGCGAGCCCTTTTAACGCAGAGATGTTTTCTGGTTCAAGCTTGAGTATTTCAAGATAGTATGTAAGATTATCCACCCTGTATATTCCAGATAAAATTAGATAATGTGATAGATTTCAGTCAGGCGAAAATATTGTAAAATAGTGCTAAAAACCATCCTATGAGATATCCTGTAACAAACCCATAGATAAGGGATAGAAGTGACCCGCCGAACGTTATTGAATATCCCCAGTAAATCTGATTTAATTTTATCAATGTTCCACCTCCGTGATGGAGTAGTACAAGGTAATTTGTCAAAATAAATAGTGCCAGGCCTATGACGAGTCCGCATGAAAGACCAAATGCATTTTTCTTTATCATATTATTTTACCTCCCCTTTTATTTCTTTTATTTTTCCTATTACAACAAACTGTGGATATACCCATCCATCTATATGGAGTTTATCGATTTTTATATGAAAGTATGAAAAATTTTCGTTAACAAAAAATTGGTTGATGAAATCCACTTCTATTGGGCCTTTTACGCTTGCGATCCTATTGTGTAGTTTTAGATCGTTTCCAAGAAATGAAAATACAGGTACATTGCTGCCGAACCTAGCTGTAAGGTTCTCAGGTACGTACAATGTTACTTTATTCAAAAATGCAGTTTGGGCATCTATATCCAATTGTTTTGATACATCGGATAGCATAGATATACATGTTCTGTATTGGCCATTGTTATAGGCATTTATTGCTTCAAAAAATTCGTGAACTTCCTCATGACCTGGAACGAGCAGATTATCCATTTTAATTCTTGTAAGTTCGATACGATTGCGAGTATCTGCACTGAGTTGTATCCTTGTATTGTATGCATTATCAGCCTGCTCTAATGCCTGTTTTGCATATTTATCGGCATCCGCAAAATCGTTTTTATCGTAGGCAGACTTTGCTTTTGCCATGTATATCCTGTATCCCTGGGTATCGATGGATTCCGGATGTGTTGTAAGAAGTCTGTTATAGGCAGTCTGAGCCTGTTCAAACGAAGTTTTTACGCTTACCGCGGATGGACCGCAACCAATTAGCCCCAAAAGCAATAAAAGTATAGTTATTCTTTTCATAGATAGGATAAGTGTACAATAGGATTTGTTTTTTTTCAACCTTTATTAATAAAATTCTGTTTATTAGGCTATCATGAATAAATAATATATTGACATTGTATAATAAGTTGTATATTTTAATACATAACCGCTTGGATCCTTAAAAAGACCGAGACGGGGGAGGAATGATAGATCTGTCAAAACTCCAGCCGTTTCGGCTGGAGTTTTTTAATGGAAAGAAAAAAGTTAAATTTAACAAGCATAATAAAGCTGTATGAGGCAGGCGAACGGATAAGCATGCTGACTGCATACGATTATCCTTCCGCGGCAATAGCGGATACAGGAGGGATCGAAATAATCCTTATCGGTGATTCTCTCGGTATGGTTGTAAATGGATACAAAAATACCCTCCCTGTAACAGTAGAAGAGATCGTATATCATACAAAGGCAGTTGTCAGAGCTGTTGAATACAGTTTCGTAGTTGCAGATATGCCATTCCTTTCATATCAAACAGGTATACATGATGCCATTTATAATGCAGGAAGGCTACTGAAAGAAGGCGGAGCCGAGGCCGTAAAATTAGAAGGTGGCAGCAATATGGTCGAGATAATAAAGGCCATTGTAAATGCGGATATACCTGTTATGGGGCATATTGGACTAACCCCTCAGTCCATACATAGAATGGGCGGCTATAAGGTACAAGGTAGGGATGAAAAGAGCTACAATGCTTTGATAAGAGATGCCTTGTCGGTTCAAGAGGCAGGGGCATTCGCAATCGTACTTGAGGGTATCCCGGGTGCTCTTGGAAAAGAGATTACATCAAAATTGCACATACCGACCATTGGTATAGGTGCGGGCAAGGATGTAAACGGTCAGGTGCTTGTGTTCCATGATCTGCTCGGCTTGGGTGGGAACAGACAGCCGACATTCGTAAAACAATATGCACAGCTAAAAGATATAGCCGTAAACGCAATTCAGCAATACGTTAAAGATGTCAAGGAAGGTATGTTTCCAGGAATGGAGCATACTTATAAATAATGAAGATTATTAAAACTGTAAATGAAATGCAGGCATTTTCCCTTGAGCAAAGGAATAGGGGAAAAAAGATATCTCTGGTGCCTACCATGGGTTATCTGCATGAAGGGCACATAAACCTGCTCAGAGAGGGTAAAACACGCGGGGATGTACTTATCATGAGTTTATTTGTAAATCCTATGCAGTTTGGCCCGAAAGAGGACTTTTCCAAGTATCCGAGGAACTTTGACAGGGATGCAGCATTGGCAGAACGTGCGGGCACGGATGTGATTTTCTATCCCGATGTGGAGCAAATGTATCCAGAGCCTTTTAAAACGTCGGTATATGTTTCAGAACTTTCGGATATGCTTTGTGGTAAGACGAGGCCCGGGCACTTTAAAGGTGTTACAATAGTTGTTGCAAAATTATTCAATGTTATGCTTCCCCATGTAGCTCTATTTGGTGAGAAAGATTTTCAGCAGCTTATTATAATAAGGCAGATGGTTAAAGATTTAAATATACCGGTAGAGATCTTAGGTATGCCGATAATCAGGGAGTCAGACGGCCTTGCAATGAGTTCAAGAAACGCATACCTTTCGAGGGATGACAGACGGAGGGCCGTAGCAATATCAAAGGGGCTGTTTCAAGCCGCGGATGCCTTTAAAAAAGGATTAAGGGACAGTAAGAAACTGCAGGACATCGTACGTTTTGATATTCAATCAGCAGGCTTGAAGGAAGATTATGTAGAGGTGATCGATGAGGTTACACTTAAATCTGTCCATGAAATTTTGGATAATGCGCGTATCGTTGTTGCAGCTTATGCAGGCAGTGTAAGACTTATAGATAATATGCCTTTAAAAAAGGATTGAAAGAAAAATATAAAGGGAGGAACAATGGAAAGAATAATGTTAAAATCAAAAATACACAGGGCTACAGTAACACAGGCAGATCTGGATTATGAGGGAAGTATAACTATCGATGAAGAATTAATGGAACTTACAGATATGAAGGAATACGAACTTGTCAAGGTATGGGATGTTACCAACGGGAATAGGCTTGAAACATACACAATAAAAGGAGAAAGAGGTTCCGGTATCATCTGTATAAATGGTGCTGCTGCTCATCTTATAAAGAAATCAGACCTTGTCATAATAGCAAGTTTTGTGAATATGGCAGATGAAGACATTCCGGTCGATTATGCCCCAAAAATTTTAGTCATGGACAGCAAGAACCACATAAAGGAAATGAAAAATATCCAAGCTACGTTATAAATTCAGGAATTGCTCTTTTTACGTTCTATCTCTGTATCCTGCTCTGCCTTCATGAGCTGGAACAGTAGGTCTGACATGTCTGATGGCAGTGCGGATGGCTTTTTCCCGGTTGAGATTGCGTAATAGTAAATCTGAGAAGACTTCTCCATAAGTTCGAGGTTTCTGAATGCCTTACTGATATTAGTACCTATACTCAAGGCTCCATGGTTTTGTAAGATATAACAATTGCACCTGTTGGATAATTTTGCTTTAACATTATCAACAAGCTGGTCAGAGCCTGATAAAGCGTATGAGACTATGTCCGTTATATTACCTATGCTCATTGTTACCTCATCGAAGATTGCAGGTACAGGTTCGTTTATTAACGCAAAGATGCTGGTGTAGATCGGATGAGAATGGATCACTGCATTCGCATCAAGCCTGTTTTTATATACAGCTATGTGCAGTCCTGTTTCCCGTGAAGGGTTATACCTGCCTTCGATTATGTTCATATTAAAATCAACAATGCAGATATCCGATGGTGCAAGATCCATGTACTCTTTATTAGAAGGTGTTATTGCAAGCACATCTTCCCCGTCAACAAGTATCGAAACGTTACCGCCGGTCCCGACCGTATACCCCTTTGTCAGCATCATCTGGCTATATTTTAAAACATCTTTTTTATATTGTTCATATTTACTCATATTCGCCTCCTCAGCTCTTGGGTATCAATGAAAGTGTGTATTCCCAGGCATTTATGGTCTTATCAAGTGCCTCTTTGTCATGCTGCATGCATGTGTACATCCTTGAACCGGCAAGTGTAAATATACCCTGATCAATAATTACCATCTGATAGTCCTGGGCAACATGTCTTCTTGTCATGATCTCATTCATGACATCCGGATGCGTAACGCTGACTGCGAGCATACCCGTTGTTTCGTAATGTATGATTGGACCAAAATTAAATGCAAAGAAAGGAAGGTCTTTTCTTGTGGAGAAAAGGTTGTTCATCTCCTCCGTCAGCTTATCGGCGTAGTCTGTTGCTTTTTGTACTGCATTGTTCTCCTCCATAAGCTTTAACGCATAATAACATGCTGCTGTCGATATCGGGTTTGCAGATAGAGTTCCGCCGATGTATGCCTTCTGGCCGATACTGCCGACACCGGAGCATATAGACATAATATCTTTTCTACCGCCTATACCTCCAGCTGCAGGGTATCCGTGTGCTATGATCTTGCCGAAAATAACTATATCTGCATTAACATTGTAGTATTCCTGTGCACCTCCCAGACCAAGCCTGAACCCTGAAACGACCTCGTCAAAGATCAGCAGTGCACCGTATTCATCGCACAGCTTCCTTATTGCCTTATTCCAGTCAGGGTGTACAGGATGCGTGCCTGATTCTCCTCCTATAGGTTCTACAATGACTGCAGCAATACCTCCTTTATTTTTGTTTTCCTCAAACGCATTTTTCAAGCCTTCGAAATCATTCGGGAACACATCCACAAGATTATTGAAGCAATCGGATGGAATACCTGCTGACTCAAGTGCCCCTGAGCCTGGTACATGGAGTGAATATACAACCTGGTCGCTCCATCCGTGATAGCTTCCGCCGATCTTTATTATCTTGTCCTTCTGGGTATAGATTCGTGCAATACGCAGTGCAGCCATCACACTTTCCGTGCCAGATTGCAGAAATCTCACCATCTCAACATTAGGCACGTGCTTTATAATTTCCTGTGCGGCAAGTATCTCATACTCTGATGTGCATCCGGTCGAAGGGCCCTTCTCTTTGATGATATCTATGATCTTATTGTCGAGCGGATCGTAATGATGTCCGAGGATAATCGGTGCACCGGACATAAGGTAATCTATGTATTCATTACCGTCTATGTCCCACATCTTGTAGCCTTTTGCCCTGTCCATGGTGATAGGGAAAGGCTTCTCAAGGCTGAGATTATGTTCAACGCCGCCTGGTATAATCTCCTTTGCCTTTTCATACAAAGCAGCAGACTTGCTGTGATTTGCGTAATAACGTTCTTTAACCTTCGATAAGGTGTCATCAGGTATAGGGTGTATCGGCGTATCGACGATATGTTTCAACCTGTCAATAATTTCCTGATATTCCATTTTTAAATACCTCCCAAATTAATATATATATCAATAAACCGTTTATATTTTTACCCTTAAATTAACATGACATGCTTAAATACTTCTTTTGTCCTTTATTGAAGAATAGTCATACTATGAGACTGCGAATATGTTCCACTTATGAGGATGTACTTCTGCGTCCGTGTAAGTAGGATTTTATCACATAGGCTTTATACAAAAGTTCATAATCCATTGCACTCCTGTCCCATGAGAAGTCATAAGACATGCATGCCTTCATAAGTCGTTGCCATCTTTGTTTATCGTTGTAAACATCCATTGCCCTTTTTAAGGCTGACAGCATCTGATCCGCACTCTGATCTTTGAACTTGAATCCATTCCCCCTTTCCGTAGAGGGATTATACTCTAAGACTGTATCGTTGAGGCCGCCCGTAGACCTGACAACAGGTACCGTACCATATTTCAGGCTGTACATTTGATTGAGCCCGCAAGGTTCGTAGACAGACGGCATAAGGAAGATATCCGCCCCGGCTTCTATAAGGTGGGCAAGGCTGTTGTCGAAGCCTATTTTTATACCAACCCTTCCCTTGTATCTGTTAGCGATATCTTTTATTTTATCTTCGTATGGTTTATCACCGCTGCCGAGCAGAACAAGCTTGAATCCCATCGATATAATTCTGTGTATTGCTTCAATAACAAGATCGATGCCCTTCTGCTGTGCAAGTCTTGTTATCATGCCTATTATTGGAACATCCCTATCATCAAGATTGAACATCCTGTTTAAGGTTGTTTTATTATCGTGTTTCAAATCTATAGTATCGATGCTGTATTGGTGCGGAATAAATTTGTCATGTTCCGTATTCCATTGTTCGTAATCAACGCCGTTCAAAATACCGAACAAATCCGATTGTCGTGTCTTTAATATCCCCTCCATTCTGTATCCGAACTCAGGCGTTAGTATTTCTTTACTGTATGTCGGGCTTACAGTTGTTACAGCATCTGAAAACACGATACCAGCCTTGAGTAAGCTTAGCTTTCCATAGAATTCGAGGTAATCACTTGTGAAATACTCCCAGCCGAGTCCTGTTAGCGGTATATCAAGATGCCAGAATATACCCTGATAACCAATATTGTGTATAGTGAATACGGAGACAGTTCCGTTGAAATAATCTTGGTACAATGTTTTCATATAAACCGGTATAAGCCCTGATTGCCAGTCATGGGAATGGATAACATCAGGGTTTATATTTAATTTTTTTATAAGCTCCAGAACAGCCCTCGAGAAAAATATAAATCTTTTTGCATTGTCATAATAATCTATGCCGTTCTTATCGACATAAAGACCGTCTCTTAAGAATAAGTCATCATTGCCGATAAAGTATGCTGTTGCATATTCATTGATCTTGATCGAGTATACATCCGCTCGTATGGTTTGATTGTTCAGCCTGACGCTGAATGATATATTTTGCTTCTCTGGCTTGAACTTTTCTACAACAGACTTGTATAATGGCGACATGATGAGCACTGTATGACCTTTTTTTGCCAGTGAAAGTGGCAATGCACCCAATACATCGGCGAGTCCACCTGTCTTGGAAAAAGGTACAACCTCTGAACCTGCATGAACAATAATCATGATACCTCCCTTAGATAGGCTGCTGCCTGTTCCGGTGATGTCGGATTTATGAAAAATCCTGTTCCCCATTCAAAACCAGCAACCTTGGTTAGTACAGGAATGATCTCGAAATGCCAATGGTAATATTCGCACTGATCCATGGTGAGCGGCGATGTATGCAGGATAAAATTGAATGAAGGGTAGTTGAGTGCCTTATCGAGTTTGCCTATTACCTCAAGGAATATATTTGACAGACTCTCAAGCATGTCATTCGATATGGTTTCGTAGTGAGAGAAGTGTCGTCTTGGCAGGAGCCATGTCTCGAATGGAAATCTTGATGCATACGGAGTAAACGCGATAAAATCCACGTTCTGTGTTACGAGTCTGTCCTTTTCCGCTATCTCCTGACGTATCATGTCGCAGAATATACACCGTTCCTTATACTCATAATAATCTTTCGATCCATGAAGTTCTTCTTCTACTGTTATCGGGATAATGGGTAAAGCAATCAATTGTGAATGTGTATGTTCAAGAGATGCACCAGCAGCCTCTCCTTGATTTTTGAATATAAGTATATACTTGAATCTGTTATCCCTTTTCAAGTCCCTGATCCTTTCCCGGTAAGTCCAGAGAACATCTTTCATGGTAACTACCGAGAAAGCGGACATAGTTTTGTTGTGTTCATTTGTTTCGATGATTACCTCGTGTGCTCCTATGCCGTTCATCTTATCATACATGCCGTTGCCCTCTCTGTTCAGGTCGCCTTCTATCTGGAGTGCCGGGAATTTATTTGGCACGACGCGTAATGACCAGCCAGGCTTATCCGGATGGCTGCCATCTTTTCTGATAGCCAGGATTTCATGTGGTGTTTTATCTTCGTTGCCGTAATCAAACGGACAAAAGGTATTGTTTACCTTTTCTATGTGTTTATCGTTGAAGTCAGACGGTCTTTTTGAACGCTCACTCGATATAATGACCCATCTGCCTATAATCGGATCTTTTCTTAATTCAGACATTACATTCTCCTATATTTATAAACTCTCTATGTAAGTTTATATATCAAAAAAATCAAGAGGTATAGTAATACCTTTACTGTCTTCAGGTGATAGGTTTAAGTCGTAGACAAACAATAGGCATGTTCCCTGATAAGTCCTTTCGAAGCCGTCTTCTGATGCAGAAACCGTTTCTATAGGATAGATAAACAAGGACGATAATGATGGCGTTGATATCTTAACGTCAAGTTTCTGCCATTTATCAACAAGTTCAAGGCTTTCAATCTTGTTGTATCTCAGATAATCACCCATGCCCTTTACTTCTTTTCCGTCTACCCCATTGATTATGAGAGAACGCTGATTATCAGTGCCGAGTAATGTTAGATTCAGTTCAACAAGCATTGATATGTCGAGCCGCTGATTTGAAGTATTTGTAATCCTATAGCCTGCTTCGAGTCTTTTTTCGAACAATCTATAGTTTTTCTCCATTCTGAGAGGAATAGTTTTACCATCGTAAAGGAGATGTCCATCTCTTGATAGGAAAACCGTATTACCCTCATGCTTAACAGTGGTGTGCTGTTCAATGGTGAAGTTCCCAAGGTCTATGTATTGATTTCTATATAATCTATCCAATTGCAGCACGTGTGATGGTAGAAAATGTTCTACAAAACAATATCTTGGATGCCAATCATAGATTAACTTTTTCTCAAGCCCTTCTTCTTTTAAATTTACCAGGTTGTGTATTGTTACAGGTTTATTAGTAGAAGATTGGTGTGTTTGTTTTTCTATTATAATTTCATGATATGCCTCTTTACGCCTTGTCATGACATTGGTGATATTGAAATGGTGATCCCGTACATCAATCTCAACTATAGCACCTCCTTTTGACGGGGCTATATACATGGCAAGGTGTTTGTTCTTAAGGATAATTTCGTTCCTTCCATCAAGATCAAGGTCCTGTTCGATGTAGGATATACCATTAGATTGCGGTTTGTGTGCGTCTATCACTGACTCTGCTTTCAAGAGATGTTCATAAACAGCATGCCTTAAATAGTTTAGATAAACACCACCGAATAACCCATGCCAGTAAACGCAGTTCGACTGAGATTTAAAAAGCTCAATCCTTGCATCATCAAGTTGAAGGCCTATTCTGTTTTCTACGCTTGTAAGCATGGTGCTTACCTGCAGCATTCTTTTATGCATCCAATTACTCTCAGGGTATTTTACAAGGAAGTTATCCCAGAATCCGCCTCTTATGAAAGGATTGCAGCAGTCCCCTATACCTATATTGCTCAAAGAAACCTTGAATAGTTTGAATTTCGTCGCAGCCTCGACCGGTAATGCCCACTCAAGTAGTTCTTCGTAAGAGGCGGATGGTATGTATATCCTGCCCGTAGGCATGTTCATAGATATATCTTCGGCCTGGGTAGTTATGTTTAACCAGTTTGTGTTCTTTTCAAGCTCTAAAAAAAAACGTTCCAGCCAGCCTTGCTCAAAGACCCATTTATAGGTGCCGGGCCAGAGTCCGAATTTTTCTCCGTCATCCGCGTACGTAACCGAATTTATAGTACCGGTATCCTTATATTTTTTTAAGATATCGATAACTTGTGAAGGTTCTTTAAATGGTATGGCATATCGTAATTGTTTTTGTATAGGAAAAATATTCAGAGGGAATCCAGCACGTTCTGTAATATAATAGCCGTGTATGTCTTTTTCTTCCAGACCAGCATAATAAAAATGGGTATCATCAACAGTCGTGTATTTGATACCGAGTCTTGAAAGCAGTACAGGGAGGGAAGGGTCCCATACCCTTTCTGTAAGCCATATACCTTTTGGATTTTGTTTGAACCTCGTTCTGATAAATTTATTCATCAATTCTATCTGACCTGTAGCGTCCTGTTCTGTCAGGATTTCAAGTATGGGTTCATAATAACCGCCAGAGATTATTTCAACCTGATTTCTTTCTACGAGTCGCTCTATGTCCGATATGAATGCAGGCTCGTTTATTCCTATCCAATCCCATACAGGTCCGGATATGTGTAACCCGAACTTTACTGCAGGGTGTCTTAGAAGGGTTTTAATAAGCGGTTTGTAGCTTTTTTCGTAAGCCTCTCTGAATACGCCGTCAAAGTTGCCAACAGGCTGATGGCAATGGACGACAAAATGAAAATCGAGTTTATCCATTAGACACTCCACATTTTTTTTGTATAATCCTGATCAGGCACAACAATACTGATAATACCTTTTGCGGGGTACTTCTCGAGTTCTACATCCCCGTCCCTGGCACTGATGATCATGCTTAGCCTCATATTCGGCGATGCGCCTATATCTGCAAATGGGATTTTTAGCTCGATGATCTTTTTTATTGCTATGGACTCGCTCAGTTTGACGAATTCGAAAATAATCTGGTCCTTTGCATAGTGTAGTTCATAGTATGGTTTTGCATTAATGATGTTTTTTATAGGTATAACAATCCTGTATTCAAAACTATGGTCAAAGATGTTGATTGCAAAATATACATTGTATTTCTCGTTTTTAATCTTTTCTATATTGTGATCAAGCCTTATGTAAAGATTATCGAGATCAAAGCCGTAGTATATTTTATGGATGAAAGGCTCAGGATTATGCCTTCCTGTCGTTGACGTATGATAGCATACAGCACTGCCCTCCCATTCGTAATAATCCGTTGGTATGCCGTCAAGTACCGGGGCTATAAAACCAAGAGGTTGTGCATTGAGCTGTGTTTCTGAAAGGGCTATAACAGGGTTGTGGAGGAAGTCGAGCATGGGCTTCTTTATGATTTCCAATACCTTTTTGAGGTTTTTCCTGAATAGCCTGTCGAATTCTTCCTCATTGACTGTGTAAAAGGTATCCCCATACCACCAGAACCAATCACTCCCTTCTGCAGCGTACAGGTGTTTTAATGCCTTGTTCACTTGTTCCTGTGTAAGCCCCTTTGTATTCTGCTTGAAATACTCTCGCGTTGAGCTGAGATAATCCCATGCAAGATTTTTTTCCTCTTGACCAATCCATATGTCAAAGCGTTTGTTGATCCATGAGCCGGTATAAAGATTATCTATCCTGTCTGTTGGCTTATGTGTCGCGAGATAAGAAGAAATGGTCGTTGTTTTGATATCCTTGCTTTTACTCAGGGCACCATACATGCTGTTGAGGAATCTTTTACCGCTGTGAAGGTAGTATTCCCATGCGTTTTCTCCATCAAGTGCAATAACAACAATACCATCCATTTTTTTATCGGAAAGATATTTTTTTATACCAAAAATTTGTTTTTTCAAATCTTCCACTGCATCTTCCCTTAAGGCGTATCGTGCACAATCGAAGCTTATAAAGTTAGAAATGCCTTTGTCCCTGAAAAGTATATCTATGTCGGTATTTTTATAGGTTGCTGTATAGGGCTTGTACAAAAGTTCTCCTGCACGGTCCTTATTGATGGAAGCAAATAAAATCTCTTCATCCGTAACCATCCATTCAAAGCCAGCCTCTTTCACAAGGGGGATGATTTCTGGTGATACGGATCCCTCGGAAGGCCAGAGTCCTTTTGGTGTAATGCCAAGATGATCAATGATACACTGCCTGCCCAACTTTAGATGTGCAATTACATCTTCCGGAAAACTTACCCTTTTAGGCAGTACAGACTTCGGCATACATCTGCGCGCAGTTTCAGAATCATAAAGTAACGGCATGATAGTGTGGTAAAACGGGCTTGTTGTTATTTCTATCTGTCCTCTTTGATTCAACTCTCTATAAAGTGGGAACAGCTTCTTTATTATATCCATCTGGGTATCGAGTACGTATTTTTTATCCTGTTCCGTAAAACCCCTTTGTTTTACCTTTAGCCTTACAAGTTCTGGGTAGTCTTCAATCGCTGTAAATCCGAACCACGAGAGGTTGAACCATACCTGGATGTCGAGGAAATCTTGTTTATTGAATGTGTTTATCGTATTCTCGATATCGCTGTCATTGGTGCTCTTTCCTCGCTTTAGGAGTAGTTCAAAATAGCGTGGATTTGGTTTTATCATGGTTTCCCAATTGCCCATGAAAAAGTATTTCAGTATAAAAGCCCTATCGTCATTGTCGAGATCGGCAGCGGGTTTTGCGGAGTATTCATAGAAAACATCTTGTGCATTGCCGGATGCATAATCAGCCAATTGTTCAACAAGAGAGGGGACGAGATTAATATTGACCTTTATGTCTGGATAGTTTTTCAGCACTGAAGGCATGTCGTAGTATGCCTTTATTGCGTGAAGCCTAACCCATGGAAGGGTGTATTTTTCCGTAAATGGGTCCTTGTATAGCGGCTGATGCATGTGCCATAGAAATGATACAGAGAGTTCTGCCATATCAATCCACCACAGCCCCTTTGGGAATAACGACGATGCCTTTCTCCGAAACAGTAAATCTCTTTTTATCCTTTTCAAGATCGTAGCCAATCGTTACATTTTGCATAATCTTTACATCTTTATCTATGATAGCCCGCCTGACTCTCGCATACCTGCCGATGTCAACTCTTTCGAACAATACCGAATCCTCTACCGTAGAAAATGAATTTATTCTTACACCGGGAAAGAGAATGGTTCTGTTTATCTGACCTCCGCTTATGATACAACCTTCGGCAACCATGGAGTCTGTTGCTATACCGATCCTTTTGGTGTCTTCATCAGCGAATACGAATTTTGCGGGAGGGTAGGGTGGATAAAATGTTCTAATTGGCCATTCAAAGTTATAAAGGTTGAGTCTTGGTGTTACGGACACAAGGTCCATATTTGCCTGCCAATAGCTGTCTATTTCACCAACATCTCTCCAGTATCCTGCAGCCCCCTTTTGCTCGCCTGGGATTATGTTTTTTGAGAAATCATAGGCCTTTACCTTATGAGACTTCACGGCTGACGGAATTAGCTCCCTGCCAAAATCATGACTCGAATCTTTATTTGCATCATCTGTAAGCATTTTCAAAAGCACATCTGTGTTGAAAATATAATTACCCATGGAACATAGAGCCGTGTCAGGTTTACTGGGCATGGGCTTCGGATGCTGCGGTTTCTCCTTAAACCCTATTATATTGTAATCCTTATCAATCTCTATAATACCGTAAGAGCTTGCCTCTTTTAATGGATATGGTACAGCCTCAACAGTGATCTGTGCATTCTTTTTTATATGGAAGTCTATCATTTGACGGACATCCATTTTGTAAACGTGATCACCTCCGAATATGCACACCAGATCAGGCCTTTCATCATGTATGAGATTTATGTTTTGATACACAGCATCTGCCGTGCCTTTGTACCAATCCTTTCCGATACGCATCTGTGCTGGCACAAGATCGATTGAATGTCCTATGGATGGGGAAAGGTGCCATGCCCTTACTATGTGAGAGTTCAGTGATTCGGATTTGTACTGTGTGAGTACTTTTATTTTATAAAAGCCTGAGTTTATGAAATTGCTCAG
>JABEBX010017385.1_pt1 | contig 43571 bp, 37 predicted proteins | sample 7245971 | NCBI WGS metagenome assembly JABEBX01 (sample SAMN14506365, study PRJNA622280) | hot springs metagenome | biome: hot spring [ENVO:00000051]|acidic hot spring [ENVO:00002120]; feature: spring [ENVO:00000027]|sediment [ENVO:00002007]; material: sediment environment [ENVO:01001048]... | reverse complement strand
AGCAGTTGCTGCCGGGTGACGCCGAATTTCTGCGCCAGCGCCAGCGCGTAAGACTTGCCATCGGCGGCGCGCCGCACCACTTTGAAGGTGCGCAGGGTCGGGTCTTGGGCATCGACCGTGCCCACCATGCTCACGGTGTGCGCATCAAAGGTGGAGAGCTCGTCGAGAAAGGTGACGAACACGCAAGCCGCGCCGATGGCCGCGAGCCGCGCCATGATGTGCCGCGCCAGCCAGAGCGCATCATCAAGCGTGGTGGACGAAAAGATCTCGTTCATCAGCACCAGGCTGTGCGGCGTGGCCGCGGCCAGAATGCGGTGCATGCGCACCAGATCATCCTGCAGTTTGCCGCGCTGATTGCTGATGTCTTCGACCCGCTCGAAGTGAGTGAACATCTGGTCGGGCAGCAACAGGCTGGCGCTGCGCGCGGCCACGGTCAAACCCAGCGAGGCGATGTGGTGCAACTGGCCGAAGGTGCGCGCCAGCGTGGTCTTGCCGCCGTGGTTGGGGCCCGTGACCACCATCATGCGTTCGTCACCCTGCAGCGCCATGTCGTTGCACACCACCGGTTTTTGCGCATCCAGGCATTGCCAGGCCAGCGCCATGTCGTAGGCCTCGCGGGCGTCGATATGGCCCTGTTCGAGCTTGAGGGTGGGAAAACACAGCGGCAGTCCGGCGCGCTCGAGGCGCTGGGTGTAATCGATCCAGGACAGATACCAGGCCAGCTCGCGGTCCAGCCGCACGATGCGGGCCTCGGCAAACCCTTCCTGCGCGCTGCGAAACTGCGCCAGCCGCTCGAACACCTGCGGGTGCAGCAGGGCGACACGGTCGAGGATCTGCCCTTCCACATGGTTCAACCGCGAAGCCGGGTTGAACTGCACACGGTAGTCTTTCACCTCGCCCTGGCGAAAGCGCGCGAAGGTGTCGGCAATGGTGGCGCTGTAGTCGGGCTCTTGCGGGTCTTGCAGCACGGTGACTGCGGTGCCGTCCACGCGAAAGGCGTAGCGCACCTGCGCCAGCGCTTGGGTCAAAGCCTGCGCTTCCTTCATACGCACGGTATGTGCGGGCGAGGCCAGCAAGTCGGCGACATGACCCTGCAAGGACTGCAGCGCCTGCGACTGCAGCTCGGCGCCGCCCAGCGTCTGATGCAGGGCTTGCAGCGCATGGCCGTAAATCAAGGCGGCGTCCACGAACCAGCGCTGTCCTTCAGCGGCGTAATCCGCCTTTTCTGCGCGACGCAGCGAGGCGCGCAACTCTTGCATGCCGCGCTGAAACGCCCGCATGCCCTTGAGCAGCGGCGCTTGTTTCAGGTCGCGTAGCGCGGCCTGACGGTACTGCACCACGCTCAGCTCATGCAAGGGCGTGCCGAACAGCGCCTGCAGCAAAGCCAGCACCTCGGCGCGATACGGCGCTTCGTCATCCGCCTGATTGACCACATAGAGCGACGGTTTTTCGCGCGGGGAAAAGCTGCCGTAAGCCCCCATGAAAATCGCCTCCAGGAACAGGTCGTGGAACACATCACGAAGATCGGGGCGAGACTGCGCAGCCTCCTGCTCCGGCGAGGGATGGACGATGCTGTGAAACTCCGACGCGCCAGTCATGCCAGACCTCAACGGTAAGGGTTGACGAACTCGGCCCGATTACCCAGCTCGGCTTCGATCTCCATCAGCCGGTTGTACTTGGCCAGCCGCTCGCTGCGCGCCGTTGCGCCCGACTTCATCTGCCCCGCACCCACGGCCACGGCAAAGTCGGACAGGAAGGCGTCTTCGGTCTCACCGCTGCGGTGCGACATCACCGAGCCCCAGCCCACTTTCTGGCACAGGCGCACTGCGGCGATGGTCTCGCTCACCGTGCCGATCTGGTTGAATTTGATGAGCGAGGCATTGGCCGTACCTTCGTCGATGCCACGCTGGATGATGCGGGTATTGGTGACGAAGTTGTCGTCGCCGACGATCTGAATCTGACCGCCGAGCTGGCGCGTCATCGCAGCAAAGCCAGCCCAGTCGTCCTCGGCATGGCCGTCTTCGATCGAGACAATCGGAAAGACGTTGAGCCAACCTTGATACAGCTCGACCATCTCTTGGCTGTCGAGCACCTGATTGCCGCTGCGGCTCAGGTGGTAGCGGCCATTTTTATAGAACGAGGTCGAGGCCGGATCGAGCGCAATGGCGAGATCTTCTCCCGGCCGATAGCCCGCGCGCTCCATGCTCACCGCCAGCAGCGCATTGGCGCCCAGACGCGCCTTGTTGGGCGTGCCGTCGAGCGCGATGAGCGCCGCGTCGATCGCGGCCTGATCGCACACGTCGCGCCCTTTGAGCGCCTCGGCGATTTCGCCCTCGATGTGAGCAATCACCTTGCGCACCCCTTTGCCGAAATAGCGCTTCGGGTCGCCGTCGCGCAGTTCCACCGCCTCGTTGCTGCCGGTGGAAACCCCCGAAGGCACCGCCGCCGAGGCGCGCGCCCCCGACTGCAGCGTGATCGTGGCTTTGACGGTCGGCGTGCCGCGGGAATCGAGAATTTCCTGCGCGCGAATCGAAGAAATAAGAGCGTCTGAAGCAGGCATGGCCTCTCCTTGAAGGGTGGACATCGACGGCGCGAAACCGCGCCGCCGCACTCGCAAAATGACGCGCAACTACGCCGTCTGCGCTTCGACCGGCGCCGCAACGACTTGCGGCTTCTCCGCGACTGCCGAGCCTGCGCTTGTCTTGCCCGCATACTGGTAGCTACGGTTGAACGGATACTCGGACTGCCGGGCCCGCAGCAGGCGGTCGCAGTCGATGCGGTCTTCCACCACACCATCCGGGCGGCTTCCAAGAATCTGGAACAGCGAAATCCATCCCTGCTCAAAGCCCATGGCCGATCCCGCGAGGTACAGCCGGTAAGCGCGCAAGGTCTTCTCCGCATGCTCGCCCAGCACGCGGCGAGCTTCGTCGAGATGGCCTTCGAGCGCATCGACCCAGTACCACAGCGTTTTGGCGTAATGCGGCCGCAGACATTCGAAATCCAGCGGCTCCAGGCCGCCGCGCGTCATGGTCTCGGCCATTACGCTGACATGCACGAGCTGCCCGCCCGGGAAGATGTACTTCTCGATGAAGTCGCCCATGCCGCCGGCGAGCTGGCTGTTGTCCACCCCGCCGGCGGTGATGCCGTGGTTCATCACCAGCCCGCCCGGCTTGAGCAGGCGGCGGATTTTGCTGAAATACAGCGGCAGATTCGGGCGGCCGACGTGTTCGCACATGCCCACCGAAGCGACCTTGTCGAAGGGCTGCGATTCGTCCACATCGCGGTAGTCCTGCAGCAACATGCGCACTCGTCCCTGCAAGCCTTTTTCGACGATCAGCCGGTTCACATGGTTGTATTGATTCTTCGACAGGGTGATGCCGGTCGCGTCCACGCCGTAGTGCTCGGCGGCCCACAGCAGCAGCCCGCCCCACCCTGCGCCGATGTCGATGAAGCGCTCGCCCGGCTTGAGCATGAGCTTGGTGCAGATGTGATCGAGCTTGGCTTCCTGCGCCTGCGCCAGGGTCATCGACGGCTCGGCGAAATAGGCGCAGGAATACACCCGGCGCGGGTCGAGCCACAGGGCATAAAAATCGTCGGACACGTCGTAATGGCTCTGAATCTGCGCGGCATCCTTTTCGCGGCTGTGGTGGCTGTGCTCCCACAGGGTGCGGCGCAAGCCGTGCCACATCCGCGCGGTGGCGGCCGAAGGCTCGTTGCGCGGGTCGTCGTCGAGCAGCACCGGGGCGATGCGCATGAGGTCGCGCAGATTGCCCAGAATGTCCACCATCCCCTCGACATAATCTTCAGCCAGTTTGCCGATCTGCCCGGTGGTGATGTGCCATAGCGCCCGCTTGTCGCGCAGGCGCATTTCGATTTGCGCGTTGCTCGGGCCCACGCGCTGCCCGCCCGGCAGCACCACACTGCAGGGCAGCGGAAGATGGGACAGACGCGCGTCAACCCGGCCAAGAAGAGAAGATGAGATCGAAGACATACGGAACTCCTTTCAGATGTTGGCAAGCACGAACCGACGCACCAGCAGACACAGGCGCTGTGAACAAAGCGGAAGCACGAGTTGTTTTTGCGCGGACCGAGGGCGCTGGGCGGAAGCCCCGTCTTGCGCCTGCGGCAAGACACTCCTGATCAATGGGGATGTAAACATCCGCGACTCCTCCCTGAAGGCGGCGCCTGCTGCACAGGCAGCAGGTCAACCGGAACATGGGTAGGAGTCATCAGCCTGGGGCGAAACCCCTATTGAGGCAATTGCACGGCGAACTCCATCGCCGTTTGTTGATTTGAATTTAGGCCATGAAATGCGCAGGGTCAATGTCCCGGGCGCTCAAGGTTGCTTCGAAATGCAATCGCTCAATACTTCTGCCGCGCCGGAATCACGCCGCGCACACCGCCCAGCGGCTCGTCCATGTCGCCGTCGTAACGCGGGATGAGGTGCAGATGCACATGGAAAATGCTCTGCCCGGCCGCGCGACCGCAATTCACACCCAGGTTGAAACCATCCGGCCGGTGCTCGCGCAGCAGCAGAGCGCGGCCTTGAGCAGCTAGTTCGAGCAGCGCCTGATGTTCCTGCGGGGTGCAGTCGAACCAGTCGGCTACATGGCGAAAGGGAATGAGCAGCAGATGCCCCGGGTTGACGGGCGTGCGGTCATACACCGCAAAGCCCAGTTCGTTGCGCAGCACCCAGGGCATGTCCTGGCAGAACGGGCACTGCGAATCGCCGCCGGATTTCATGCCAAGCCTCGCAGATGCGTGGTGTCGTTGACGAGTTGCAGCGCGACCTTGCCTTGTGCATCCACGCTGAAAAGATTGAGGCAGCAAGGCTTTTGCGTGATGCGCCAGTAGCCCGATAGCGGCAGATCGAGCGCGTGCAGCAGCAGCGCGCGGTTGACGCTGTCGTGCCCGACCAGCACCACGGTGTGCTCGGCATGACGCTGCAAAAGCGCCCTCAGGCCGTCTGCAGTGCGCAGCGCCAAATCCTGCAGCGACTCGCCACCGGGAAAGCGCACCCACTGCGGCGCGCTTTTCCACAAAGCGTAGGTCTGCGGATGCGCTGCCTTCACCTCCTCGTGCGTCTTCCACTGCCACTGGCCGTAGTCGAGATCGTTCATCCCTTCGAGCACCTGTGCGCTCAGGCCGCAGGCCGCGGCAATGTCGGCGCTGGTTTCGCGGCAGCGTCCCATCGGGCTGGTGTAAACCGCCTGCGGGGAAAACTCGGCGGCGATGCGCTGCGCCACCGCCTTGGCCTGATGGCGACCGAGTGCGGTCAACTCCAGTTCCATACGCCCGCGAAAACGCTCGGGATGAATGCCTTCAACTTCACCATGCCGTGTGAGGATGATCTGCATCGTCAGCTCCAGTTTGTAGCTCAGTACCGCTTTTGCGGCCTCTGCTCAAACATTACGCGGCAGGCATGACGCGATCAAGAAGGACTTTGTAACGCGACGTTCCAGTTCAGCCGTGTCCACTCGGCGGCCTCTTGCCGCAGGCTGTATTCGGTCAGCGGATTGCCTTTGAGCCAGGGCTCCGGGGCGACGATATCGAGCGGCGGCCGCAGGCCGGAAAGCTTCACCCCAGCCGGTTGGTAACGCAGATGCAGTCCATCAATGTCAACCGCCGTGCGGTTGCGCGCCAGAATGACCGCCAGACGCAGCGCCAGGACGGCGTCGAGATCAATGTTTTCAAGATCAGTGGCGCTGAGTTTTTTCAGTTTGCCGGTGTGAGTCAACACCAGTTGCGCCAGCGCCGCCTGCTCGCCGCGCGAGAAACCCGGCATATCGGCGTTGGCCGCGATATAGGCTGAATGCTTGTGATAGGCGCTGTGCGAAATCGACAGGCCGATTTCGTGCAACTGAGCGGCCCAGCGCAGCAAGCGCTGATCGGCTTCGGTGGCGTTGGGGCGCAACTGCGCATAGAGCCGCAGCGCCAGTTCCGAGACCCGTCGCGCCTGTTGGGCATCGGCGCCGTAGCGCTGCGTGAACTGCAGGGCGGTGACTTCGCGCATGTCTTGCGACTGCTCGCGCCCCAGCAGGTCGTAGAGCACGCCCAAGCGCAGCGCGGCATCCGTCACTTCCATCGACTGTATGCCCAACTCCTCGAAGACGCCGAGCATGATGGCCAGCCCGCCGGCCGCCACCGGCACGCGGTCGGGTTTGAGCCCCTCCATGCGCAGCTTGTTGAGATTGCCCGCCCGCACGAAGGTGCGACGCAGTTCGCGCAGCCCTTGCAGGGTGATGTCGCCCGACTGGTCGGGCGGATTGAAGCCACTGCCGCCGATCATGTCGGCCAAGGCGCGCGCCGTACCGCTGGAACCCACCGCATGGTTCCAGCCATTGCGCTTGAAGTCGGCGGCGATGATCTGAATCTCCTTGCGCGCCGCAATCTCAGCGGCGCGCATGGTGGTCTCGTCCACCTGATTGCCCGGAAAGAAGCGCTGGCTCATCGACACGCAGCCGATGTAGAGCGACTCCATCATCCCCGGCTCATAGCCCTGGCCGATGATGAACTCGGTCGAGCCCCCGCCGATGTCGACCACCAGGCGCTTGCCCTGCACCACCGAGACCGAATGCGCCGCACCGATATAGACCAGCCGCGCCTCTTCCCGCCCGGCAATGACCTCGATTGGAAACCCCAGCGCCGCCTGCGCGCGCTGCAGAAACTGCGGGGCATTCTTGGCTACGCGCACCGTGTTGGTGGCCACGGCCCGCACCCGATCCGGGTGAAACTGGCGCAGGCGCTCGCCGAAGCGCTGCAGGGTTTGCAACGCGATTTGCTGCGCGGCTTCCGACAGATACTTTTTGTCGTCCAGCCCCGCTGCCAGACGCACCGGCTCGCGCAAGGAGTCGATGGCATAGACCTGCACCCCCGCCGCACTGTCTTGCGCCCGTCCGATGAGCATGCGAAAACTGTTCGATCCAAGATCGACGGCGGCAAGGTGTTGATTGAGCAGGTTGGGCATAAGCAGCAATTGAACGTTGGTTTGATGACAGGTTTTTGAAAAATGTCATCAAGATTTCATGCTAAACCGTCATTCTCGCTCGGTTTGTTCCCGGCACTGGCAAAATGCCAGTCGCTTCTCCGCCAGAGTCATTCATGTCCCATCCCGCCACCGCACCTCGCCTGCTCAATCGTGAGCTGGGCACTCTCGAATTCAATCGCCGCGTGCTGTTTCAGGCGCTCGACGACACCAATCCCCTGCTCGAACGGTTGCGGTTTCTCAGCATCGTGTCGAGCAATATGGACGAGTTTTTTGAAACCCGCGTCGCCACCCTGCAAGACATGCTGGAAGCCGACCCGGCTTCACGCACGCCTGATGGCATGCTCGTCAGCAAAGCCCTGACCGAGATTTCCGAACGCGCCCACGCCCTGATTGCCGACCAGTACCGCGTGCTGCAACAGGCCGTGCTGCCGGCACTCGACAAGCAGGGCATCCGCCTGTACCGCCTGCCCGACTGGACCGATGCGCAGCGCGCCTGGGCGCAGCATTATTTCGAGACCGAAGTTTCGCCCTTGCTCACGCCGATCGGCCTCGATCCGGCGCATCCCTTCCCCCGCGTCATCAACAAGAACCTGGTGTTCGCCGTGCAACTCGGCGGCACCGACGCCTTCGGCCGCAATATCGAGCTGGGCGTGGTGCAAACCCCGCGCACCTTGCCCCGGGTCGTGCCCCTGCCGCCGGAGTTGTGCGACGCGCGATACGGGTTCATGCTGCTGTCGTCGTGCATGCAGGCGTTTGCCGGGCAACTGTTTCCGGGACTCGAAGTGCTCGGCGTGCATCAGTTTCGCGTCACCCGCAACAGCGAACTGTTCATCGACGACGACGACATCACCAATCTGCGCGCCGCACTGCAAGGCGAACTACGCGCCCGGCACTTCGGCGATGCGGTGCGGCTGGAAGTGGCGGCCGATTGCCCGCACGCCGTCATCGACCGCCTGCTGCGCGAAAACAATATCGTGCCGCAAGACTGCTACCGGGTCGACGGTCCGGTGAACCTGGTGCGACTACAGGAAATTCTTGACTACGTCAACGAGCCGCAACTGCTGTTCAGCCCCTATCTGCCCGCCCTGCCGCGAGACTGGCCCGGCGTGGATACCGAGATCTTCGACCGCATCCGGGCCCGCGACATCCTGCTGCACCATCCCTACGATGCCTTCGCTCCCGTGGTCGATCTGGTGAAGACGGCCGCGCGCGATCCGTTCGTCGTCGCCATCAAGCAAACCATCTACCGCACCGGCGGCAATTCCGAGCTGATGGACGCCCTCATCGAAGCGGCGCGTAATGGCAAGGAAGTCACCGTGGTGCTGGAACTGATGGCGCGGCTGGACGAAGAAACCAATATCAACTGGTCGTCGCGGCTGGAGGCGGCGGGCGCGCATGTGGTCTTTGGCGTGGTCGGCTTCAAGTGCCATGCCAAGATGCTGCTCATCGTCCGCCGCGAAGCCGCCGAAGGCACCGGCCGCAAGGTGCTGCGCATGTACGCGCATCTGGGCACGGGCAACTATCACGCCCGCACCGCGCGGCTTTACACCGACTTCGGCCTGATGACGGCCAACCCGGAAATCTGCGAAGACGCGCGCCGCGTGTTTCTGCAAATCACCGGCTCCAGCCAGGCGCAGGAACTCAGGCGGCTGTGGCAGGCCCCGTTCACCCTGCATGCCAATGTGCTGGCCGCCATCGCACGAGAGGCCGACCATGCGCGCAGCGGCAAGCCCGCGCGCGTCTGGGCGCGAATCAACGCACTGCTCGAACCCACGGTGATCGAGGCGCTTTATGCCGCCTCGCAGGCCGGTGTGGAGGTGCGTCTGCTGGTGCGCGGCGCCTGCATGCTGCGCCCGGGCGTGGAAGGTTTGTCCGACAACATCCGGGTGCGTTCGACCATCGGCCGCTTTCTCGAACATTCACGGGTGTTCTACTTCCACAACGGCGGCGAAGCCGAGGTCTATATCTCCTCAGCCGACTGGATGGAGCGCAATCTGCTTCGCCGGGTCGAAATCGCCGTGCCCTTGCTCGACAACAAGATCAAGGCGCAGGTCATCCGCGAGGGTCTGCGCATGCAGTGGCAACACCCGGGCAACGCCTGGGAGATGGACAGCGAGGGCAATTACCACCGTCCGCGCGGCTCACGCAGCCGCCTGAGCTGCCATCAGGTGCTGATGCACTCGCGGATGGAACGCAAAAATTAGACGGTGTTTCAGGCGGCCTTGAGCGCGCCGTCTTTGGGTGAAACCTCCGCGGCACGTCCGGCAGAGGGTGTGCCTGCGGGGGCCAGCCGGGCGGCCGGGAAGCGCACCACAAACCGGCTGCCCTTGCCGGGGGTGCTGTGCACCAGCAGTTCGGCCTGATGCCGCACCAGCACATGCTTGGCGATCGCCAGCCCCAGCCCGGTACCGCCCGACTCGCGCGAACGTCCACGATCGACACGGTAGAAGCGCTCGGTCAGCCTCGGAATATGCTCCGCGGCAATGCCGATGCCGGTGTCGCTCACGCTGAATTCTGCGTAGCGGGGCTGGCCGTCGATCAAAATGGCGTCCCATGCCAGACTGATGGCGCCGCCGTCCGGGGTGTAGCGCACCGCATTGCTGACCAGATTGGAGAGCGCGGAATGCAGCTCTTGCGGGCTACCGCGCACCCAAAGATCGGTGCGCGCTTCCATCTTGATCTGATGCCTTCCGCCGGACAGCGCCAGCGCCTCGTTCTGGTACTGCGTCATCATCGACGGCATGTCGATGACCATTTCGGTCGGAGGATAGGGATCGCCCTCCAGCCGCGCCAGCACAAGCAGATCGTCCACCAGATGCCGCATGCGGTCGGACTGGGTCTGCATCATGTCGAGCACGCGCAGCCGCTGGGTTTCGTCGAGCGGCATGTCGCGCATGGTTTCGACGAACCCCCCCAGCACGGTTAGCGGGGTTTTGATCTCATGCGATACATTGGCCACGAAATCGCGGCGCATCGACTCGGTGCGCTCGAGCTGCGTGATGTCTTGCGACAGCAGCAGTTTCTGCTGATCGCCGTAGGGAAAGACCTGCACGCTCAGCGTGAACTGCGACCGAGAACCTGCGCGGTGCATGTGCAAGGGCTCGTGAAAGTGCGCCGCCTGCAGATACGCGACAAACTCGGGGGTGCGAATCAGGTGCACCGCATGCTGGCGAAGATCGCGCTGCGCGTCCAGACCGAAGTGCTGCGCCGCAGTGGCGTTGCACCAGTCGATCTGGTTGTTTTCATCGAGCAGAATCACCCCGTTGGGCGAGACCTGCAGCGCCTCGATGAAGCGGTGCAGCTTGGACTCCTCGTAGCCCAGACGCCCCGTCCACAGCCGCAATTGACGCGATGCCCGGTAAAACACTTCGGCCCAGGCGCCAGAGCCATTGGGCACCGGTGTCACTTCGGGCGCCTTGAGCCAGCGGATCAATCGCGACAGCGCGATGGAATCACGCGCCACCGCGCCGATGAGCACCAGCAGCGCCGCCACCATGGCGCCAGAGCGCCCGTCGATCAAAGCCCCAACCCCTGCGGCCACCAGAACCAGCAGCAGAATAAAGGAGATGCGCCAGGCGACAGAGATCATGGGGAAATGAGCGAAAGGCTGCGCTCAGGTGTCGTACTTGTATCGAATCACACTGTAAAGCAGACGAAGCCCGTTTCGGCCAGGCGGCATCAAGCGGCGACGTGGGTGGGTGTGGCTACCTGAGCGTGGCCACCTCAGGCAGCCGAGACCTGCGGTGAGCGCGACTGTGCGGTAAAGCGATAGCCCGCTCCGCGCACCGTTTCCACCATCTCGGCGCATTGCACCGGAGACAGCGCTTCGCGCAGACGCTTGATGTGCACGTCCACCGTGCGTTCTTCGATGAACACATGGTCGCCCCACACCTTGTCGAGCAGCGCGCCGCGGCTATGCACTCGCTCGGGATGCGCCATGAGGTAGTGCAACAACTTGAACTCGGTCGGCCCCAGCCGAATTTCCAGGGGCTCGCTTCCCGGCTTCTTGAACAAGGCGCGACGGCTGGACGGATCGACCGACAACCCGCCGATCTGTACCTGCTCGGCAGTGAGCTGCGGCGCGCGACGGCGCAGCACCGCGCGAATGCGGGCCAGCAGCTCCTTGGGTGAGAACGGCTTGGTGATGTAGTCGTCCGCCCCGGCGTCCAGGCCCTGCACTTTGTCGCCCTCTTCGCTGCGGGCGGTAAGCATAATGATGGGAATGGCCTTGGTGCGCGCATCGGTGCGCAAGGCCCGCGCCAGCGCCACGCCCGACATGCCTGGCAGCATCCAGTCGATCAACAGCACATCGGGCAACACGTCGCGAATGACCCGCAGCGCCTCTTCGGCACTGCCAGCGCGAATGGGGCAATGGCCGGCATGCTGCAAATTCATCGCCAGCAATTCGGCGATGGCGGGCTCGTCTTCGACGATCAGAATATTGCTCGACAGACTCATGGCAGGGTGCTTTTCAGAACAAAACGCTGAATCAAAGCGCGGATCCAAGCGAGCCCGCCACTTCGCGGAAGGCTTCCTTGTTGTGCCGCACGTCGGTGCCGCGCACGATGTAAATCACCAACTCGGCGATGTTCTTGGCATGGTCGCCAATGCGCTCGATGGCCTTGGCCACGAACATCAGATCGAGCATGGTGGAAATGGCGCGAGGGTCTTCCATCACATAGGTGATGACCTTGCGGGTGAAGCCATCAAACTCCTCGTCGATGCGGAAGTCGGATTCGACGATGTCAACCGCCGCTTTCTCGTCAAGACGCGCGAAGGCGTCGAGCGATTTGCGCATTTGCTCGATGGCGAGATCAGACGCATGCTGCAGATCGCTGATGCCGATGGTCATGGGCGTGCCCGATTCGACAATGTCGCGCGCCATGCGGGCGATGCGGGCCGCCTCGTCACCAGCCCGCTCCAGATTGGCGATGGCCTTGGAAATGGCCACCAGCAAACGCAGATCGCGCGCCGTGGGCTGGCGCTTGGCGATGATTTGCGTGATGTCGGCGTCAATATCCACCTCCATCTGGTTTACCCGCTTCTCGACCTGCAGCACGGTGCGCGCGGCCTCGACATCGAGGTGGCGCAAGGAATAGATGGCCTGCGCCAGTTGCGATTCAACCTGCCCGCCCATTTCAAGCACACGGGTGGATACAGCGTTGATTTCAGCATCGAACTGTGTCGACAGATGGGGTTTATCATCCATGGTACGAAATCCTTTATTGGAACTATCTGGGCTTGAGGCAAGGGTTCTGCCAAGTATGGAAGTGCTTTTAGTACCAGATCATCCGAAACGACCGGTTATGTAGTCCTCGGTCTCCTGCTTCTTGGGTTTCAGGAAAATCTGATCGGTTTGCCCGAATTCAACAAGCTCCCCAAGATACATATAAGCCGTGTAATCTGAAACACGGGCCGCCTGCTGCATATTGTGCGTCACAATAACGACCGTGTAGTCCTTCTTCAGTTCGGTGACCAACTCTTCGATCTTACCCGTTGATATCGGATCGAGCGCGGAAGTCGGTTCATCAAGCAGCAAGACCTCCGGTTTAATCGCAATACCCCGCGCAATGCAAAGCCGCTGCTGCTGCCCGCCGGACAGTCCCATGCCGCTTTGCTGCAATTTATCCTTCACTTCATTCCACAAACCGGCCTTGGTCAAACTTGTCTCGACTCGTTCATCCATCTCCGAACGAGACATACTTTCATAAAGTCGAACGCCAAACGCGATGTTTTCATAGATTGACATCGGAAATGGCGTAGGTTTTTGGAACACCATACCGATTTTCGCGCGAATCAGCGAAACATTTTTTTTGCTGGTGAGGATATTTTCGCCATCAATATTAATTTCACCCTCTGCGCGTTGACCCGGATAGAGTTCATACATCCGGTTGAACATACGAAGCAGGGTTGATTTTCCACAGCCAGACGGCCCGATAAATGCCGTCACTTGATTGCCTGGAATATCAAGTTCGACGTTGTTGATGGCCTTAAAGTTGCCGTAGTAAAAACATAGCTTCCTGGTCTGAATCTTGACGGGGTTATCTGACGGGCCAGATTGGCGGGTCGGAGTAACGGAAGGGCGAGGAGGGGCGATAGTCGTTTCCATAATTAATTCCAATATGATAGTTTCAGGTCAGGATTTCACACCGCCGCGGCTGATCAACCACCGTGAACCCAGGCTGAGAATCAGGATGAACACCACCGCCACAAACGCGCCAGCCCAAGCCATTTGTTGCCAGTTCGCATAAGGACTCATAGCAAACTGAAAAATAACTACAGGCAAATTCGCCATCGGATGCCACACATCTGAACTAAAGTACTGATTGTTTAGCGCGGTGAAGAGCAGAGGTGCCGTTTCACCACTGATTCGCGCTACGCCAAGAATCACACCAGTCAAAATTCCAGTAGAGGCGGCTTTCCAGGTGATCTTGGTCACCATTTTCCAATAGGGCGTGCCAAGGGCTATGGCCGCTTCACGTAATGAACCGGGCACAAGACGCAACATTTCATCTGTCGTGCGCACCACGACTGGAATCAGAATCAGTGCGAGAGCAACACCGCCTGAAAACGCCGAGAAATGGCCTAACGGATCGACCAAAATTGCATAAGCGAACAAACCAACGACGATGGAGGGTGCGCTCAGCAGAATGTCATTAAGAAATCGCACTACCCCACCGAGCTTGCGCTTGACGGCAAACTCGCCCAGCCAAGTTCCCGCCAGAATGCCGATAGGCGTTCCGATCACTACAGCAATACCTAGAAGAATAAAACTCCCGACAAAGGCATTGCGCAATCCGCCACCTTCTGCGCCCGGAGGAGGCGTATCCTGCGTAAAAAGGTGAAGATTTAGTGCTGGCAAACCATACCGTGCGGTGGTCCAGAGAATCCAGATCACCCAAAAAATTCCGAATGCCGTCATCAATACGGCAATAATCATATTGATTTTATTGATCAATTGGCGGCGTGTGTAAAGCGACATCATGATTTTTTGCCTTCTTGGCTGGACTCAAGACGCATCAGCAGTAGCTTTGCCAAAGCGAGCACAATAACTGTAATCACAAAAAGCACCAAACCCAAGGCGAGCAGTGATGACTTATATAAGCTTGTCGTCGCCTCGGTGAATTCGTTTGCAATAACCGAAGCAATCGATGCACCGGGCATCAAAAGACTCGCGCTCAGGTTATTGGCATTGCCGATGATGAAGGTGACCGCCATGGTTTCGCCCAGCGCCCGACCTAGGCCGAGAAAAATTCCGCCTGTCACCGCCGTGCGTGTGTAAGGGAGAATGACATTACGGGCAACCTCCCAAGTCGTCGCACCCAGCGCATAAGCGGACTCTTTCAAGGGCGGTGGAGTAATCAGAAAAACATCGCGCATAATCGAGGCGATGAACGGAATGATCATGATGGCAAGTACGATACCCGCCGTCAACATACCAATGCCCATGGGCGGGCCCTGAAACAAAATACCAATTCCAGGTATTGCACCTAGATTATTGTTGATCCAAGGCTCTATATTTGCAAACCAGGGCGCAAAAACGAGCAAACCCCACATGCCATAAATAATGCTGGGAATGGCGGCCAGCAGTTCAATGGTTGCGGAAATCGGACCGCGCATCCAGTTTGGCGATAGCTCAGAAATAAACAGCGCAATACCGAAACTCACCGGAACCGCGATCACCATGGCGATCGCCGAACTGACCAGCGTGCCCACAATGAAGACCAGCGCGCCGTATTCATTGGTCACGGGGTCCCAGGTTGAAGTGACAAGAAACTTCCAACCGAAGGTGTGAATGGCTTGCCAGCCCTCGATAATGAGGGAAATCATGATGGCGATCAAAGCGATCGCTACAATGAAGGCAATGAAACCCGTCCCCTTGCGGAACAAAATATCTGCAAATGAAGAGCCAATCTTCTTCGCAGGATTTTGCTCCGAAGTGTTTTGGTCAAGTGATTTGCTTGCCACCGCTCCGGATGCGCTCATGTCATTTCACTTTCTGATCTCTTATGAAACAAACCAGGCACTCCAAAGCTTTTTCGCTTGAAAGTGCCTGGTTCACAGCCAGCACGCTGAAGACAACCTCAGGCGAACTCAGATGCCGAGGTTTTTCTTCCAGTAAGTCTTGATGACATCAACCGTGCTAGTCGGCAATGGGCCAAAGGCAATCGACTCGGCCATTTTCTGACCATGTTCGAAGCCCCAAGTGAAGAATTTGGTGACTTCCTCATTGGTCGCCTTGGGAGCCTTCTTGCTCAGGATCTGCCAGGTGCAACCCGAAATCGGCCAGGTGTCCGGGCCAGTGTGATCAGTCAGAATGACGTAGAAGTCTTGCGCCTTGTTGAAATCAACGTGGGCAGCGGCATCCTGAAAGCCCTTGAGACTAGGGCTCACGACCTTGCCATCGCGATTGATCATGCGGGCATAGGACATCTTGTTTTCGAGAATGTAAGCATATTCAACGTAACCAATGGAGCCGGAAATGCGCTGCACATAAGCTGCCACCCCCTCGTTGCCCTTACCGCCTACCCCGGTGGGCCAGTTCAGCGAGGTGTTGGCACCGACTTTTTGTTTCCACTCAGGGCTGACCTTGGAGAGGTAGTCAGCAAAAGTGAACGTGGTACCGGAACCGTCCGAGCGGTGCACCACGGTGATATCCATGCTGGGGAGCTTGAGGCCGGGGTTGAGCTTTTCGATCGCCGGATCATTCCACTTCTTGATCTTGCCAAGATAGATATCAGCAACGACGGGTCCGCTAAGAATCAACTCACCCGGCTTAATGCCCGGCAGGTTGTACACCAGGTCTTCGCCTGCAACCGCTGTAGGGAACTGAATCAGTCCATCTTTTTCCAGTTCTTCAGGTTTGAGGGGCATATCGCTGGCGCCAAACGCCACCGTGCCGGCCTTGATCTGAGCAATACCGCCACCAGACCCGATACCTTGATAGTTGACCTTGGTGCCAGTCTCTTTCTCATAGGCGACGGACCATTTCACCACCAAGGGGTACACCCAGGTGCTGCCCGCGCCAGTCAGGCTGGTAGCAGCAAAAGCCGTGGTCATGATGCCGGTGCTCAATGCACCAGAGACGGCAATGGCCAGCGCAGCCTTGCCAAAAGATCGACGATTCCAGTTCATGTGTCATTCTCCTTGTGAGGGTTTCAGAAATGGCTTTCTGCCACACAATGGATCGTAGAAATTGATTGTGACAATCATATGACGTTGTCAAGCATGCTAGAACAGACCCAATCAACCAAGAGACTGGGCAAGTTCTTTAGCGTTCCAGTCGAGCCCGGGCGGCAGCTTGACGTTGAGCAGCGTCTGCGAAAACAGTTGGACGGCCTGCAATTGCTCACCCAGGCTGCGACCGGTTCGCACGACAAGCTCAAGCATCTGCAGGGCGGCGACGATACCGTCGCCTGTCGTATGCCGATCGAGCAGCAGCATGTGACCAGAGCCTTCGCCGCCAAGCTGCCAGCCGCGTGCGAGCAGTTCTTCGAGCACATAGCGATCGCCAACGGCCGCGCGCACGAATTCCATGCCCTGCTGCTCAAGGGCTTTTTCCACCGCGAGATTGGTCATGAGCGTGCCAACTACTCCAGCGGGCTTGCGATCCATCGCCAGCAGATAAAGCAACTCGTCACCATTGAACAGGCGACCGTGACGGTCGACGAGTTGCAGGCGGTCGGCGTCGCCATCAAGGGCGATGCCGTAGTCGGCCTGGTTGGCGCGCACCGCGCGAATCAGCGCATCCGGTGCCGTTGCGCCGACCTCTTTGTTGATATTGAAACCATCGGGCTGCGCCCCGATGGAAATGACCTCGGCCCCCAGTTCGTGAAACACCGCTGGTGCGATGTGATAGGCCGCACCATGCGCACAGTCCACTACCAGCCGCAGGCCCTTGAGGGTGAGGTGATTGGGAAACGTGCTTTTGCAAAACTCGATGTAGCGCCCCGCGGCATCATCGAGTCGGCGGGCCTTGCCGAGTTGCTCGGAGGGCACGCAGCCCTCGGCCTCGGGCAGAGTTGCTTCCACTTCCAGCTCCCAGACATCGGGCAACTTGCTGCCTCCCGCCGAGAAAAACTTGATGCCGTTGTCGGCAAACGGATTGTGCGAGGCACTGATGACCACGCCCAGATCGAGGCGCAGTGCGCGGGTCAGATAGGCTACTCCGGGCGTGGGCAATGGGCCGACCAGCACCACATCGCAACCGGCGGCAATGAAGCCGCACTCCAGCGCAGCTTCGAGCATGTAGCCCGAGATGCGTGTGTCCTTGCCGATCAACACCGTCGGCCGACCGACACCCTGGCTGCGCAACACCTTGCCCGCGGCATGCCCCAGGCGCATGCCGAATTCCGGCACGATCGGGCTCTTGCCCACATGGCCACGGACGCCGTCGGTGCCGAAATACTGTCTGCTCATTCCTTCTCCCAAAGGTTGTTATGCGGTTGTTGTGCGCGCTTGAGCAAGCCCGAACTCAGGCGCGCATGGCGTTCCACACTTTAATCGCGTCGCATGTCGGCCCAACGTCGTGGACGCGCACGATATGCGCACCCGCTGCCACACAAGCCAGCACTGCGGCCAAGCTGCCCGGCAGGCGCTGCCCGACATCGCGCCCCGTCAGTGCGCCGATCATCGATTTACGCGAAACCCCCACCAGCAGCGGATATCCCGATTGCGCGAGCGCAGGTAAACCTTTCGCAAGAGTCAGATTGTGTTCCAGCGTTTTGCCAAAGCCAAACCCCGGATCGAGGGCGATGCGGGATCGGTCGATACCCATCGACTCGACCATAGCGGCACGGCTCCACAGAAATTCCCTGACTTCGCCTAAAACGTCCGCATAGTGCGGCGCCTGCTGCATGCTGGCGGGATCGCCCTGCATGTGCATGAGACAGACCCCGGCCTTTGAAGCGGCGACCACTTCGAGGGCGCCCGGCCGCTGCAAAGCGTGAATGTCGTTGATGATGTCTGCGCCCAGATCGAGTGCACGGCGCATGGTTTCGGGTTGGTAAGTATCCACCGAAACCGGGACGTTCCAGCGCACGGTCTCCTGTAAGACCGGGGCGATGCGCGCCCATTCCTGCGCATGGCTCAGCCGCGGAGAGCCCGGGCGGGACGACTCGCCGCCAATATCCAGAATATCGGCCCCCTGCTCCACCAAAGTCTGTGCATGTCGCAAGGCGAGCACCGCATCCGCATGCTGCCCGCCATCGGAAAATGAATCCGGCGTGACGTTGACGATGCCCATGACCAGGGGCCGATGCAATTGCAGGGTGAAGCGCCCTGCTTGCCAATGACTTGCCATCGGAGATGATTCCTAAAAAAAACGGCCCGGTTTTAGACCGGGCCGTTGCTGAACTCGCTGTGGCGAGCTGAATATGAATACCGCCAGTGAAGCCCGAAAATCAGGCCGCCGTCGCTGAAGGGGCGTCAGGCGCAGCGCCGGTTGCGGGCGCCGAGGGCGTACGCGGGGCGGACGTCGGGCCGCTGCTGGGCGGCAGCTTGGGTGGACGAGGCTCGCGGCCCGCCATGATGTCGGCCAATTGATCGGAGTCGATGGTTTCCCATTCGAGCAAGGCTGCCGCCATGGCGTGCATCTTGTCCTGGTTTTCCTCGATCAGCCGACGAGCCAAGGCGTACTGCTCGTCGATGATGCGACGGATCTCCGAATCGACCTTCTGCATGGTCTGCTCAGACACATGCGTGGTCTTGGTAATCGACCGTCCGAGGAACACCTCGCCTTCGTTCTCCGCGTAAACCATGGGGCCCAGAGACTCGGTCATGCCGTAGCGCGTGACCATGTCGCGTGCCAGTTGCGTGGCGCGTTCGAAGTCATTGGAAGCGCCCGTGGTCATCTGATTCATGAACACTTCTTCGGCAATGCGGCCGCCGAACAGCACGGAGATCATGTTGAGCATGCGGTCACGATCCATGCTGTAGCGATCGGTCTCAGGCAACTGCATGGTGACGCCCAGTGCGCGGCCGCGCGGAATGATGGTGACCTTGTGCACCGGATCGGTCTTAGGCAGCATCATGGCAACCAGCGCGTGGCCCGACTCGTGATAGGCGGTATTGCGTCGCTCTTCTTCCGGCATGACCATGCCCTTGCGCTCCGCACCCATCATGATCTTGTCTTTGGCACGTTCGAAGTCTTCCATTTCAACCACGCGCGCACTGCGGCGGGCGGCGAACAGAGCGGCTTCGTTGACCAGATTGGCCAGATCGGCGCCGGAGAATCCGGGAGTGCCTCGCGCCAGAATGTCGGCCCGGATATCGGTGCCCACGGGAATCTTGCGCATATGCACTTGCAGAATCTGCTCGCGACCGCGGATATCCGGCAGCGTGACATAGACCTGCCGGTCGAAGCGGCCAGGACGCAGCAGAGCCGGGTCGAGAATGTCGGGCCGGTTGGTCGCCGCGATCACGATCACCCCGAGATTGGTCTCGAAGCCGTCCATCTCCACCAGCATCTGGTTGAGGGTCTGCTCGCGTTCATCGTTGCCGCCGCCCAGACCAGCGCCGCGATGGCGACCCACGGCGTCGATTTCATCGACGAAGATGATGCAAGGCGCGTGCTTCTTCGCGTTCTCGAACATGTCGCGCACACGAGCCGCGCCCACACCGACGAACATTTCGACGAAATCAGAACCCGAGATGGTAAAAAACGGCACTTTTGCTTCGCCCGCAATACTCTTGGCTAGCAGCGTCTTGCCGGTACCGGGCGGGCCGACAAGCAGCACGCCCCGAGGGATGCGCCCGCCAAGTTTCTGGAATTTCTGCGGATCTTTGAGAAAATCCACCAGTTCCTTCACGTCTTCCTTGGCCTCGTCGCAACCGGCGACGTCGGCAAAGGTTACGTTGTTGCTCGATTCATCGAGCAGACGGGCCTTGGACTTGCCGAAGCTGAACGCACCGCCACGGCCACCGCCCTGCATCTGGCGCATGAAGTACACCCAGACGCCGATCAGTAACAGCATCGGGAACCAGGAAATGAAGATCTGCGTCAGGAACGATTGCTCCTGGCGCGGGGCGCCGACGACATCGACACCGTCTTTCACCAGATCGCCCACCATCCACAGGTCGCCGGGCGAGGTGAGATTGAAACGACGCCCTTCTGTGGTCGTGACGTCCAAAATGCCGCTCTGGTGCACGATGACTTTTTTGATGCGCCCGGCTTTCGCGTCTTGCATGAACTGGGTGTAGCTCACGGCATCTGCGGTCTGCTGGGGACGATCGAACTGCTTGAACACCGTGAACAGTACGAGACCGATCACCAGCCAGATCGCAATTTTGGAAAACCATTGATTATTCAAAACCAACCTCCTGAAACAGGGCAAGCGCAGATGCAAGACATGCAGCGCATTTTAGGCATTTCAAGAGGCAGGGCGCAGCGATTGTGGAAAACCGATCCGACAAAATGGGCTATTGATTCCGTCAATCTGATCGAATTTGACAAATAGCAAGTCTGTCGCGGTGGCTGCAATCACGCTGAGCGCTTACGCGACCGACTTTTTCAGCGTGCGCGCCAGGATGAAAGTTTCCGCCGACTTGTCGCGCGATGCTTGCGGCTTGACCGCCTTCACCTGCTGGAACACCAGCTTGAAAGCCTTCACGATCTGACTGTAATAACTGCCGTGAAAGGTCTTGATCACCATTGCGCCCTGGGGTTGCAGCCAGCGCTGGGCAAAGTCCAGGGCGAGTTCGCTCAGATGTTCGATTCGGGCCGCATCGGCCGACGGAATGCCGGTGAGATTGGGCGCCATATCGGACAACACCACGTCGACCTTGCGCCCTTCGAGAAGCGCCTCCAACTGGCTCACCACCGCCTCTTCGCGGAAGTCACCCAGCAGAAAATGCACATCGGGCACAGGCTCCATGGGCAGCAAATCCAGCGCCAAAATGGTGCCCTGAACCGCGCCGCCACGCATCAGCCGGTTGCGCGCATATTGCGACCACGAGCCCGGCGTGCTGCCCAGATCGACCACGATTTGCCCGGGCCGCAACAGTCCTTCGGCCTCGTCGATTTCCTTGAGTTTGTAGGCGGCGCGGGCTCGATAGCCCTCGCGCTGAGCCATCTTCACATAGGGATCGTTGAGGTGATCCTGCAGCCAGGCTTTGCTGAATTTGTTTTTCTTCGCACTCGACATGGGTTCTTCAAGGACAATAGCGGATTAAGACTTCAGAATGCGCGCGCAGAGATGACGCGACGCGCTTGGCAATCATGACCCCATTGGAACTCACTCCGCCCTTTCGCAGCAGCCTGCGCGCCCAGGCACATGGGCTCAAACCCGTCGTGATGATCGGCGAGCAAGGGCTCAATCCGTCCAATCTGGCGGAAATCGACGTGGCGCTCAAGGCGCACGAACTCATCAAGGTGCGCGTGTTCGGTGACGATGCCGCGGCGCGCCTAGCCATGCAACACACCATCTGCGACACGTTGGGCGCCGCTCCTGTGCAGGCGATTGGCAAACTGCTGGTGTTGTACCGGCCACGCCCGAAAGAAACCCGGCAGGCGCCTGGAGAAGAAACGCAAGTTGCCAAGCGCGGCAAATCGCCCCGCACCGTCAAAGTGGTCGTGCCTGCCAGCAGCCCGACACACCGGGCCAAGGTCAAGCGTGTCACCCTGCTGGGCAATCAGCGCCTTTCGGCCACGGGCAAGGTCAAGCGCGCCAAGCCGCGCCAGACCAGCGTGAAAAAATCGTCTCGCGGCTGAAACGCATTCAAAAGAGGTTTCAGGCCGTTTTGCGGCGTGTTGGCAGCCGCCACACATACGCCGCCACACACAGGGCCTGCAGGGCGAACACCAGACTGGCGATACCGTGCCACATGCCTGCTTGCGGCGAATGGCTATAGGCGGCCTGCAGCAACCGAGGCACCACGCCGAACTCGCCCAGGACGGCAAAAGACACGCCACCCAGCGGCAACAACAGATCCGCTGACATCGTCCTTTTGTCGGCAAACCGTTCGAGCGCGGCAATCAGCACGCCGAAAACGATGGCGGCCAGCGCCATGAAGTAGAACATGCGACTGGCCACGGCGGCGGCGATCATTTTTTCGGGCACCGTGGCGAACGCCGTAGGTGCGCCGATGAGGCCGACGGCCACCATGCCGCCCAGCCAGAGCGCGGCGAGAAACCAGCGGGTGCGCAGACTGCTCATCGGTAGTGCACGGCAAGGATTTCGTAGTGGCGCACGCCACCCGGCGCGGCGACCTGCGCAACTTCACCGGACTCTTTGCCGATCAGCGCCCGAGCGATGGGGGAGTTGATGGAAATTCGTCCCTGCTTGAGATCGGCTTCGTCGTCACCCACGATCTGGTAGGTGATTTCGTCGCCGCTGGATTCGTCGCTCAGTTCCACCGTAGCGCCGAACACCACGCGGCCGTCGGCCTGCAGTTCGCTCGGATCGATGATCTGCGCTGTGCCGAGCTTGCCCTCGATATCGGCGATGCGGCCTTCGATAAAGCCCTGCTTGTCGCGGGCCGCGTCGTATTCGGCGTTTTCAGACAAATCGCCTTGCGCACGCGCCTCGGCGATGGCCTGGATCACCGCGGGTCGCTCGATGGTCTTGAGACGATGCAGTTCTTGCTTGAGTTGTTCCGCGCCTTTGCGCGTCATGGGGGTCGCCATGATTGGGCCTCCGTTTAACCAGGAAAAAAACGAGCACCGCAGCCTGCGGCGTCGAATCGCCTGGGTGCGGTGCTCAGATGAAACTGATTTTACGCGTTTGCGAATGATTGCAAGGGGTAAACCGCGATTTTCTGCAGTTGTTTCATCCCCTCGACCGCGGCAAGTGCGCCGGAAATGGTGGTGTAGGTCGTAACCCGCGCGGCCAGTGCCGAAGTACGGATGGCGCGCGAGTCGGTGATGGCATTGCGGCGCTCTTCCACCGTGTTGATCACCAGCACGATCTCGTTGCTCTTGAGCATGTCCACGATATTCGGGCGCCCCTCGGTGACCTTGTTGATCACCTGCACTTCCACCCCCGCCTCGGCGATGGCGGCCGCGGTTCCGCGGGTGGCTACTACGCCAAAACCCATGGCCACCAACTGACGCGCCACTTCAACGGCGTCCGGCTTGTCGCTTTGCTTGACTGAAAGGAACACCTTGCCGCCGGCCTGCGGATCGGGCAGGCGGGTACCGGCCGCGAGCTGCGACTTGACGAAGGCCTCGCCAAAGGTTCGGCCCACACCCATGACTTCGCCCGTCGATTTCATTTCAGGCCCGAGGATGGGATCGACACCCGGGAATTTGTTGAACGGAAACACCGCCTCTTTCACGCAGTAGTAGGGCGGCGTGATTTCCCTTGTAATGCCTTGCTGCGCCAGCGTCTGGCCGGCCATGCAGCGTGCGGCGATTTTGGCGAGTTGCAACCCCGTGGCCTTGGAGACAAAAGGCACGGTGCGCGAAGCCCGCGGGTTCACTTCCAGCAGGAAGATGCGATCTTTGCCGTCGAGTTGCTGAATGGCAAACTGCACATTCATCAGGCCAACGACCTTGAGGCCATGCGCGAGCTTGACGGTCTGCTCCTTGATGCGTGCCACTGTGGCGGCCAATAGCGAGTATGGCGGCAGCGAGCAGGCCGAGTCGCCGCTGTGCACACCGGCCTGCTCGATGTGTTCCATCACCCCGCCGATGAACACCTCAGTGCCGTCGCAGATGGCATCGACATCGCATTCGATGGCGTCATTCAAAAAGCGGTCGAGCAGCACCGGCGAATCGTGACTCACCTTCACTGCTTCGCGCATATAGCGTTCGAGGTCGCGCTGTTCGTGCACGATTTCCATCGCCCGCCCGCCCAGCACATAGCTGGGACGCACCACCAGCGGGTAGCCGATTTCCTCGGCCTTGGTCAGCGCCTCGGCTTCCGAGCGCGCGGTGCGGTTGGGCGGCTGCAGCAGGCCGAGCTGCTCGACCAAGTGCTGGAAGCGCTCACGGTCTTCGGCCATGTCGATCATGTCCGGGCTGGTGCCGATGATGGGCACGCCGTTGGCTTCGAGATCGAGTGCGAGCTTGAGCGGCGTCTGCCCGCCATACTGCACGATCACACCCGTCGGCCGCTCCTTATCGACGACTTCCAGCACGTCTTCCAGCGTGAGCGGCTCGAAATACAGTCGGTCGGAGGTGTCGTAATCGGTCGACACCGTCTCCGGGTTGCAGTTGACCATGATGGTTTCATAGCCATCGGCCCGCATGGCCAGTGCCGCGTGCACGCAGCAATAGTCGAACTCGATGCCCTGGCCGATGCGGTTGGGCCCGCCGCCCAGCACCATGATTTTTTTGCGCGTGGTGGGTGCGGCCTCGCACTCTTCGTCGTAGGACGAGTAGAGATAGGCCGTTTGCGTGCCGAACTCGGCCGCGCAGGTATCGACCCGCTTGAACACCGGTCGCACCTGCAGCGAACGGCGGCGGTTGCGCACCGCCGTCTCGGTGGTGTGCAGCAGCTTGGCAAGGCGGCGATCAGAGAAGCCCTTCTGCTTGAGCGCGTAGAGATGCTCGCGATCGAGCTGATCGAGGGTGAAGTTGCGCTCCAGCTCCAGCTCGGTCTGCACGATGTCTTGAATCTGCGCCAGAAACCACGGGTCGATGCGGGTGAGCTGGTGCACTTCGTCCAGGCTCATGCCCTGCGCGAACGCGTCGCCGACATACCAGATGCGCTCGGGGCCGGGCTCGCCCAGCTCCTTCTCCAGCACCTCGCGGTCTTGCGTCTTTTCGTTCATGCCATCGACGCCCACTTCGAGCCCGCGCAGCGCCTTCTGGAAACTCTCTTGAAACGTGCGGCCCATGGCCATCACTTCGCCGACCGACTTCATCTGCGTGGTCAGACGCGAGTCGGCTTGCGGGAATTTTTCAAAGGCAAAACGCGGCACCTTGGTGACCACGTAGTCGATGGTCGGCTCGAATGAGGCCGGGGTGACGCCGCCGGTGATGTCGTTACGCAGTTCGTCGAGGGTATAGCCAACCGCCAGCTTGGCGGCGATCTTGGCGATCGGAAAGCCTGTGGCCTTGGACGCCAGCGCCGAAGACCGGCTCACCCGCGGATTCATCTCGATGACGATGAGGCGGCCGTCAGCGGGATTCACCGCGAACTGCACATTGGAGCCGCCGGTATCGACCCCGATCTCGCGCAGCACCGCGATGCTGGCATTGCGCATGATCTGGTATTCCTTGTCGGTCAGGGTCTGCGCCGGGGCGACGGTGATCGAGTCGCCGGTGTGCACGCCCATCGGGTCGAGGTTTTCGATCGAGCAGACGATGATGCAGTTATCGGCGCTGTCGCGCACCACTTCCATCTCGAACTCTTTCCAGCCGATCAGCGATTCCTCGATCAGCAGTTCGCTGGTGGGCGACGCCTCGATGCCGCGCTTGCAGATGGTCTCGAATTCCTCAGGGTTGTAGGCGATGCCGCCCCCAGTTCCGCCCAGGGTGAAGCTGGGTCGGATGATGACCGGAAATCCAATGGTCTTCTGCACGCCCCAAGCTTCTTCGAGGGTATGCGCAATGCCCGAACGCGCCGAACCCAGACCGATGCGGGTCATGGCCTGCTTGAACTTCTGGCGGTCTTCGGCCATGTCGATGGCCGCGGGCTTGGCGCCGATCAACTCCACCCCGTACTTGCCCAACACCCCGTTGTGGTGCAGATCGAGCGCGCAGTTCAGCGCGGTCTGCCCGCCCATGGTCGGCAGGATGGCGTCGGGCCGTTCTTTCTCGATGATGGTCTCGACCACCTGCCAGGTGATGGGCTCGATATAGGTGACATCGGCCGTTTCCGGGTCGGTCATGATGGTCGCCGGATTGCTGTTGACCAGAATGACCTTGTAGCCCTCTTCGCGCAGCGCCTTGCAGGCCTGGGCGCCGGAGTAGTCGAACTCGCAGGCCTGGCCGATGACGATGGGGCCGGCCCCGATGATCAGAATGCTTTTAATGTCGCTGCGCTTGGGCATGGGCGAGTCTCTTTATGCGGTTGAATCAGGTGAAAAATCAGTGTGTTCTTGCGGTAGCCGCCAGCGCCAGTTTCACGCCGAAGCCGAAAAATCCGGCCCCGGTCGCGCCCATCGTCAGCGCGGAAAGGCGTCGGCGGCGGCGGAAGGCATCCGCCACACGCACGCCGCCAAAGATCAGCACCGACAGATAGAGCAGGCTGAAGAACTGGACGATAAGTCCCAGCAGCAGAAACGACAGCGCCGGATGCGGGTAATGCGGATCGACGAACTGGATGAAAAACGACACAAAAAACAAAATCGCCTTGGGGTTGAGCAGACTGATGAACAAGGCTTTTTGAAACGGGTTTTCCAGCCTCTTTCCGGCCTGCGCGGGGTGGGCATGAGGCTGCGGCGCCTGGGCATGCAGGCCGGTATCAGGCGTATGCCAGCGCTTCCAGGCCGCGCGCAGCATATTGATGCCCAGCCAACCCAAATACAGTGCTCCCGCCGCCTGAACCAGGTGATACAGGGCCAGATTGGTTTCCAGCAACGAGGCTGCCCCGGCTGCGGCCAGCACCATCAACACCGTGTCGCCCAGAAACACCCCGAACGCGCCCCGATAGCCTTGGCGCACCCCGCGCTGCGCCGCCACACTCAGCACATAGAGGGAATTCGGCCCCGGCAGCAGGACGATAAAAATCACCCCGAGCACATAGGTCCACAGATTGACGACGCCGAACATGTGATCCATGGGCAGTCTCAGGCGCGATCCATCAGAGCGACAAAACGGTCGAACAGGTAGCCGATGTCATGCGGCCCGGGACTAGCTTCCGGGTGGCCCTGAAAGCAGAAAGCCGGTTTGTTTTTCCAGGCCAGCCCTTGCAGCGTGCCGTCGAACAGCGAGACATGCGTGGTGCGCACGGTGTCGGGCAGGCTGGCCGCGTCCACCGCAAAACCGTGGTTCTGGCTGGTGATGGACACGCGGCCGCTATCGAGGTCTTTGACCGGGTGATTGGCGCCGTGATGGCCGAATTTCATCTTGAAGCTCTTGCCGCCAGCGGCCAGCCCCATGATCTGATGACCGAGGCAAATGCCGAAGGTCGGCATGTCGGCGGCGATGATGCTCTGGGTCGCGGCAATGGCGTAATCGCAGGGTTCGGGGTCGCCCGGGCCGTTGGAGAGGAACACGCCGTTGGGCCGCAGCGCCAGCACGTCAGCGGCAGAGGTTTGCGCGGGCACCACGGTGACGCGGCAGCCGCGTGCCGCCAGCAGGCGCAGGATGTTGAACTTCACGCCGAAGTCGTAGGCCACGACATGACGCAGGGGTTGGGCCATTTCGCCATAACCTCGCTCCAGCGACCAGTCGGTCTGCGTCCACTCGTAGGGTTGCGGCGTGGTGACGACGCGGGCCAGATCCATTCCGGCCAGACCGGCAAAGCCGCGCGCGCCATCGAGCGCCGTCTGAATCACGGTATCGGTGATGTCTTGCCCCGCCTCCAGCCCAATGACGCAGCCGCTCTGCGCGCCCTCGGTGCGCAAGTGGCGCGTCAGCCTGCGGGTGTCGATGCCGGCGATGGCGACCGTCCCGTTTTGACGCAGATAGGCGTCGAGCGTCTGTTCGCCGCGATAGTTCGACATCTGCAGCGGCAGATCCTTGATGATCAGCCCGGCGGCATGCACCTGGGCCGCTTCCACGTCCTGTGCGTTGGCGCCGACGTTGCCGATATGCGGATAAGTCAGGGTGACGATCTGGCGGCAGTAGCTGGGATCGGTCAGGATTTCCTGATAGCCGGTCATCGCGGTGTTGAACACCACTTCGCCAACCGTCTGTCCACTCGCGCCAATGGAGAGGCCGCGAAAGATCGAGCCGTCGGCGAGAACCAGAACGGCTTTGGGCAGCATGGACAGCATGAGAATTCTCCGGTGAGCGCCCGGATATTGGAATGGATCGCCAGCCTGGCCGACAATCTGGGGCGCGGCGCGCAAATAGCTGTGAGGCCAATTTGCCCGACCATCACGCCCCTTGGGGGTCACCGCAGGGCGGCAACACTTCAGGCGCACAAAATTTGTCAGATTATATTCATGAGGTTTGTCTGCGCAGCGTCTCAAGGAAACGCTGGGCCGCCCCAAGTTCCCTTGACCCCCACGGGGGGCGGGCTGGGCCTAGCCCGGCCCAGGGGCCGCTCAAAGCGCCCGGACACGCCGACTTGCCGTAATGAATACCCTTCCCTCTCTGACGCCCCCGCCTCGGCCCATCCCTCTGCTCGCCCTCGCGTTCGGCGTTCTGCTCGCGCACGCCTTGCTGCTCGCCTGGCTGGTGTTCACGCCCACCCAGGCGCCCAACAAGCCAGAACAGCGGATTGAATGGATCACCTTGCAGAAAGCGCCGCTGCCTGCCGCGCGGCCCCCTGCGCCACCCCAGGCGACAGCGGTCGTGCCGCCACCCGAAAAAACGCAGCCCGCCCCACCGAAAAAGCACTTCACCCGCCCCGCTCCGCCGCATCCGACCTCGCAGATTCCAACGATATCCCAGCGCCCGCAGCCGCCGAAGCCCGTCTTGCCACGCGCGAACACGCCGTCGATCGAGCCGACCGTAGCGCCTGCGGTCCCTCCTGCTCCCGACCACTCGGGGAAAACTGCCGCGCACAGTGCGGCCCCGCAGGTCGCCACGCCGACAGTGGCACCTGGCCCGCCCCATCCCGCGGCGGCGGCCTCCGCTGCGCCCGAGCCCGTCGTGGAGACTGCGGCCTCGTACAAGGCGGAGTATCTCGACAATCCGCCGCCGCCTTATCCCCGGCTGTCGCGCCAATTGGGTGAGGAGGGCACGGCCCTGCTCAAGGTGCAGGTGGGCCCGAATGGGCGCCCGCTGCAGATCAAGCTCATGTCGTCCAGCGGCTATTCGCGGCTGGACGAAGCCGCCGAAACCACCGTGGCGCAATGGCGCTTTGTGGCCGCCACGCGCAACGGTCAGTCGATCACGTCCTGGGTGCTGGTGCCGATCAAGTTCCGCATTTTGAATTGAGACCACCCCGAAAACCTTCGCTTCGCTCGGCTCTCCCCTCAAGGGGCAAGAAGCTCTAGGGGCGGCCCGGCGAGCTTCTTGAGAGCTCTGCTCACGCCGATTGCAGCGCCCGACTGAGCAGCAGATCGAAATCCGTCGCCTTACTCAAGGTGCCGAAGCCCCCACCCCACTCACCCCCGAGCCGGGATGCGCAGAAAGCCTGGGCGATCGGCTCTGGCGCGTGACGCAGCAGCAAAGCGGCCTGCACGGCCAGCACGAGGTCGTGGGTCAGCGCCCGGGCGCGCGATTGCTGCGCGTCGGTATCTTGCAGAGCCGCCGAGAAGCGCTGCAGGTGCGCGTCGAAATGGGCGTTGCGCCCCTGCGCCTGGGCGAGTTCAGCCATCAGGGCATCGGCGGTGCGCGGATTTTTGCCCAGGGCGCGCAGCACGTCCAGACACATCACATTGCCCGATCCTTCCCAGATGGAATTCACCGGCATCTCGCGGTAGATGCGCGCCTGCACATCCTCTTCGACATAGCCGTTGCCGCCCAGCACCTCCATCGCCTCGGCGGCGAGTTCGGCGCCGCGTTTGCAGATGCGAAACTTGCCCGCCGGCGTGAGCAGGCGCCGCAGCAGCGACTGCGCCTCGTCGTGCTGCGAGTCGAAGGCCTGCGCCAGCCGCAGAGCTAGCGCGATGGCAGCCTCGACCTCCAGCGCCATGTCGGCCAGCACATTGCGCATCAGCGGCTGATCGATCAGCGCGGCGCCGAATGCCTGGCGGTGCCGCGCGTAGTGCACCGCCTGGCTCAGCGCCTGGCGCATCAGCCCGGTGGTGCCGAGCACGCAATCCAGCCGGGTATAGGTGCCCATTTCCAGAATGGTCGGCACGCCGCGCCCTTCTTCGCCGAGCAGATGCCCCCAAGCCCCCTGAAATTCCACTTCGGATGAGGCGTTGGAACGGTTGCCCAACTTGTCTTTGAGCCGCTGGATCAGCACCGGGTTCTTGCTGCCGTCCGGCGCCCAGCGGGGCACGAAAAAGCAGCTCAGGCCGCCCGCGGTCTGCGCCAGCACGAGATGGGCATCGCATTGCGGCGCGGAAAAAAACCACTTGTGCCCGGTCAGGCGGTAGCCGCCCGCGCCGTCGGGTTCGGCGCGGGTGGTGTTGCTGCGCAAGTCGGAGCCGCCCTGCTTTTCGGTCATGCCCATACCGATCAGGCCGCCGCGTTTTTGCGCCAGAGGCAGATCGCGCGGGTCGTATTCCGGGCGCATCAGCGTGGGCAGCCAGTCGCGCGCCAGCAGGGCGTCGCGCGACATCGCGGGAATCGCGCCGTAGGTCATGGTGGTGGGACACATCGACCCGGCTTCGATCTGCGTTTGCAGAATGAAGCCCGCCGCCCGCGCCACATGCGCGCCCGGCCGCGGTTGCGCCCAAGGGCCGGTGTGCAGGCCGCGCCGGGCGATGTCGCTCATCAGCGCATGCCAGGCCGGGTGAAACTCGATCTGGTCGCGGCGAAAGCCCCTGGCATCGAAAGCGTGCAGAACCGGCGTGTTCTGGTTGGCCAGTCGCCCCTGCTCGTAGCTGGCGGCGGCGCCAAGCTCCGCGCCCTGCCGCGTGAGTTGCTCCTCCGCCCAGCCGCCGCCAGCACGGGCGAGCGCCTCGCGCAGCGCGGGATCGGCGGTGAACAGGTTGTAATCCTGCAAGGGCGGGGCTTGATTGGTCACATCATGGGTGGGCCAGGTCATGAGAGTCTCCGGTTCAGTTTCGTGTGCTCTGCATTGCAGCACCGACCCTCAGTGGCGTGCAAGGAACAGCCCGTTACCATGCTCGGCTATCCGCCAGGCTCCCAGCCTTGCACAGAACACGCTTGCTCCATGCCGCAATCCACACAAGACTTTTCCGATTCAGACACCGGCCCCGGCCGCGGCCTGACCTGGCTGCTGTTTGCCGCCCTCGTCGTTCTTTGGCTGGGCACGCTGGGCTGGCGCGATCTGGTTCCGACTGACGAAGGCCGCTACGCCGAAATTCCGCGGGAAATGGTGGTGACGGGCGACTGGGTCACGCCCCGGCTCGACGGTTTCAAATACTTCGAAAAACCGCCGCTGCAATACTGGGCGACTGCGGTGACTTATGAAGTGTTCGGCTTCGGCGAATGGCAGGCGCGTCTGTGGACAGGGCTCACCGGCCTGCTCACGGTGCTGTTCACCGGCTGGGCCGGAACACGGCTGTTCAACCGGCGCACCGGGGTGTTTGCCGCAGGCGTGCTGGCGAGCATGTTTTACTGGAACGCGATGAGCCACATCAACACGCTGGACATGGGCACCGCAGCCACCATGTCCGCGAGTTTGATGGCCTTTCTGCTGGCGCAGCGGCCAGGTGCCAGTCGCGCCCAGACCCGTTGGTGGATGTGGGCCACCTGGGCCTTCATGGCGCTTGCCGTGCTGTCCAAGGGACTGATCGGCATTCTGCTGCCCGGCGCCGCGCTGGTGCTCTACACCCTGATTTACCGCGACTGGAAGCTGTGGACGCGGCTCTATATCGTCAGCGGTCTGCTCATTTTTCTGGCTATTGCCGCGCCCTGGTTCGTCTGGGTGCAAGCGCGTAATCCCGAGTTTTTCGACTACTTTTTCATCTATCAGCAGTTCACCCGATTTCTCACCAGCGAACTCAAACGTCCCGGTCCGTGGTGGTACTTCTTTCCCATCCTGATCCTGGGCGTGCTGCCCTGGCTGGGCAGTCTTGTTCCCGCTCTCTGGCGCGGCGCGGCGCGGCCCGCGCAGCGCGGTGCGGCATTTGGCAGCGCACAGGGGCGCACCCTGCATGCACAAGGCATGCTGGTGATCTGGGCGGTGTTCATTTTTGTGTTTTTCAGCATTTCCAAATCCAAGCTGCCGTCTTACATCCTGCCCATCTTTCCGGCCATCGCACTATTGATCGGTGACTATCTCGACCGGGCGCGGCCCAGAGTGCTGCGCTGGCAGTTTGCTCTGCTGGCGCTGCTCGGGCTGGCGGCGGTGATCGGCTTCACGCAATTGCACCGATTGGGCAACGCCACCACGCCCGGTGCGCTGTATCAGCAGTTCGGCTGGTGGCTCGAAGGCACCGCAGCGCTGGCGCTGATCAGCGGGCTTGTGGCTTGGCGCTGGGAGGCGCAGGGGCGGCGCACCGCGGCCGTGCTGCTGGTCAGCGTGGCGATGACGCTGGGGTTCTCGCTGGGCATCCAGCAGTTCCAGATTCTGGGCCGCACCGCGTCGACCAAGGATGTGGTCCACGCCATCCGGCCCTGGATTCTGCCGGGCCAGCCGTTCTACGCCGTGGGCACTTATGACCAGACTTTGCCCTTCTACCTCGACCGCACCGTCACCTTGGTCGAGTATCAGGGCGAGCTGCATTTCGGCATCACGCAGCAGCCCGGTCTGTGGGTGCCGACCTACGCCGATTTCGCCCGGCGCTGGAACGAGGACAAGCAGCCTCTGGCGCTGATGTCGCCGTCCACCCTGCCCGCGCTGCAGGCGCTGCATATGCCGATGACGGTGATCTACCGCACTTCCCGCTTCGTCGTCATCGCCAAACCGGGGCAAGACTACGGCGCGGCCGCCCAAGCGGCAGCGGCGCATCTGCCCGCAGATTGGAACGCTGGGCCGTCGCTGGTTTCCCCGCAAGCTGACGCCGGAGCCCAGCGATGAGCGCGGTCGCCTTTGGCCTGGTGCTCACCGGCGTGCTGCTCAACGCGGCGGCGCAGTTGCTCATCAAATCTGGGGCCGAAACCGTGGGGCGCTTCAGCTTCACCGCGAGCAATATCTGGCACGCCGGGCTGCACTTCGCCCTGCAATGGCAGATTCTGCTGGGGTTGACGTTCTACGCGGTCTCCGTCGTAGTGTGGATCCTGGCGCTCACCCGGGTGCAGGTCTCCATCGCCTATCCCATGCTGTCGCTCGGCTATGTGGTGACCGCCTTTGCCGCGTGGTGGCTGTTCGGCGAAGCGCTCACCGCGCAGAAACTCGTCGGCATTGCCGTCATCATCGTGGGCGTCATCATCGTCGCCCGAGCCTGAGTTCCCCCGTATGAATCCGCAAGACATGCTTCCCTTCACCCGCCCGGAAATCGACGAAGACACCATTGCCGGTGTCGTCGAAGTGCTGCGTTCGGGGTGGATCACCACCGGCCCCTGGTGCGCTCGCTTCGAGCAGGCACTGTCCGATTACTTCGGCGGACGCCCGGTACTCGCCTATTCCTCCGGCACCGTCACCATGGAGATCGCGCTCAGGCTGCTGGGCGTCGGCCCGGGCGATGAAGTCATCACCACGCCGCTGTCCTGGGTAGCGACGAGCAATGTGATTCTGGCGGTGGGTGCCACGCCGGTTTTTGTCGACATCGATCCCGCCACCCGCAATATCGACGCCCACCGCATCGAAGCCGCCATCACGGCGCGCACCCGGGCGATCCTGCCCGTTCACCTCGCCGGCTTGCCCGCCGACCTGGATGCGATCTATGACATCGCCGCCCGCCACGGTCTGCGCGTCATCGAAGACGCGGCGCAGGCCATCGGCAGTCTGTGGAAACACCAGCGCATCGGCAGCTTTGGCGACTTTGCCTCGTTCAGCTTTCATCCGAACAAAAACATCACCTCCATCGAGGGCGGCTGTCTGGTGCTTCCTGCCGACGCCGACGTCGATCTGGCCCGCCGCCTGCGCCTGCAAGGTGTGCAGCGCAGCGGCCTGGACGGCATGGACGTCGATGTAGTGGGCGGCAAGTCCAACCTCACCGATGTGGCCGCGCGCGTGGGCTGGGGGCAGTTGCAGCACGTCGAACGCTTCAACGCCCGCCGCCGAGATCTGGCGCAGCGCTATTTCGCCGCCTTCGATGCGCTGGGCGTCGAGGCCAGGGGCGTGCAACTGCCGCCGCGTGATTTCATTCAGAGCAACTGGCATATGTTCCAGATCGTGCCGCCGCCGCAGGTGCAACGCGCCGCCCTGATGCAGGCGCTCAAAGACCGCGGCATCACCACCGGCGTGCACTATCCGCCCATCCACCTGTTCAGCCTATACCGCAAGCGCGGCTTCCAACCCGGCGACTTTCCACACGCCGAAACCGTGGGCGCTTCCATTCTCACCTTGCCGCTTTTTCCCGGCATGCAAGACAGCGATGTGACCCGGGTAACTGACGCCCTCGACGCCGTGCTGCGACAATTCGGCCTATGACTCTGCATGCTCACCCCGCCGTTTCGGTGGTCGTTCCCGTCTACAACGAAGAGGCCGGACTCGCCGCGCTGTTCGCCCGCCTCTACCCCGCTCTCGATGCGCTGAACGAGCCGTACGAAATTCTGTTCGTCAACGACGGCAGCCGCGACCGCTCGGCCGCGCTGCTGGCCGCGCAGCAACGTCTGCGCCCGGATGTCACCCGCGTGGTGCTGTTCAACGGCAACTACGGTCAGCACATGGCCATCCTCGCGGGCTTCGAGCACACCCGCGCGCCCATCGTCGTCACCCTCGACGCCGATCTGCAGAACCCGCCCGAAGAGATCGGCAAACTCGTCGCCAAAATGCGCGAGGGCTACGACTATGTCGGCACCATTCGCCGCATGCGCCAGGACAGCCGGTTTCGCCGCTATGCCAGCCGGGCGATGAACTGGACGCGCGAAAAAATCACCAGCGTGCGCATGACCGACCAGGGCTGCATGTTGCGCGCCTATGGCCGCGACGTGGTCGATACCGTCAACCGTTGCACCGAGTCCAACACCTTCGTGCCCGCGCTGGCCTACACCTTCGCGCTCAAACCCACCGAAATCGAAGTGGCGCACGAAGAGCGGCAGGCGGGCGAGTCCAAATACTCACTGTTCAAGCTCATCCGCCTGAACTTCGATCTGGTCACCGGGTTTTCTCTGGTGCCGCTGCAGCTCATGTCTTACTCCGGCATCTTGCTGTCGCTCGCCTCGGGCGCGCTATTCCTCTACCTCATGGTGCAGCGCTTCGTCGAAGGTTCGCAGGTACAGGGGGTCTTCACCCTATTCGCCATCACCTTCTTCCTGCTCGGCGTGGTGCTGTTCAGCATCGGCCTGCTGGGGGAATACATCGGCCGCATTTATGAGCAGGTGCGCGGACGTCCGCGTTATCTGGTGCAAGCCGTGTTGCAAGACCTGCCCCCCGAGCCCGGCGTGTTCGTGCCGCATATCGCGCAGGCGGCCAACGCCGCGCAACAAACCTCCGCCCCGCTGCCGTGAACGCCGTCGTCTTCGCCTATCACAACGTCGGCGTTCGCTGCCTCAAAACGCTGCTCGCGCGGGGTGTGCAGGTACAACTGGTCGTCACCCACCCGGACAGCCCGACCGAAACCCTGTGGTTCGATCGCGTGGCCGACGTGGCGGCAGAAGCCGGCATTCCCGTGGTCTATGTGGACGACGCGGTTGACGCGGCGCTGATCGACCGGGTCGCGGCGCTTTCGCCCGACTTTCTGTTTTCCTTCTACTTCCGCCGCATGCTGCCCGCGCGGTTGCTGGCCGCCGCAAAAACCGCCGCGCTCAATATGCATGGCTCGCTGCTGCCCAAATACCGCGGCCGGGTTCCGGTGAACTGGGCCGTGCTGCACGGCGAAACCGAGACCGGCGCCACGCTGCATCTGATGGAAGCCAAGCCGGATGCGGGCGACATCGTCGCGCAGCAGGCCGTACCCATCCTGCCTGACGACACCGCCAAGGAGGTGTTCGACAAGCTCACCGTGGCCGCCGAAATCGCGCTGTGGAACGTCCTGCCGCAGTTGATGCGCGGGGAAGTGCCGCGTCGCCGCAACGATCTGTCCGTCGGCAGTTATTTCGGCGGTCGCAAGCCCGAAGACGGTCGCATCGACTGGAACCAGTCAGCGCAATCGGTTTACAACCTCATCCGCGCCGTGGCCCCGCCCTACCCCGGCGCATTTTTCGATCACCAGGGCCGGCGTTTCATCGTGGCGCGCGCCCGCATCGCGTCACCCGCGCTCTGCGCGAAAATCGACGGCAAAAACGCGGTCGGCCTGCATATCGCAGAGGGGCAACTCCTGGCCCGAACCGGCGATGGCGGTGCACTCCACATCGTCGAACTATGGGATGCCGACCAACCTGGCATTCCCCTGAACGATCTACAAATTTCGGAACTCGCAACACAGCAATCATGAAAAAAGTCCTCATCCTCGGCGTCAACGGTTTCATCGGTCATCATCTCTCCATGCGCATCCTCGCCACCACCGACTGGCAGGTGTACGGCATGGACATGAACGCCGACCGCGTGGAAGACCTCACCGCCAACAAGCGTTTCAAATTTTTCGAAGGCGACATCACCATCAACAAGGAGTGGATCGAGTACCACGTGCGCAAGTGCGACGTGATCCTGCCCTTGGTGGCCATCGCCACGCCGGCGACTTATGTGAAGGCGCCGCTGCGGGTTTTCGAGCTCGACTTCGAGGCCAATCTGCCCATCGTGCGCGCGGCGGTAAAGCACAAGAAGCATCTGGTGTTCCCGTCCACCTCCGAGGTGTACGGCATGAGCGGCGATGCTGAATTCGATCCCGAGAACTCGCCGCTGGTCTACGGCCCGATCAATAAGCCGCGCTGGATCTACGCCTGCTCCAAGCAGTTGATGGATCGCGTCATCGCCGGTTACGGCCAGCAGGACGGCCTGAACTACACCCTGTTCCGCCCGTTCAACTGGATCGGCGCCGGACTGGACAATATTTTTTCGGCCAAGGAAGGCAGCTCCCGCGTCGTCACCCAGTTCCTGGGCCATATCGTGCGCGGCGAAACCATCAGCCTGGTCGATGGCGGCTACCAGAAACGCGCCTTTACCGACATTGACGACGGCATCGACGCGCTGATGAAAATCATCGAAAACAAAAACGGCGTGGCCAGCGGCCAGATCTACAACATCGGCAATCCGGCCAACAATCATTCGGTGCGCGAACTCGCCGACATGATGTTGCGCCTGGCTGCCGACATGCCCGAATACGCCGAATCGGCCAAAAACGTGAAGGTGGTGGAAACCAGCTCTGGCGCGTATTACGGCGCGGGTTATCAGGACGTGCAGAACCGCGTGCCCAAAATCACCAACACCATGCGCGACCTCGACTGGGCGCCCAAGGCCGACATGCAGACCGCACTGCGCAAGATTTTCGAGGCCTATCGCGGCCAAATCGCCCAGGCGCGGGCGTTGATGGAAGAAACGGGCGATTGACTCAGCGCCCCGCCACACGCGCTGCAGTGATGGCCCTGCGATTACCCCTACAATGTCAATTGACGGGCCGCCTCGCATCGCGGCGCGGTGAACTTGGTCAGGTCGGGAACGGAGCAGCCACAGCCGTTTACCGTGAGTGCCGGGGGAACGGCTCGTCACCCCAACACTCTGCCTGCCCGCTGCGTCTGATGCGCGCTTGTTCATCGGCAACCCAAAGGCTTTTTGTCGCAGCGCTGATTCCGTAACCACCACACGCGTTCAGCGCCACAGCGGCAACTTGTGTCAAAATCCCCATCAAATCTTTCTATCGAGGTGACCATGGCTAGCGAACTGATCAAACACACCAATGACGCCGATTTCGAACAAGACGTGCTGAAGTCCGGCGTTCCCGTTCTCGTGGACTTCTGGGCCGAGTGGTGCGGGCCTTGCCGCATGATTGCGCCCACGCTCGACGAGATGGCCAGCGAATACCAGGGCAAGCTCGCCATCATGAAGGTCAATGTGGACGAGAACCGCAGCATCCCCGCCAAGTTCGGCATTCGTGGCATTCCCACCCTGCTGCTGTTCAAGAACGGCGAACTGGCTGGCAACAAAGTGGGCGCCGCCTCCAAGTCCCAATTGACGGCTTTCGTCGACGCCCATCTATAATTTTTTATCGCGCGGTGCAGTTCGCAATCCTCAAGCATCGCACCGCGCAACACTCAGGTTGAACCGCCGCGCCAGGCAATTCAATCGCCGTGACACCCCGCCGTGCACCCTTGGCACGGCCCACATTCCCTCACGATTCTTTTAGCTGCTTGCGCGTGCTGCTCTGATGCACGCACCGTCTGACGACGGATATTGCGCAGCCTCCCCTTCCCGAGTTTTTCATCATGCATCTGTCCGAACTCAAAGCGACGCACGTCTCCAAGCTGCTTGAAATGGCGCAGTCGTTCGAGATTGAAAACGCCAGCCGCCTGCGCAAGCAGGAACTGATGTTTGCCATCCTCAAAAAGCACGCCCGCACTGGCGAGCAGGTGTTCGGCGACGGCTGCCTTGAAGTTCTGCCAGACGGCTTCGGCTTTCTGCGGGCGCCCGAGTCGAGCTATATGGCGTCACCCGACGACATCTACATCTCGCCCAGCCAGATCCGCCGCTTCAATCTGCACACTGGCGACTCCATCGAGGGCGAGGTGCGTGTACCCAAGGATGGCGAGCGTTACTTTGCCTTGGTGAAGGTCGACCGCGTCAACGGCGTGACCCCGGAGGAGAACAAGAACAAGATCATGTTCGAGAACCTCACGCCGCTGTTCCCCACGGAGCACATGCGTCTGGAGCGCGACATCAAGGGGGAAGAGAACATCATCGGCCGCGTGATCGACATCGTGGCCCCGATCGGCAAGGGGCAGCGCGGTCTGCTGGTCGCCCCGCCCAAAAGCGGCAAGACCGTGATGCTGCAGGCGCTTGCGCATGCCATCACCAACAATCATCCTGAAGTGGTGCTCATCGTGCTGTTGATCGACGAGCGCCCGGAAGAAGTGACCGAAATGCAGCGCTCGGTGCGGGGAGAAGTGGTCAGTTCCACTTTCGACGAGCCCGCCGTGCGGCACGTGCAGGTCGCCGAAATGGTGATCGAAAAAGCCAAGCGTCTGGTGGAACTGAAAAAAGATGTGGTCATTCTGCTCGACTCCATCACTCGCTTGGCGCGGGCATACAACACCGTCATTCCAACCTCCGGCAAGATTTTGACCGGCGGGGTCGATGCCAACGCCCTGCAACGCCCCAAGCGCTTTTTTGGCGCGGCACGCAATATCGAAGAGGGTGGATCGCTGACCATCATCGGCACCGCGCTGGTCGATACCGGCAGCCGCATGGACGAAGTGATCTACGAAGAATTCAAGGGCACCGGCAATATGGAAATCCATCTGGATCGCCGCCTGTCGGAGAAGCGCGTTTATCCCGCCATGCTCATCAACCGCTCGGGCACACGCCGCGAAGAATTGCTGCTCAAACCCGAAATCCTGCAAAAAGCCTGGATTCTTCGCAAGCTGCTCTATCCCATGGACGAGATTCAGGCGATGGAATTCCTGCTCGACAAGATGAAGCAGACCAAGAACAACGCCGAATTCTTCGATCTGATGCGCCGAGGCGGTTGATCGCCCGAAAAATCTGCGACAATGTTGCGTTTTGCCAAGTACCGACAGTTTGCAACAGCCGTATGCAGCGCTCGTTTGCAACAAGCCCAGGCGTCGGCGGCTAGCGTTTGATCGTCAAGATCGTTACCCAAGGAACCCCCATGAAATCAGGAATCCACCCCCAGTACCGCGAAGTCTGCTTCCTCGACCTGTCCACTGGTTCGCAGATTCTCATCTCATCCACCGCGCAGACCCGCGAAACCATCAAGCTCGACGACGGCCGTGAGGTTCCCCTGTACAAGGTGGAAACCAGCGCCGAATCGCATCCGTTCTATACCGGTCAACAAAAGAGCATCGATACGCTGGGCGGCCGCGTCGAGAAGTTCCGCCAGAAGTTCGCCAAGGCCGCGGGCAAGGCCTGAGGCGCATCGCGCGCCTTTCGCGCCACGGGGTTGTACGCAGCAACCCCTGAGTTTCAACCCATAACGGGCAGCCTGGCTGCCCGTTGTTGTTCTTCTTCCGGGATTCATCGGTCGCGATCCCTGGCGCACGGATGGCCTGAGTTTTGCGGTGATGTGGCAGATGGCGCAGGGTCTCACGTCCTGGTTTCATCCCACGCTTTACGGGCAGGCGGTCAGTGGCGGCTGGCTGGCCCACTGGCTGGGGGCGGGATCGATACAACTCCTGGGTTCCTGGCTGGGGCCGGTGCTCGCGTCGCGGCTGCCGTTCATGCTGGCATTAGCGGCGAGCATGAGCCTGACGTGGTACGCCGCCTTTCACTTCGCCCGCCACGACGACGCTCAACCGGTGCGGCCCGCGTTTGGTCCGCCCATCGCTCCCAACGACTATGCCCGCGCCATTGCCGATGGGGTGCTGCTGACCTTGCTGGCCACGCTGGGCCTGTTGGGGCGCGGTCACGAAGCGTCGACCCAGGTCGTGCAACTCGCCGCGGTGAGCGGCATCTTGCTGGGGGTATCACTGCTGCCGCGGAAACCCTGGAAATCGGCCAGTCTGATCGCCACGGGCTTGCTGTGTCTGGCGCTGACGGCGGCGGGATGGTTTGCCCTGCTGCTGAGTTTTACGCTCGGTCTCGTGCTGTGGGGCAGTCTACGCCGCGCCAACTGGGCACTCATGCTGGCGTTGGCGATCGGTGTGTTGTCAGCACTGTGGGCCGAATCGCAGATGGGGTGGATGCTGCGAGGCAAATGGCCTGATCTGGATACTCTGGCCAACTTCTTTCGCATCGGGCTGTGGTTCACCTGGCCGGCCTGGCCGCTGGCCGCATGGGGTTTGTGGCGCTGGCGTGAGTCCCTGATGGCCTGGCATCTGCGGCCCGCTTGGGCTCTTGCAGCCCTGGCCTTGCTGAGCGCACTGGCGCTGGGCAACAACGACAAGGTTTTTCTGTTGGCCCTGCCGCCCCTGGCCATTCTGTCGGGATTCGCGCTGCCGGTGTTGCGCCGCGCGGGCCTGGCAGCGATCGACTGGTTTGCCGTGCTGTTCTACAGCCTGCTGGCCTTGGTGGTCTGGGTCATGTGGCTGGCCATGTTTATCGGCTGGCCGGCCAAGCCGGCCGCCAATATTGCACGGCTGGCGCCGGGCTTTCAATTCAGTCTCGACCCAGTCGCCCTGGCGATTTCGCTGTTCGCCACTCTGGCCTGGGGTGCGGTGGTTGTTTGGCGTACCGGCCGCCACCGTCACCCCTTGTGGAAGGGCATGGTGTTGTCGGCCAGCGGCGTGACCCTGGCCTGGGTGCTGGTGGGCAGCTTGTGGATGCCGGTTCTGAACTATGCGAGCACCTACCGCAACGTGGGGCGCGAGGTTGCGCATGCAGTGCAGAGCGCCAGCGCGCTATCGATGCAGGTCGGCTCGCCCTGCCTGCAGCCTGTGGCCATCGATCTGACCACGCAGGCGCTGATCGGCTACTGGAGCCGACTCGATTTCTCCGCCTCGCGCACGGCGCAATGCACCTATGCGCTAGGCGCCCGCGCGCCGCTGCCTGCGTCGCAGTGGCGTCTGATCTGGCGCGGCAGCCGTCCGGGGGATCGCGGCGGCACGCTCTATCTGTACCAACGTCTCGCGCCTTCACGCCCCTGAGTCGCTTCCCATGCGTCCTCTGCGCAATCTGTTTCGGCTGGCGGTGAGTGTGCTCATCGGCCAGCTTGCCGTCATCGGCTTCGGTGTGGCCGATACGGTGATGCTGGGGCACTTCGCCTCCACGGCCAGTCTGGCCACTCTGTCCATCGGGCAGGCAATTTACATCACCTTATTCGTCTCGCTCTCCGGCGTCACCCAATCCCTCTTGCCCACGCTCGGGCGCGGATTCGGGGCGGGTCAGCCCGGCGCGGTGGGGGCCAGTTTCCGCCAGGGACTCTGGCTGGCCGGAGGTCTTTGCGCTCTGGGTATCGCGGTGCTGCTCTGGCCGCAGCCACTGCTGGCGTTGACCGGGCAGGCGCGCGATGCGACGGTTGATCGCTATCTGGCGATTCTCGCTCTCGGCCTGCCGGCGGCTCTCGCCTTTCGGGTGCACGCCGCGCTCAGCCAAGCCATTTCGCGCCCCTTGCTCACCGCCGCGCTGCAGATCGGGGGCCTGGGCGTCAAGCTGTTGCTCAATGCCGTGTTTCTACTGCCCGGGCAATTTGGCCTGCATGGCATGACGCCGCTGGGCGCGCAGGGCTGCGCCGCCGCCACCGTGCTGACTCAATATGGGCTGCTTGCCGTGGCGCTGCTGCAGCACCGCTACAGCGCCGCGCTGCGCCCCTATGCCGCCCTCTCGCGCTGGGAGTGGCCAAACTGGAAGGCGCAAGCCCATCTGCTGCGTCTGGGCGGGCCGATCGGCTTGAGCCTGCTGGTCGAAGTGTCGGCCTTCACCTTCATGGCGCTGTTCATCGCACGGCTGGGAGACACCGTGCTGGCGGCCCACCAGATCACCGCCAACTTCGCCACCGTGCTCTATATGTTGCCGCTGTCCATTTCCATCGCTACGGGCTCGGTAGTGGCCCAGCATCTGGGCGCCGGCCATACCCGGGCCGCGCGGCACACGGCCTGGAGCGGCGTGGGGGCTGCTGCGTTGCTCTCCGTCATCATCGGTCTGGTCGTCTGGCTGGAACGCGGGCGCATCATCGGCTGGTACACCTCCGACCCGCAGGTGCAGGCCGTGGCTTATCACCTTTTCCTGTTCATCGCGCTCTATCAGGTGTTCGACGCGGTGCAGTCCACCAGCGCCTTCATCCTGCGCTCATATCACATCGCTCTGCTGCCCAGTATGTTGTACGCGCTGTCGCTATGGGGCGTCGGCCTGGGGGGCGGCTATCTGCTGGGATTCAACACGCTAGGTATCACCCCGCCCGCGCTGCAAGGCGCCGCCGGATTCTGGATGGGCAACACCACGGGATTGGCGATCGCGGCAAGCTGCTTTGCCGTGCTGTTGTGGCGCGCTGCTCGCAGGGCTCCAGGGTAGTTTTTCGGCACACAAAAAAACGCCGCGGACTTCGCAGTCACGCGGCGCCTTGGTCAGGCTGAAAGGGCCGGAGCCGGCATCAATCTTTGTTGTGCAGGCCCTTGGTCCAGGCTTCCATGGCTTCGTTGGCAGGAGCCATCGGCGCTTCGAGGAAGGTGACTACAAACTTGTCGCCCATATCGGCAATGCCGATGGAACGGGGACGCACCGCCAGCACCATGGGGTTGGGCAGCGCGATGCCGAAGCAGAAAATCACTTCGGCTGCGGCTTTGATCTCCGGCGCAATGGTGCCGCCGATGTTGGTGGTGTGTTCGAAATGGTCGAACACGGCGATGAATTTCACCTTGGGGTTGGCCGCGATCTTTTCCTTGAAATACGCCACCACTTCATCGACCGTGGTGTAACGCGTTTCGGATTTGGAAACTTCGGCAACGTAAACGGGATATTTTTCCTGCAGCAGGGTTTGTTTCATGGGAACTCCGGGATGGCGCGCAGACAGGTCAGCGCTGAGGTGAATGAACAACCGAGTAATTTACTCGGATAGAAACGTCCGCATATCAGCATGGATCAAATTTCGCGGCGGGCGCTCATGAGAAAACGTAGGGCCGTCCCAAGTTTTCTTGCCCACCTCGCGGCTTGCAAACCGCTCTGATTCGGCTCCGTCCAAGCTGCCGCAGGGCAGCTTGGAGCCGCGGGCCTCATTCCCCTCGGGGGGCCTGGCGCGAAAGCGGCAGGTCTGGGGGCTCTCAAACCGATTGCAAAGACTCCAGCTGTTCGCCCAGTTCGAGCCAGCGCTCTTCCAGCGCGCCGATGCGCTCGGCCAGGGCGTGATGCCGCCGACCCTGCTCCACCCGTTCGGCGGCTGGCGTATCCGGGTGCGCCAGCGCGGCCTCGAT
>JABEBX010015891.1_pt1 | contig 43710 bp, 48 predicted proteins | sample 7245971 | NCBI WGS metagenome assembly JABEBX01 (sample SAMN14506365, study PRJNA622280) | hot springs metagenome | biome: hot spring [ENVO:00000051]|acidic hot spring [ENVO:00002120]; feature: spring [ENVO:00000027]|sediment [ENVO:00002007]; material: sediment environment [ENVO:01001048]... | reverse complement strand
GAACAGGTCCAAATCAACTGAAAGAAAACGGATAAAGATAACACTTAAAATAGAGAAATTCGACTTCCAGCCATATACAGATAAAATAAAAATTCTGGGGGAAATTATAGAGGGTGATAATACCGGTAGCCACCAGTCCATAATGGTTGGTGTTGGAGATGAAATAACGCTTATAGCATCATTGAATAATGAGGAACGGAAACTTCTTGATGAGGCTGTTAATAATTATTACAGAAACGTAATAGTATTTGTTTCCATGGATGACGAATATGCCTTAATTGCCATATTAAAATCTTATGGGATACAGGACATTGCAGAAATAAGATCGTATAAACACGGCAAGGATTTTGATGCAAAGGAAAACAAAAACACCTATTTTCCGGAGATAATAAAGGCATTGAAAAATACAGGCGACAAATCATCAATAATTATTATGGGCCCCGGATTTGAGCACACAAAATTTTATGAATATTTAATAAAAGACCCGTATTTTCAAAAAATTAAAGTTTATGATAGTCCGGAGGCCGACAGTGGAAAAAGAGGTATATATGAATTTCTTCACGATGAAAAAAATTCAGGTATACTAAGTGGTGCAAAAATGGCCGGAGACGAAAAGCTTGTAGAAAAATTTTTATTTAACCTGAACAAATCAGGTTTAAGTGTTTATGGATATGATGAAATTGGAAAATATGCTTCAATGAATATGGTTGACGACCTCTTAATTTCCGAAAATAAATTGAAAACACCTGAATGCAGGGAGCTTCTGGATACAATTTCCGGTGTAAATGTGCATATAATAAGTGAATACACTGATTCAGGCGATATTATAAAAAAATTTGGCGGCTACTGCGCAATACTGCGTTATAAATATTAAATGCCGGGTATAAAATGATATGGTTAATCTTTAACAGGATGAATAACAACATAGAAACACAGCCCCATAAAGAATAAACCATTAAGGAAAAACAATTTTATTGATACAATTTTCAAATTATTTCAAGCTTTATTGGATCCCCGTTTCTGTTATAAGCAGAAAAATTATTTAATCCATAAGGATAGCCAACAATAATATGTACCGGTCCTGTGTTTGAAAACATATGCAAGTCATTGTCAGATGGATGTGTATTTCCTGAGGGGTGTGAATGGACAGAACCCACATAGGTAAAATCAATGGGTATCGCATACATCTGAAATATAACATGGACATTCCCGCTTATTGTTCCGGGTATCAATGCAATTTCATAGATTATATTGTGCTCCCCCCTTAGAAGTGCTCCAAATTCATTTGGATACGAATCTTTTGAAGCTTCCATTATTAATTTTAAAGTCCGCTCCCTAATTGACCACATCTTTAATCAGTTTCTCCCTCAATCTTTCATAAAATGAATTCTTTAACTCTATAAACGTTAATTTATCATTTGATACACGTATATCAATGAAATCATTATCACTAACAACTGCTTCTTTCTGCCCATCAATAATAACAAGTGAACTGTATTTACCTATTACTTTTATAGTGATCTTGCTGGTGTCCGGGCAGACTATTGGCCTTAATCTGGATCCAAATGGAGCTATGTATGAAATTACCACCGCTCTCAGTGAAGGTATTAATATAGGACCGCCTGCGCTGTACGAATATGATGTGGAACCGATAGGAGTTGCGACAATAACGCCGTCTGCACTTGTATTCTCCATAAAGCGGTCATCAATATATACGCTAAATTTTCTGATTTTTGATATTCTTGCAGTATGAATTACAACATCATTTATACTTTTACCAAAAAGTTTCCCATTAACATATACATCTAATTTCATTACATCATATGTTTTATAATTTCCATTTATTACACTGTATATTGATTCCTCAATATTCCCAATTTCAACTTCAGAAAGAAATCCCAGGCCGCCAACATTAATGCCAAGTATCTTTCCACGTGAAAGCTGTGCAGTTTTCAATATTGTCCCATCACCGCCTATGACTATTATAATATCTGCGTCTATGTCCTTAAAATTTACGCCTGGCATTCCAACAGCCCTTGCAAGCTTGCTTTCAAGTTGTATATCCCAGTTATCGGGTATCAATTCAAGTATGCGCCGGGCTATTCTTATACATGAATGACAGTTTATCCTTGCTATAATTCCAATTTTCATATCACACCGTTGAATATGGCGAATACCTATGGTTTCTGGCACTTTCTATATTTATTATATAATCAGGTCCAAACTACCTTGGTATGGGTCCAATATATGCCGTTATTTAATACATTATCAGTTATTTATCTCTATACTTTTAGTCTTAATGAATATTTCGCCATTGACAGTAAAATTTACCGGTGCTTTATTTTGAATACAGGTAATTTTAACCGATTAATCCGGCAAGTTAAAATACAATATATTAAATATTATTAAGTCATAAAAATGAAATAATAGACATTTTTCTATAGTAATGAATTTATAGGTATAAACAATGGATGTTTATGACAAAAATCTCTGATTCTGTCAAAGTTATAGTAAGCAATAATTTAATTTATTCCATGGCAATTTCGAGTGGACTCTGCAATTATACAAAAATAGCAGAAAATATAAAGGATAAGGTCGAGGCAATGACAGGAAAAAATGTAAAATTTAATACAATTGTAAAGGTCCTTGCCAACATGAAAACCACAAACCCCGAATATTCCAGTGATCTGAGCATATTAAAAAAATCATCATTAACTATTGAATATGAATACAGCATAATATACTTCGATGATATAAGAAAAGTTCCTGAAAATGCAATACTCGTTATGAAGGAATCAAATATCTATATATGCATAGCAAATACAGGAAACCAGAACAGTAAAATAGCACTTATCAAAATTATACTCCCTAAGCAATCATCATTTACTCCGGGTCTGACTTTATTAATTACTGATTATCTCATGACATATGGAATAAAATTTACAAATATTTACAGACTTGACACTGAAATATGGATTATAATTGATAATTCCAATGCCGGAAAAGCACTTTATCATCTCAGTACGCTGCTTCATGAAAATTAATTTCATATTAATAGATTTTTTGAATATTAAAGCCATAAATGTGAATATTAATATTTTCATATGAATAAATTATTTATATTATCCTGTGATTTTGTAGAGACATTAATGATAGATATAACATTACTTGAATATTTGTTTGCAGTAATATCGGGGGTTCTTGTTGGTTTTTCTCTCGGTTTGATAGGTGGCGGTGGCTCAATACTTGCTGTCCCTCTCTTTATTTATTTTGTTGGAATACATCATCCGCACCTTGCTATAGGAACTACTGCTCTTGCTGTTGGAATAACTGCATATATTAATTTTATTCAGCATTATAGAAAACATAATGCAAATCTAAAACTCGGTGCTACATTCGCACTGATAGGTATAATTGGAGTTTTAATAGGTTCAACGATAGGGCTTATAATAGAAGGAAATGAGCTTTTGTTCTTCTTTTCCATGCTTATGCTCATAATTGGAATTTACATGTATATAAGCAAATGTAAGAGCGTTCCGGATGAGGATTGCAAAGACAATACAAATAAGACCGACTATCCAAAGGTCACAGTATATTCATTAATCGTCGGTTTTGCATCAGGATTTTTTGGTATTGGCGGTGGATTTCTAATTGTTCCGGGACTCCTTGCATCAACAAAAATAAGGATTGGCAGGGCAATAGGAACATCTCTGTTCGCAGTCGGAACATTTGGTATTGTCACTACAATAAGATACTCATTTGCTGCACCCGGTTTAGCAGCCATAAGCTCGGGGCAGATTGGCGATGTACTTTTCCTTGTTGCAATAGTTTATGTTATAGGAGGAATATTTGGTGGATTGCTTGGAACTAAATTATCGGTAAATCTTGGTAGTAGAAAAAACGATCTGAGAAAGGTATTTTCAATAATAATAATACTTGTTGGAATTTACGTGGCATACGAATCATTTCCGGCACTTCTCCATTTATTATAATTGAAAGCCGGGATAAATTAAAAAATATTCTTATTTAATTTTTTAAAGTTATGGTCAGGTATTAAATTATTTAAATAAATCACTTAAAAAATTACTCGGAAAGACTTTCGCTGAGAATGGTATATCTTTCCTGAAGACGCTTTAATGCATAGTTAAGAACATCTATTGCTGTCATAGAACCATCTGTCTCAAATTTAAAGATAAACTTATTCCTATCTTCTATATACTCAGATCCATCGCGCTCAAACAGCTGTGAAAGAAAACTGCATGGTACATCATCTGTGAATACTATACTATTTGCATCCTCACTCAATACAGATTTTGGGCAATTCTGCTTATAGAATTCCCAATCCTCAAATAATGATTTATTAACAATAAATTTTCTGGAAAATTTGTAAGACACACCGGATGTTGCCTGCCATTTTGCATGCTCCTTTCCGCGTCCAAGTATTGCCTCACATGTTGCCAGTATTGCCTGGTCTTTTTTAAGCTCTACAATGGGTATCATTGGGTCCGTTACAGTTAGATCCGGATTATTTACCGGTACAATATCTGAAGAATAAACATAGCCCGGGCCCAGTTTATTTATTGAATATGTGACTGTGCATAAATCACATCCCTTGCCACCACAGCTGCATTCCTCCCTGAAATTTAACTTAATATCTGATTTTAATGGTATAAGACCCAGACGTGAGGCTACAATTTCATCAAATAATGGAAGTGACGAATCGTAAACATTTCCATCCATATCACGAATTTCGCCGTGATGGAATATAACGTTCTCTATAGCAAGTTTCGGTATGTCATTTATTAAAGTTCTTCTTATTGAGTTAGCTATCCCCGGGGTAATTCCATCAACGGAAAATCGAATAAAATTATCTTTCATTTCAAGAATTTCAAGCATTTTTAAACTCTCCTTCCTCTTTTTCCGCCCTTCTTTTTAGTACCGTCATGCGGTGTCGGTGTGACTTCTTCTATTCTTAAAATTTTAAAACCTGCTCTGGATAATGCCCTTATTGCAGACTGTGCACCGGGCCCCGGAATTCTGGATCTACTGCCACCAGGTGCCCTGACTCTTATAATAAGGTCTGTAATTTCTTTTTCATGAAGTTTTTCTGTAATTATATCTGCAGCCTTCATAGCCGCATATGGGCTTGATTCCTCACGATCGTTCTTAACAACCATGCCACCGGTTGATTTGGCTATAGTCTCGGCTCCAGTCTCATCAGTTATCAAAATTATTGTATTATTTTGAGAAGCATAAATATGTGCAATTCCAACTTTATTCACTGTGATTCACCTTTTTCTTCATTTTCATTGTCTTCTTCACTCCTGCCTGAAAGAATCAATCTGATTGGATGTTTTTCATCTGAAAATGGTGATTTCTGACTGTATGCAATCTGATCTTCATAATCTTTTTCAACAGGATAGCTTGGAATAGTTACTATGTGGTCACCAACGGTGACATGGCCATGTGTGATTAATTGTCTTGCCTGTTTCATTGTAGTTGCCATATTTTTCTGGTATACAAGTGTCTGTAATCTTCTGTCAAGTATGTTATCCAGTGTCAGTGCAAGAATATCATCCAGGCTTGCACTTTCTCCTAAAAGGTTCAATCTGTTCAATTTTTTTAATAAAAGCTGGAACTGTTTCTGCGCAACGGGATCACTGTTTCTAAGTTTTGCCTGCAATGTTCTTGCCTGTGCTCTGTAGGAAGATAGAATTGCCTGAGCCTTCCATAATTCCCTCTTATTTTTAAGTCCATACTTATTTGAAATCTCCCTTTCATAACCTATTCTCTCTTTTTCCCAGGGATGCCTTGGGGTTGAATACTCTTTTCTCTGAAATTTTTGATCTCCCACTATATCACCTTATTTTTTCTGTTCCTGTCTTTTTCTTATTACACCCATTGAAAGGCCATGTCTTCCATTTGACCTTGTTCTCTGGCCTCTCACTTTATGTCCGCGTTCATGTCTGACACCGCGGTATGACCTCATTTTCTTCATAAGATTTATATCATCATTTATCTGTAATTTTAAATCGTTTGATAAAAGGTTTAAATTTTTGCCCGTTGTAATGTCCCTCCTGTGGTTCAAAAGCCATACAGGCATATCATCATATTCTTTGTTTTCAACATACTTTCGTATTTCAAGGATTTTATCCTCGCTGAGCTCTCCTATCTGCATCTTTGGCTCGAGCTGAAATTTCTTTAAAAGGATACTTGCAAGACGGTCTCCAATCCCCTCTACGTCGCCGAGCGCAAGAGAAAGAGGCCTTTCACCTTTTATATCCTTATTTGCAATTCGCACTATATACTGAAAATTCTCATTATTGTTCTTATTATCAGCCATATTACCATCCGTTAACTGTAAGTTATTCCCTATTATTTAACAATATATATCCTTTACCATTAAAAATAACAACATTATAAAATTCTGGCAGAGCCTGTACCGAATTGGATATGCATAATATCAATATAATATTACACAATTTTGGCAAGCTGGGCATGCGGAATACCTGCAATTGTGATAATATTTTCCCTGTCTATATAATTCGCATCAATCGCAACATCAACAACATGTTTTCCAACAAGATTTGCTATGGTACAGAGATTAAGTGAGGAAATAAACACCTCGTCCGATACTGTTACCTCCCCATAAAATTCGGGTTTCACCTTTATATGGAGCTTTCCCTCTCTGAATTCCTGATTTATTATATCTGCGTCGGCAGCTGCCAGCAGGACTTCACCTTTTATATTCAATATTTTAATATTTATTCCCGGCAGTTAAATCACATCCACTCTCTTATTCTGCGGCTCATAGATAAAACCATCACTCTTCAATCTTGCCAGATCCATTTCAGCCCTTTCCTTGCTTATACCCTTTGCCTTTAATAATTCGATAACAGTCTCGATCTCGGGGGGCTTTTTCTGATTTCCCATACTTTCCTTTGCTTCCCGGATAACAGATAAAACCACTTCCAGTTCAGTTCTCTGTTTTGTGCTTATACCTGTGTTTAATATATCTATATCTACCTGCCCATTCATAGCTGAAACCTCTTTCAGGTAATAATCAACTATTCCTTTTGCAAGAAGGGCATCTTCCACAGTAATTATAGATGAAAGTCTTGCCCTGGCAGCCGCCTCTGCCAGCCTAATTGTGGATTCCAGCTGCCTTGCAGTAATCGGTACAGAGTCTATACCGCTGGACCTCGTTTTTACATATTCATCTTTTAGAATCTGAATGGCATCATCACTCAATCTCGGGAAAATTCTATTTTTTGAATAGGAGACATATTTTCTTATAAGCTCCTTGTCAAGTTCAGCAGTAAACTTTTCCTCATCAGGTATTTGAATGTCAAGATTGCTGTTCTCCAGACTTCTATAAATTTCACCGAGCCTGTTTGTCTTAAGTATATGCTCGGCCAGCTTATCATCATTTTCTCTATTAGGTGTGTCTATTAATTTAAAGATAATATCAAATCTTGATAAAAGCGGTGGCGGGAACTCTGTCTGTTCTGCAATTGTCTTCATCGGATCATATCTCCCAAATCTTGGATTGGCGGCAGCAAGAATTGAACACCTTGACTTGAGCGTTGCCATTATGCCTGCCTTTGAAATTGTGACCGACTGCTGCTCCATTGCCTCATGCATCGATGCTGTATCATTTTTATCCATCTTATCAAGCTCATCAATAGCAGCGAAACCATTATCGGCAAGTACAAGTGCACCGGCCTCCAGGGTCCACCTTCCCTCTCCGAAATCATCCCTTACAGCAGCTGCAGTTAAACCTGCCGCACTTGACCCCTTCCCAAATGCAAAAACGCTTCTTGGAGATATAAATGTCATATATCTTAAAAGCTGTGATTTGGCTGTTCCCGGATCTCCGATCATTAATATATGTATATCACCTCTAATATGTGTTCCGTCTTTCATTATCTTGCGCACACCGCCGAATAACTGCAAAACCAAAGCCTTTTTAATAACTTCCAGACCGTATATTGACGGTGCTATTGACCTTGAAAATTTATCTATTATGTTTGGTTCTTTTGAAAGCTCCTTAATTTTTTTCTCGTCCTCGTCATTAATTTTAATTTCTTCGAAATCTCTGGTTTCTTTCTTAAAGTTATTAGCGTTCAAATATAAGTTATACTCTGTCAGCATTGTATTTCCGATGTGTTTTTCATCGGCCTTTAAAATACCATAAACTGTTACCCTGTCACCGGGATATATTTTTCCTGTTATATCATCCTCAAGGATTAATGTGATTCTCTGGGGCTGTGATGTTCCGTCTATAGTGTCCGGATTCTCCTGTATTTCTAATTTCTGCGTATCAACAAATTCAGATTCCTCAGGTATTAACTTCAGTTTACCCTTGTTCCATCCACAGGACTGGCAAACATTTGGCTCAAACAGTTTATGTATGTCCTCGGGGACCATATTCAATTCTCCACAGGCAGGGCATTTGAAAGCTGCAAGTTCAAGCCGCGGAAGTACTTCTGTATTCTTCCTGATAATTCCATTTATAGAGATATATGAATTTACATTGCTGCTTCTAACATTTCTGATTTCATATTTAATACCCGGAATGTCCGGTACATTCTCTATTCTAATATTCACGCGCCTTATCTTATTATTGGCTATTCCAAGGGTCTCTCTAATATAGTGCTCCCCTATTGTAAGATAATAATACGGGTCATTCATCAATCCCTCAATGAAATCAGAACTGAAACTGGAAAGGTCGTTATATGTTACATATAATGACTTAATATCCGGATAGTCAGATCTGAGCATATTTATTTTATCATTATAATCAAATTCATCAAAGAACTCAACCCATAGTCTTTTTACGTTATCCGCTTCTATATCCTGATGAATCATATCTCTAATTATAATTATAAAGTATTTAATCATTTAGAGAATCAATTTTCGGGCAATAAATGCAGTATATAATATGACACCAATAACTCAGAAAAGTAATTGGAAATATTATCAAAGATCTGTTCTTGCCAAATTAATCGCATTGTGTAAAATTTTGTCGATTTAAAATTATTTTTAACAGAAATACACATTATATATACATATACGTCTTAATATTTAAATAAAACTGATATTGTAAGTAAAATATTAATTTTAAGACTAAAAAAAACGGATTTCGCATTAAATTCATCATAGATTTATTTTTGTATGTCAAAAATCTAATTCTAATTACTGAATATTGAAATATTACAAATTATTTTTATTTTCGTAATAAAATGCAATTTTTCATTAACATAACAACGTATTTATATGTTTATTGTATCATCAATTAATCAGGTGATAAGATGGAATATGAAACCGAACATATGGTAAAGTTGATGAAAGATGATGAAAAAAATAAGATCGTTGCAAGAAGCTATATGGGAAGGCCATCAAAACTTCATGAAAATGATATGGCAGTTCTTAAGGTATGTATTGAAGAAAAAAAAGTGTGCACTGTAAATGAAATTCAGTCGTTTATCAAAGAGAGGTTTGATGTGAGTTATTCCTCAAAAGAAGTCCGTGAAATTTTAAGGAAATTTAACCTGAATTATTATCCATTACTGAGAAAATATACATATTCAAGTTATTACAATGAAAAAATTATTAAGAAATTTAATTTATAATAGAATATCATCATATTTTTATTTTAAAATGTATAATTAGCGAGATTGGGTATTTTATTGAAATTGAATTTTATCCATATATGCGGAAAAACATCTTATCAATCAGATGAAGACCCGATCTGATTAATTATTAATGACCGGATATTTCATCCGTATACTGGATGGCAATCTCTCTGAGGAAAATTATAATTTGGATGAAATGTTTGGAAAGGGCATATAGATTTCAAATACATATTCCCTCACCGGGACGGATAAAAACCTCAAATTCCTGTATCGGGAATATATTTAACAGCTCCAAAAAATAACCAATACTTATAATATAAAATTATGCATTAACCTTCATGGATATTAATGATATATTAGGAAAAGGCTTTGTAATTGCAGGTCACCGGGGCCTACCCTCAAAATATGTTGAGAATACCATAACATCATTTGGCCAGGCTTTTACATACACTGAACTTGTTGAGCTTGACGTTCATCTTTCGGCAGATAAAAAAGTATACATTATTCATGATTTTAATTTGAAGCGTCTGGCCGGCATTGATAAAATGCTTGAGGAAATGGATTCAAATGAAATCGAGAAGCTAACTGTTGGAAATGAACATATTCCATCACTTGAAGAGGTTCTGAATAAATTTAAAGATAAGTTTTTTTTAATAGAATTGAAGACTGTAAATGAGGAAGGTGAAAGACTTGAAAACAACCTTCCATTTTATACTGTTGAAATAATTAAAAAAACCGGCATGGAGAAAAAAGTGGCAGTTATCTCATTTGATCCATATTCGCTCAGGGAAACACATGAAATTGACAGTAATATACTTCTTGGTTTGGATTATGATAAAAATTCTGAAAAATATATTGGAAAAATCAATTGTAAGGACCTTAAATCGATGGGTATTGATCTTTACCTGCCGGAATATAGCGGCGATAAAATCAAACATTTCAAGGAAATCATGGAGAATGGATACTATGTTATGCCATGGGCAGTAGATAAAATTGAAGATGCAGTAAAAGTTTTTAATGCCGGTCTGACCGGTATTATAACAAATAAGGTAGATGTAATGGAAGAGAGTTTAAAGCGATCAAAAGAGAGTACATAACAATACCAGTGAAAAATATACTATCAGATAATTTCATATTAGAAAAATATTAATGCTTTTAGCCATTTAGATGATATGGACGATTTCTGGGATATAAAAATTAAACAAATTCAAAACTCATTTAAAGAAGATAAAAAATATGAAGCATGGAAATCCAAAGTACTGGATCCATGGAACAGAAAAACAGATTATAAGGAAAAGGAAAAAACAAATTCATCCGGAATGAAAATAAAGGAACTTTATACAGAAGGCGACCTGCCGCATAACATAAATGATATAAATGGAAATCCCGGTGAATACCCATTTACAAGAGGTACATATCCAAATATGTACCGCGGAAGGAAATGGACAATGAGGATGTTTTCGGGCTTTGGCGCACCTGAAGATACAAACAAAAGATTGAAGTATTTAATTGATAACGGCGAAACCGGTTTGAGTATTGCCTTTGACATGCCAACACTTTACGGCTATGACTGCGACAGCAAACGGTCGGAAGGCGAAGTCGGGAAATGTGGGGTCAATGTTTCTTCACTCCATGATATGGAAAGAATTTTCGCCGGCATAGACCTTTCAAAGGTTACAACTTCAATGACAATTAATGCACCTGCTGCAATTTTAACTGCAATGTATTTTGTTCTTGCAGAAAAAGAAAACATACCTCTAGATAAAATAGGCGGTACTGTTCAGGCCGATATTTTAAAAGAATATATTGCACAGAAGGAATGGATGTACCCTCCGGAGGCACATTTACGACTTATAAGGGACATGCTTTTATATTCAACAAAGAATGTTCCCAAATGGAATTATATAAGTGTATCTGGATACCATATAAGGGAGGCCGGTTCAAGTGCAGTACAGGAGCTTGCATTTACTCTTGCCGACGGTTTTTATTATATTGAGATGGGAATAAATGCCGGTTTGAATGTTGATGATTTTGCTCCAAGAATGTCATTTTTCTTTAATTCTTCCATAAACTTCTTTGAGGAAATAGCAAAATTCAGGGCAGCAAGAAGAATATGGGCAACTGTATTGAAAGAAAAGTATCATGCCAAAAATCCAAAAAGCATGGCATTAAAATTCCATACACAGACCTCCGGTTATACATTAACATGGCAGCAGCCATTAAATAATATTGTAAGAACAACAATAGAGGCTCTGGCCGCAGTTCTTGGTGGAACACAGAGCCTTCACACAAATTCATATGATGAAGCATGGGCTCTTCCAACAGATGATGCGGTCAAGGTTGCATTGAGAACCCAGCAAATTATTGCAGAGGAAACTGGCATTGCAGATGTAATTGATCCGCTCGGCGGCTCATATTACCTTGAGAGGTTAACAGCTGAAATGGAAATTGAAGCATATAAGTATTTCTCGGAAATAGATAAAATGGGCGGCATACTTGCCGCTGTTAAATCAGGGTATATACAGAAGGAAATAGCTGACACATCATATAAAAAGCAATTAAAAATAGAAAATGATGATGATATTATTGTTGGCGTGAACAGGTATATAGACGAGGGCGAAAAACCAATAAACACATTAAAAATAACTGATATTGCAGAAAAAAAGCAGATAGATGAACTGAAAACTTTAAAGTTAAAGAGGAATGAAAGTATGGTTAAAAGTTCTCTTGAAAAACTCAGAGATGCAATGATGGATGAAAATATAAATTTAATGCCGTATATAATGGACTGCGTTAGAAACTACTGTACTTTAGAAGAAATATCAAATATCGGGAGGGATATATTTGGAGAATGGAAGGAACCAAAAATTTACTGAACATCCAATAAAGGTTTTGCTTGCCAAGCCGGCCATAGATGGACATGACCGCGGTATATTTGTTCTTGCAAAGGCATTCCGTGATGCGGGTATGGATGTTATATACGTCGGGCTTCTTCCAACTCCGGAGGAAGTGGTTGATACTGCAATTAATGAGGATGTTGATGTTATAGCATTGAGTTTATTGAATGGCGCGCATATGACTGCATTTAAAAATGTCATGGACATAATGAAAAGAAAAGGTGTCAATGATATAGCAGTCGTTGGTGGCGGCATCATTCCCGATGAGGACAAGCCGGCACTTGAAAAAATCGGTGTAACGGGAAATTATGGTCCGGGTACACCGTTGAATGTTATAATAGCACATATTAAAAAACGTGCCGGTGAAGTAAGGAAAATGAGAGAAAATGAATACTGATAATATTGTGGAAGGAATACTGGCAGGCGACAAAAGGCGCATTGCAAGGGCCATATCGCTTGTAGAAAATTCCGGCAATGAAGTACGTGAATCAATTATTAAAAAAATATATAATTATGGAAATGCAATAATTATCGGCATAACAGGTCCACCCGGTGTTGGAAAGAGCACAATAATAGGTAAACTTGCGCCATTTCTCTCAAAATACGGAAAAGTTTCAATTCTTGCTGTTGACCCTTCCAGTCCATTTTCCGGTGCAGCAATAATGGGGAACAGAATAAGAATGCAGAGTGCGCTTACCAGCGAGGGCATTTATATGCGAAGTACATCAAACCGCCTTTATAATGGCGGACTTTCAGAATACTCGTGGGATATTGTCAAGATTCTTGAAGCCTCGGGCAGCGATTACATAATTCTGGAAACAGTTGGATCAGGCCAGTCCGATGTAGATATTATGAACCTTGCAGATATTACCTGTGTTGTACTGGCTCCCGGGCTTGGAGATGAAATCCAGGCAATGAAATCCGGTATAATGGAAATAGGAGATATTTTTATAATAAATAAAATCGACCGTGAAGGATCATATTTTGCATTAAAAGATATACGTGAATCATTGAATATGAGCAATAAAATCGATACTCCTGTTATCGGGTTGAACTCAATATCAGGTGAAAACTACGACTCATTAATTGAATTTATTACTTCCTGGAAAAAAAGAAACAATTCCCGGCGATACAGCATGAAATTAAGAGAAATAATAATGGAAACTATATATTCAAAGTATGAAGAATATATTAACAGTGCCTCTTACAATAATAATGATACGGATCCATATACAATAGCAGATAAAATTATACATGACTTTGATAAAGAATATATAAAATTGAAAAAAGAATAAAAAAATAGATAGCTATGTAGTCAGAAGTTAAATAACACAAACTTTTAGTAATTATATTCTATATTTGTATTATGTACAGACCATTAAAGTACTATTCGGATGAATTTATGAAAAATGTAAACAACAGGTCAAAGGAAATTATGTCTTTTCTTTACCCGCCCATTACAATGTACGAGGATAACGGGTATATAGGTATAGAAGCTGACTTACCGGGCTTTTCCAGGGACGATATAAAAGTAACAGTAGAAAAAAATGCCCTTGTTATCCGCGCAGAAAGGGAAATAAAACCCGATGGAACTATATTTGAAAACCAGAGACCCGAAAAGATATTTAAAAGAATCTCTCTACCCCTGGAAGTAGACACAGAAAAGGATTTTACAGCGCAGTATAATGATGGCGTCCTTTCTATAAAAATTCCTGTAAAAAATGTAAAAACTGTCAAAATAGAATAAATTTCTATTGATTTAAATTAAAACAAACAATTTATTTTTTTAATATATATAAAAATACTACCACATCAATAGCCATTATAATATATGATATAATCGGATGAATCCTTACATAGAAAATCATTGCAATAAAAATGGCTGAGAGAAATATAGCCAGAGGCATTTTATTGTTGTCCTGTTTTTCAACTGCCCCCGATTCTTCAAGTGAACGTTTTAAAAGTGGAAGGACATCAAGACCTTTTTCTATTGATATTACTGCCTTTTGTGTAAATTCGGCGAGCTGCTTCCTGTAAAGTTCTTCAAGCATGCCTTCATTGTAAAGTATATCACTGAGTACAAGTACAAACTTGAAATTTGGGTCCAGTGTTTTGCATATTCCTTCCAGCAGTGAAGACATTCTCATATAAAGTACAAGTTCCCTGGGCAGATGGAATGGGAATTCAAAGATGACATTGTTGGCAATTGACAGGAGCTCTCTGATATCCATCTCATTTACATTTGAACCGGATAAATTGGATATTGAAAGTTCTATTCCCCTTCTGACAATTCCTCTGTTCGCTGCAGGCGAGAGTGCATTCAGCTGCATGAGTGAATCTATTATTGTATCAGGATCCTTGTTTATTAAACCGTCATAAAGTTTTAAAAGCCTGAACCTTGTTTCATCATCAAGTTTGCCCACCATCCCAAAATCATATAAAATAATTTTACCATCACGGGAAACTGCTATATTGCCGGGATGGGGATCGGCATGGAATATATCATTTCTTAAAAGCATTCTGATAAATGTCATATCAAGTTTATGTGCAAGCTTTGGAAGATCTATACCTGCTTCCTTAAGGCGCTTTACATCAGTAATTTTAATCCCCGGTTCATAAGAAAGAATTAAAACTTCCTTTGATTCAAATATAATTTCAGGTGTTATGATATCATATTTTTTAATATTTGTTCTTATTCTTCTCATGTTTTCCGCTTCAATCAGATAATTTGTTTCATCATATATTCGAGAACTAAAATCGGCCAGTACATTTGAGATGCTTATATATAAAAAATTATCAATAAATCTTTTAAAAATGTGCAATAGTTTTTTAATTATTATAATATCTCTTTTTAATACGTAATCTATATTGTGCCTGTTAACCTTTACTGCTACATCCGTGCCATGGTATTTAGCATGATATACCTGTCCAAGCGAGGCGCCCGATATGGCAGTATCATCAAATTCATCAAAAACTTCTGAAATTTTACCCGTATTTCTTTCAATTATTCTCTTTGCATAGGCAAAATTATCAGGCGGAACCCTGTCCTGGAGATCGGAGAAAGCCTTTAAATATTCTTTCGGGAGTAAATCTGGCCTTGCGGACAGTACCTGCCCGAGTTTTATAAATGTTGGGCCAAGTTCTATAAATGCATTTACAGCTTTTCTGCCATTTCGCTCTATTTTATAATCTGATTCCTGACTTTTTCTTGATTTCTTTCGATCTGAACTGAACCGCAAAAACACCGGCAATAGTCTGGAAAGATAACGCAACTCAGTTTTCCGGATATCCTTTATTTCACCTTCCAAACCAATCCCATACAAGATGATTTTTTAATATTTACAATTATTTAATTGTCCGGGGTTTTACCATAAAAGTCATTGGAAATATATAGTGCTTACCATTATAGGTTCAAATACTGCCGGCAAAAAGTCAAATATATATGTATTCAAAAACAAAAAAGATAAATTAAGCTATTTAATAACGCCATGTGAATAAAGTGGAAATATCACCGTCTATTATTTCTTGTGATCTCAGAAGGCTTGAGGAGCAGATAAAAGAATGCGAGCTGGCCGGCGCAGAATCGTTCCATCTCGATGTAATGGATGGCCATTTTGTTGATAATATAACAATGGGCCCGGATATCATATCTGCTGTTAGAAAAAGCACAAATTTGAGGCTTGACGCACATTTGATGATAGAAAGGCCGGATAAATATTATACATCATTTCTCAATGCAGGATGTGATGTCATTTTCGTACATTATGAAGCTCCTATCGAGGTCAATGGACTTATCAATAAATTTGAAAGTGAAAATATAAGATATGGGATAGTTATAAATCCAGATACAGATATTTCAAAAGTTTATAAATTCCTCGGTACCGCCGAAATACTGTTAATTATGTCCGTTTATCCGGGTTTTTCGGGGCAAAAATTTATTGAGAGTTCGCTTGATAAAGTAAAAAAGGCAAGAAAGTTCATTGATGACAATAATTATAAAACAAAGATAGAAATAGATGGCGGAATTAACAATGAAACCGGAGCAGCTGCAGTAAAGGCCGGTGCCGATATACTTGTTTCAGCTTCGTATATATTCAATGGAAATATAAATGAAAGAATAAAAATTTTAAAAAATTTATAAATTTAATACTATTCTTCCATTGACACGATCTTTAAAAGCAATTAAAGCGTTCTTAATATCCCAGAGGCTGTATTCTTTGTACACAGGCAAAATAAATTGTTTCTCATTCAATATATTCAAAAGTTCGTAAAGGTCATTTCTTGTACCGCCTGTTGAACCTATTATTTTTAATTCATTTGTATATAATTCTGCAATGTTTAATTCCGTTTTTCTACCTGTGAGTACACCGTATGTTACAATGCTTCCTGTTCTTTTCAGGTGTGATATTGATTTACCGAATATTTCGCCGCCCAGAGGATTTACTATTATATCTGCTTTAAAATCATCCGGTACTTTATCAAAAGTTTTAACGCCCAGTGATTCCAGTTTATTATTTCTGGAAAGTGCATATACGTCCATTCCCATATATTTTGCGAGCTGAACTGTAAATATTCCTGTATTTCCCGCTCCATAGATTAGTATTTTCTTACCGATTTTAGATGGGGCCATTTTCAATGCATGATAGGATGTCAGTGCCCCGATACCGATGCTCACTGCCGTATTGTCGTCTATTCCGTCAGGAACTTTAAAAAGATTTTTTTCATCTATGGATATATATTCTGAGTATCCGCCATTCGAAATCACTCCCCAGATGCCGCCATTATAACATAAATGTTCATTTCCGGAATAACACATCTCACAGTTATCGTCAAATATTCTATTGTAAACTATAACACGATCCCCTTTTTTTATTGAAATTCCATCCTCCATAGCTATTCCGAGCACCTCTGATCCGGGAATATGCGGCATCGGATTGACATTATATACAATATTTCCAGCCATTAAATTATAATCGAGTGGATTTAGCCCCGCTTTCACAATTTTAACTTTTAATCCCTTATTTTCCAGTTCCGTATCAACAATCTCCAAATTATCCATGCCAAATTTTGAAATCTGTACAGCTTTCATAAGATTAAATGGTAAAAATGCTTTTAAGCCTTGTGTATATATATTATTAATAAATTAATTTTAAAGGATTTAATTTATAATTTCTCTTCCATATCATGCTTCATTGACTTTAATGAAAGGTCCTGTGGTGCATTTACAATGGCTTCATCCAGAGTTTTAACTGCATCACTATATTTTCCTTCAGCCTCAAGAATTTTGGCCTTGTCCTTGAAATATACCGGATTTCTTGCAAGTTTTATGCATTCATCAAGATCTGATACAGCATCACCATATTTTTTCATTGAGGTATAAATTTGGGATCTCTTGTAAAGAAAAACGGGGTCGGATGAGTTTAAATATACTGCCTTATTATAATCTTCAAGTGCCTCTTCCACCTTTCCCATTTTCCAGTATACATTACCGCGATTATAATAATAATCTGGAACATCTTCCTCAAGCTGTATGGCGGCATTAAATTCTTCAATAGCCTCCTTACTTTTGTTCATATCATCGTATATTGATCCTAGAGTATTGTGATAATCCCCCCTGTCACTGCTGAGGCTTATTGCACTTTTACAGTCTTTAATTGCATCATTATACATTTTCATGGAGTAATATGCCAGCGCCCTGTTTATATAAAAATCAGGGTCCGTATTTATTAAGTTTATAGCCTTTGTAAATTCTCTTACAGAATCTGCATATTGCATTACATTGAAATAGGAAATTCCACGCTCATTATAATCATCGGCCTCATCGTCCTTTTTATAAATGTAACTATTTGCCATAATGACGTTATTTATATACTATATATTAAGATTTAGTCAAAATTACTGTGAATATATTATTAAGTTTCAGTTAAGTCCTATATTGCTCAATGAAAAAATTAATAATGCTAAAACTGATGACCTCACGCATTGTCATCAAAAATCGGATATAAGAATTTCATGGAAGAATTAAGAGGAAGAATAAATAGAGAACTGGAAAGTTTCTTTGCCAGAAAAATTTATGATTGTGAGGATGAAAAAATAAGAAATGTTATAACAGAATTAAAAAATTTTACCATGAATGGTGGAAAACGTATAAGACCAATTATGATGATAATTGGATATGGATTGTTTAATAATATAGATGACAAAATCATTAAAGCATCAATTTCCATTGAGCTCGCTCAATCCTATCTTTTAATACACGATGATATAATGGATAATAGTGATATGCGGCGTGGAATGCCCAGTTTTCATAAATCTATGGAATCAAAGATAGGAAAAGAGGATGGCGCAAAAATAGCCGAAAATATAGCAATAAGTGCAGGTGACCTTATAGATACATATTCACATGAGGCTTTGCTATCATCAGGATTTGATCTGAAGAATTTAATAAATGCCGATTCTGAATTCTCAAAAATTATTGAGGATACCGGGAAAGGGCAGATACTTGATATATATTCTTCAATAGATGAAGAATACAGTGAAAAAAATCTTTTAAAATTGCATTATTTAAAAACAGCAAGATATACGATTCAGGGTCCAATGCTAATGGGTGCCTACCTCGCGGGAAACACAAATTATATAGAAAATATAAAAACATTTGGCAGGTGTGCAGGCATAGCATTCCAGCTATATGATGATGTTCTTGGGCTGTTCGGAAATGAGAAAAATACCGGAAAACCAATAAAAGGTGATGTCAATGATGGCAAAAAAACCCTTCTTATAATTCATGCATATGAAAATTCTGATAAGATCAATAGAGAATTTATTGACAGATGTCTCAGGAGCGGGAATGTAAGTGATACAGACTTTGAAAAAATAAGAGAAATTGTAAATGAAACCGGGTCATACAATTATTCAAAAGATAAAATAAATGAGTACAATAAATCGGCATCCGAAGAACTGAATAAAATTAATGGCAATCCTGAAATTCTTAACCTGCTTAATTATCTTCTCAACTATCTTACTAACAGAGAGAATTAATATTTTGGCATATGGCGTGAATACATTTCTTTGAGCATATTATCATCAATGTGTGTGTAAATTTGAGTTGTTGCCAGGCTTGAATGCCCAAGTATTTGCTGTATGAATCTTATGTCACCGCCATTTCTCAAAACTGACGTTGCGAATGTATGCCGCAGGACATGCGGTGTCACATTCCTATTTATATCCGCTTTAATTGCTATTTTTTTTATGCATCTTTCTATTGAACTGCTGTTGAATTTTGTCTTTTTATTTGATACAAAAAGTGATGTATTTGCAGTTTTAATTTTAATCCTTATTTTTAAATATGCCATAAGGTCCGATTTACAGCTGTCCGGCATTACAACAATTCTGTCCTTGTCACCCTTGCCTGAACGTATATATATAATATTCTCTTCAAAATCCACATCCTCAATATTGAGGTTTATCAATTCACTTACCCTTATACCGGTATATAAAAATACAGAAACAACGGCCCTGTTACGGCTGCTACCAGCGGCTGCAAGCAGTCTTGCAGCATCGTTTTCATTAAGGTAAACCGGAAGTTTTTTTGACCTCCTTGGAGCAATAAGATTTGGCGGCATATCAATGCTTTTATATTTGTAAAATAACCTGATTGCCTTAATAGCCAGGTACTGTGAGGCCTTGGAGTATTTTTTCTCCACCACTATATGATGTTTATAATTTTCAATGTCCTCAAAATTTATACTTTTAAAATCCTTGCTGCAAAATTCAAGAAATCCCGTTATGAGAAATTTATACTCTTTTATTGTATAAAAACTCTTTCTTTCAGTTATCATAAATCTCTCAAACGAAGTTATTTCTGATTTTATACTCATCTTATATCTAATATAAGGCTTTAATATTATTACTTTTGCAATTTAAGAAATTTATATTGCCTATTATTAAAAAATTATATAATATTAATAAAGTTGTCCGACAATTATTGAATGTAACTATTAAAATATTTCAAATTTATTTGCCCCTGAAATTTCATCGCTATGAAGCAGATAATGGTGTATTACAATGGTAAAGAATAACAGTGTCAGGCCGCTGATTATAATGTATCCTAATCTCAGGCCATTATAATTGGAAATACTTACCGGTGAAACGTTTAATATAACAGCCATTGCAATGCCTGCGACTGTTATTACAACCGATATAAAAACAAGTGCTATTGTTTTTATTTTCAATTTTTTTAATGGCAATAAAAGTGATGCAACAATAAAAGAATCCCCGAATACAAATAATAAGGGAATCACTCTTGCAAGTATTCCGAAATAAGTATTATTATTTATTAATTTTATCAGCAGTTTTCCCGGTATGGCAAATATAATAATATATGTAATCATAAGAATTAATAATCCAGAAAATAGAAATACAGTGTATTTCTTCATAATGATATAACTGTCAGACGTATAAATAGCTTTTCATACTGGCTTATGAAAAGCTATAACTAAATTTATATCATACCGTATCATTATATCACAATGGAATTTAATAAAATAAGGGCAATGCATTTTCCAAAAGATATATATATAGGTCACGACGCTATTAATAATATTCATGAAATTGTATTCAAAAATTTAAAATCAGGCATAGTTCTTGTAATTACCGGAAATAAAACGTATGACATTGCAGGACATGCAGTTGAGGGACTTATTACCGGCATTGAATCACTGGTTATTAAAGTAGAAAAAGCAACAATGGAGACCGTATACAGTATCAAAAAACAGGTTTCCTCACTTAAAATAGGTCTTGTTATTGGTGTTGGCGGCGGCTCTAAAATTGATCTGGCAAAGAAGGTTGCATACGATCTTGGTATACCATGTATAAGTGTTCCAACTGCACCGAGCCATGATGGCATAGCATCTCCAAGGGCTTCTATTTTTGATGGAAAATCATTCCTGTCTATAGAGGCTGCAATGCCAACAGCCATTATAGCAGATACAGCAATAATGGTAAAGGCGCCTTACAGATTCCTGGCCTCAGGCGCTGCAGATGTTATAGCAAATGCAACTGCTGTCCTTGACTGGAAACTTGCACATCGTGTTAAGGGAGAGATCTTCAGCACTACAGCCGCAGTTATTTCCGAGTATTCATCCCAGGGATTGATAGAAAATGCTTCATTGATACAGCCTGGCCTGGAATCCAGTGTCTGGATGGTCACAAAGGAAATACTTGCTTCCGGAACAGCAATGGCAATAGCAGGTACTTCAAGGCCCGCAAGTGGAAGTGAACATCTATTTGCACATGCCCTGGAAATACTTGGAAGCGGAACAGCAATGCACGGTGAGCAGGTTGCAATGGGTTCTCTGGTTTCAATGTACCTTCATGGTGGAGACTGGAAATTACTTTACAATACATATAAGAAAATTGGAGTTTCTGTGTATGCAAAAGACTATAAAATTCCTGATAAAATAGCAATAAAGGCGCTTTCCATAGCTCACAGGATCCGTCCTGAAAGATATACAATACTCGGAGAAACAGATCTGAATGAAAATGTTGCAGAAGATGCATTGCATTTAACCGGCGTGATATAAAAATTAAGGAACTATATATTCATTGACAAGTTATTTGCTTTAGTTTAAAATTTCATTAAAATATTCCATATATTGTAAAAAATCATAACTTTAATAAACAATTTAAATTTATGGGGAAATGATAAAATTGAATAAAATAACATTAATAGGTGTTGATCTTGCAAAAAAAGATCTGGAATTTACGTTCAGGGGTCCACTATCCGGCAAGTGCGATGAATGCAGGATAAAAAATGTTTGTTTCAATCTTGAACCGGGTAAACGTTACCGTATAAAGGAGGTTAAAGAACAGGTTAATCCGTGCTTTGTATATAATAAAAACAAGGTCGCTACCATAGAGGTTGAGGAACTCCCATCAACTTACAATGTCCAGAATGGAAAGCGGCTTATTGAGGGTTCCTCTATTGAACTAAAGTCAATGAAATGTGATTATTTGACATGCCCGAACATTGAAAAGTGCAATATGATACATATAAAACCGGGAAAGAAAATTGTTATTACTAAAATAGCCGGAAAGATTGTATGTCCTAAAGGCTACGACATGAGAGAAGTTGAGTCATAATGCTTAAAATAGGATTGATTGGAAAGCCCAATGCAGGAAAATCCACACTTTTTTCAGCAATTACATCAGTAACCGTCGATATAGCAAATTATCCATTCACAACAATTAAACCAAATATCGGCGTATCATTTATTAAAGATGTATGCCCTGAAAAAGAAATAAACTCAAAATGCTCGCCAAGAGAGGGGAAATGCATAGACGGTATAAGATATGTCCCGGTTGAGATAATAGATGTCCCCGGTCTTATAGAGGGTGCAAGCGAGGGCAAGGGAATGGGAAATGAGTTTCTGGACAATATAAGAGATTCTGATATAATTATCAATCTTTTTGATTCTAGCGGTACAACAGATAATGAAGGCAACCCATCAGAAAATTACCATAACCCTGTTGACGATGTTAAGCTTGTATACAAAGAAATTATTAACTGGATGAACGACAAAATAAGCAGGGACTGGGAAAAATTTGCAAGAAAGGAAGACAGCAATAGTGATAGACTTGAGCTAAAATTGCTTACGCGCATTGGAACATTCGGTCTTGGTGAAAAGGATGCAGCTATTCTGGTAGCCAAAGAGAATTTCCCTGAGAAACTGATGGCCTGGGGAAAAGACGATTTTACGGAGTTAAGTGAATCAATATTAAAATATTTAAAACCTGTATTCAATGTGGGGAATAAAGGCGACCTGATACATAGTGATGCTATTAAATCAATAGAGGCAGAACTTGGCAAAACACATTTTATATCGGCGCAGTATGAGCTATTGCTTGCCAGAGCCTATTCAAACGGATATATTACATCGGATACAATGGATTTTACTTTTAAAGAAAAATCCGGAAATGAACAGAAAAATGTGATGAATAAAATTCGTGATTTTTACTCCAACAACAGAATAGAAAGGTTTTACGATGTTTTAACGGAAATAATAAAAAGTCTCGGCTATATAGTTGTTTATCCTGTGCTTGATGAGAATACATGGGAAGATAAAAATGGAAATGTCCTTCCGGATGCTCTACTCATGAAAGACGGCGATACTGCGCTTGATCTTGCATATAAAATCCATACAGATATAGGTAAAAATTTTATCAGAGCAGTGAACGCCAGAACGCACAGAATAATAGGAAAAGATTATAAATTATTAAATAATGACGTTATTAAAATAATTTCCAAATCAAGGTGATATTGTGCCGAATGGTATGAATGCAGGAAAAAAATTAATGAAGGCAAGAAAACGTTACGCCTGGTCCGATCGGGACTATAAAAGAAGAATGCTTGACCTGAGAAGGAAAAGTGATCCTCTTGAGGGGTCTCCACAGGCAAAGGGAATAGTTATAGAGAAAGTTGGAATTGAGGCAAAACAGCCAAACTCCGGTATAAGGAAATGTGTTAAAATTCAGTTAATAAAAAATGGAAGGCAGCTGTCTGCATTTGCTCCCGGCGATGGTGCAATTAACTATATTGACGAACATGATGAAGTTCTTGTGGAAGGTATCGGCGGAAGAATGGGAAGAAGTAAGGGAGATATTCCGGGAGTTAGATATAAGGTAATTAAAGTAAATGGCATATCTTTACTTGAACTTGTAAGGGGAAGAAAGGAGAAAACGGTAAGGTGATTTCATGGAACAATTAATAATGGACAAATATGACGTATCCGGCATACAGATAAAAGATCAGGGTCTTTCAACGTACATCAATTTGACATCATACCTGAATTTAGATACAGGTGGAAGATTTTCCAATTATTTATCGGGCAAGAGAAATGTAAATACAATAGAAAGGCTGTTAAATAATTTGATGAGAACTGAGAAATGGACTGGCAAGAAATACTCAGCTTACCGTGTATTGTCACAGGCATTTGATATTATACACGAGAAGACAAAACAGAATCCAATTCAGATTCTTGTGGCTGCTATAGAAAATTGTGCTCCCAGAGAAGAGGTAACCAGATTAAAATATGGCGGTATTGCAGTTCCAAAGTCCGTTGATGTTTCACCTGCAAGAAGACTCGATGAGGCATTAAGGAATATTTGCAGGGGAGCAACAAAAGCTTCGTTTAAACATAAAATTCATATTCAGGACTGCCTTGCAAATGAGATTCTTCAGGCATCAAGAAACGATGCAAATTCATTTGCCATATCCAAGAAGGAAGAAATAGAAAGAGTTGCAGCATCTGCAAGATAAATTAATTTTTTAAAAATTTTTATTGAATTTTTACAATAATTGTATTTTACACATAAACTCTCATTGCTACCATTAATATAACAATAATTATCATTAAAACCATCGTAATCATTGAATATATATGAGTTGCTTTTCTAATTTTTTTAATCTGTTCATATTTTCCTTCTTCATTAAGCTTTACAATTAATTTTCCGTGATAAATATTATTTCCATACATTATTACTATCATAATAATAATAAGAATCTCAGCTGTAAAAAGCAATTCTCCACCCGTACTTTCAAAGTAAAGTGAGAAATTAAAAAGATATTTATATGTCATAAGAAGCCCTGTTATTATTAACAGGCCAAGTGTAAGGTTTGTCCAGAATGCAAATCTGTGCCCAACAAATCCAAGCAGTTTTGTTCTTAACTGGTCATTGTTCAGTTTATATGATTCCGGCCATAAAATCAACCATATAAATATAGATCCGCCAACAAACGTGATTGCAGAAAGTACATGAATAGATAACAATACAAGGAAAATCAGATTAAATTCATTCTGTGTCAGGCCTAAGAGTGCCATTTTTACTAATTGTAAATGAATATATAAATCTAAAGAAATTTCTAAATAAAAATATATTTAATATATATTAATTAAGCGCTTTCAAGCAGTTTTAGATCCAGGACACGTTCAAGTTTTCTGGCAAGTTCTATATCGGGCAATAATTCATTTCTCTCTATTTTTGATAAAACATTCTTCCTTTCCAGTACCTTCTGTGCCAGTTCATCCTGTGTCATTAATAATTTTTCACGCCTGTTTTTTATTAATTCCGCATAATTTTCAACCACATCCAGTTTTTCAGCATCATCCTTCCTGATAGGCTTTTTTCTCACTGCAGTTTTTTTAAAAGGTTTATTATATGTAACAACATTTATTTTCTTTTCCGGAAACTTTACTGTAATATTTTCACTGATTTTATTGAATTTTTTTTCTTCCACCTCTACACCGAATTTTGCACAGTTAGGGCACACATTTAAAATTGTTCCTTCTATCCTTACTTTTATTAATTTAGGATAATCCGCACCACACATTTCGCAGTTCATAATACACATATATTGAATTATGATATATTTTTTGTTTTTATTCAATAAAAATATTAAATTATGAACATGTTAATAAATCAACAATTATATACATAAATTTCCCTATTTAGAAGAGATCCTGCAGATATTTAACTGCATCCATATTAATCCCTTTCAGTTATTCATATTTATTATACAATTCAAAAATTTTATTATAAAAATTAGAGCGTTTTTTTCTTTATTTAATACGGCAATAATTATGTGTTAAATAGATCAAAACTCTAAAATTATCATAGATGAAATCCGGTATTTACGTTTTAACCAGTACTTAAGATGCCCCATAACATACATAAATATTTATTATTAACTATTATTTGCATTTATGAAAAAAGAATCAAATAAAGTTACATTTGAAAATAGAAGAATTATTTTAGATAAGGGAAAAATTGCATCATTAAGCAATTACAGTAGTTCTGTTTATGGTGAAAAAATAAAAAATTATAACGGAACTTATATGAGAGAATGGAATCCAAGAAGAAGCAAAATGGCGGCTGCAATACTTAAAGGATTTAGAAATACGCCATTTAATGAACACTCAACTGTATTATATCTCGGTGCATCCACAGGTACAACAGTAAGCCACATAAGTGACATATCAAATCATGGAAAGATATATGCTGTGGAAATTTCATATGATTCCTTTATAAAATTATACTCACTTGCAGGTAAAAGGAATAACATATATCCGATACTGGAAGATGCAAACATACCGGAAAGGTACTCATTTTTTGTCGAAGACCCCGATATAATTTATCAGGATATAGCACAGAGAAATCAGATAGAAATATTTAACAAAAACGCAGAAGTTTTCAATACTGTCAGGAAAGCAATTTTAATAATTAAAATCAGGGCTATTTCATCTTCTAAATCAGAACGGTATACTTTGCAAACTGCACTCCGTAATATACAGGGTTTTAAGGTAAAAGATGTTATAGATTTAAAGCCATATGATATAGGAAACTATTTTGTGTATATGGAGAGATAGACACAAGCATGCTATATTTATAAAATATTTTACATAAAACAAAAATAATTAGATTACATTATATATACGAAGGTATGCCAGATTCCATCTTAAATTATAGTAAATTTTCGGAAATAATTAAATTAATGAAATATTTAATAATTTGTTACTAAATTTATATTTAAGTAAGAATGAAATATAACTGGAAAAGGTTATATACTTCTCTATTTTTATAGTATTAAGGTAAGGAATTTGAAAATAGAGATAGGAGAAAAATATGATTTCGAAATAGAGAAGTCGGATATAGAGAGCCTTGCTAGTGGGTCAATAATAGCAACATATTATAATCTGGGAAACCCGGTTTATGTTGAACTCATCATTAATAAGAGCTTATCAGCTGAAATCAACAAATTCTTTGCAAATACAAACAAAAAATCCGCAATAATATCAATAGAAAGAACATCAAAATCAAGATACAGGATAACTCCCACCATAGTAATATTAAACAGGCAGAGAGGTGCAATACAAAAATAAGTAATATTTTTCAAATTGAATTGTTTATAATTTACAGTATTATCTGATTTTTTCTATATATTTCATAAAAGTAGCCGTGTTTTTTCAATAGTTCTTTTGGATTTCCCTCCTCTATTATGTTACCATTTTCCAGATAAATTACATTATCAGAGTTCAGTATTGTATTAATATGATGTGCTATTGTTATTACGGTCTTACCGGCCATATATCTGTTCATTGCATCCTGTATTGCATTTTCATTTTTCATGTCAAGTTCCGATGTCGCCTCATCCATAATGATAATTTCCGGATTTCTGATGGCTGCCCTCAGAATTGAAACCGCCTGTCTCTGCCCCTCAGACAGATTTGACCCGCGCTCGCCGACCTGTGAATTCATGTCAATATTCTTCATAATTCCTTCGAGGCCCAGTTTATGTATGTATTCATCAATTTTTTCTATTCCGGCATTATCGCATGAAAACCTTATATTGTCCAGAACTGTACCCTCAAAAAGAAACGGTTCCTGTAGAATTACACTGAATATATTCCTGTAATTTTTTGTATCAATATCATTTATATTGATTCCATCAAGAGTTACAGTTCCGGAACCCGGGATAATAAATTTTAGAAGTAAACTGGATATTGTCGTTTTACCGGCACCGGTTTTTCCTATTATTGCAATCTTTTCTCCCTTTTTTATTGAGAAATTTATCCCTTTTAGAACATCCTTTTTCCCATATGAGAATCTTACATTATTGAAACTTATTTCATTATTAAATTCAGGTTCCTTTATTTTAGCATTGTCCTCATCATTTTTCTCATCTATAATCTTATAAATACGTTCTATTGCTATTGATGAAGATTGATATGAATTATAAAATTGTGATAACTGGACAATAGGATTGAAAAAGCTCTGGACATAAACTATAAACGAAACAAGAATACCTATGCTTATAATACTGTGGAATACCTGGCCGCCACCCTCGTACAGGACTATTATTATACCCAGGCCCTCAATTGACTGAACAATACTTGAAAATATTGATGTAAGCCTGACTGCTCTTACATTTGCATCAAAATTGTTCACGTTGACTGAATCAAAGCTTTCCATGAATGGAATTTCGGATCCCGTATTTTTAATTGCCTTCATGCCGTTTATTGATTCTCCAACATTTCCGGTTAATTCTGCTATCCGCTTTCTGACAGACATATAATTAAATTTTATCCTCTTGTTCATTAAAAAAACAGTTGCAAGAAGCATTGGAATTATAATTACCGCATAGAGCGTGAGTGCTGCATCCAGGTAAATCATTATAATTATTGAAGCAATAATTCCTGCTATACCTGCAAGCACCTGGGGCAGCTGGAATGTCAGGAAATCCGAAAGTGTTTCTGCATCATTTGTTATCCTGCTTATTATCTGTCCTGAACTTTTATCTGAATAATATGAAAGCGGCACGTATTGAAGATTTCTGAAAGCCCGGTCTCTTAAATTTTTAATTACTGCCTGGGACGTATTCATCATATATTTTGTTCGCCTATTCTCGGCCCAGTAATTCAAAATATAAATTACAAGATACGATGATGCAATATAAATCAGCAGTGTAAATTTAAGATCAACAATAGAGTCTGTGGCAATTCCAATAAGAAGCGGCCCTATCATAGCAATAATAGATGAAGCAAGAATAGCTGAAATTATAATTATAGAATTTCTTTTATATGCAAGTATTTCCTTTAATAACCTCGTAAAATAATTATTCATAGAAACCACCTGTATGGCTTCTTCCAAACATGGAAGAAAATTCTGTATCTTTTTCTAACAAATCCTTTATATTACCCTCCTCAAGAATCATTCCGTCCTTCAATACATATGCCCTTGTTGCTATTGATACCGATGACAATTTATGGCTTATAATTATAACCGTTCTGTTCTCCAGGAAAGATGACAGCTCGGCCAGGAAGGACGATTCAGTATCCGGGTCAAGGCTGGATGTCGAGTCGTCGAGAATAATAATTTTCGGTTTTCTGATTAATATTCTCGCAATGGCCATACGCTGTTTCTGGCCTCCGGAAAGGGTAAGGCCACGCTCGCCAACCATTGTCTCATATTTTTGTGGCAATTTTTCTATAAAATCATCTATTTTTGCAATTTTTGCTGCAGTATAAACCTCCTCCATGCTATAATGCTTTCCAAGCGTTATATTAAATAAAATACTTCCAGAGAAGAGTGTGATATCCTGCGATACTATACCTATTGATTCTCTCAGTTTATCGTCTGCTATATCTCTTATTTCAGTACCATCAATTTTCACACTGCCGGTATAATTTTTATAAAGTCCGGATATAATGCCTGTTAGCGTACTTTTTCCGGAACCGGTTTCGCCAACTATTGCAATTCTTTCACCACTGGCAATATCCATGTCAATAGATTTTAAAATATTTTTATTCCCTATTTTATATCCAAGTGAGGAAATGGATATATTTCCATAAATTTCCGGTTTTTCAGTTCCATGATTTTCGTAATTTCCGGAGTTAATTTCATTTATTCTGTCAAGGCTTGCCATTCCATTTTCATAAAATGAAATATATCTTCCATAAAATCTGACCGGCCTTAATACAAGTGTGAATATATTTACTGCAGCTATTACACTGCCAATTGTAATAACAGAATCAATTGATTCTATACCTCCATAAATAAGCACGGCTCCAATAGCAAGGCTGAGTATCATTGTCAGCAGCGGGTTGTAAAGCGACCTTACAGATGCAATGCCCTTATAATCATCAAAATATGAATCTGTACTTTCCTCGAATCTATCTATTTCATTTTCCTCTGCATTAAAACTTCTGACAACTCTATTTCCAATAATATTCTGATTAATTATCCCGTTCATCTTACCGTATTTATTTCTAAGTGAGCGCCAGTATTTTCTCTGCGATTTCTGCATTACTACTGTAAAGTAAATTACCGGAGCTATTACTATAAAGAAAATAATCGTAAAGCCATAATATAGCTCCGTTAACTCTATTCCCGCGAATACCAGAAGAAATGTTACACTGAAAAAATTGGATAATGACATATTTACCAGTCTTCTTAGTGTCTCTATATCCATTGTAAATTTGGATAAAATATTGCCCGTGGAATTTTCATTAAAATATTCATAATTTTTTGAAAGGAGTGTACCGAATTCGTTCTTTCTTAGATTATAAACAAATTTCTGGCTTGCCTTATTTGAATAATAATCTATGACAAAATCAAATAATGCAGAACCGACTGTAACAATTAATATGAGTATAGCATAGTGTAATATAATTACATAATTTCTGGAAACAAGGCTATCTACAGAATCACCAATATAAATTGGAACCAATAATCTCAAATATGCGTAAAGTATAGAAGATATCAGAACTGCCGCGATAAGGTACCATACTTCTTTAATGTTTTTAAATATTATAGAATATCTGCTCAAATTAATAGATAATCCTATATTTCTATTTTTATTTTTTGTATTTTTAATTTACGATAAAATAGTTTATCAGTCTATACAAATTGTATTTTTTTCATGCGAATTCAGTAAAAAACGATAGTGTTAAATATTTGCATTGATTTAATATTTAGTGATTTAATATGAATGGTGACAGGTATTTCTATTATCTTAAATTGATAAACAATCCCCCGGCAGATTTCGCAATAGAATACTACGCAGATATTTCATTACAGCTTGAGAATGATGTAAAATTATCACAGAATGAGATATCAGAGCTGGAATCACTTATCAATAATTATATGAAAATTAAGGGAAATGCAAATGTAAGAGTTATAAATTCTCTGACAGGACTGGAAGAGGAACCGCCAAAGACAAGCATAGACGACTTCGGAGGCAATGCAGTATTTACAGGAAAAGAATTAAAATATGGAATTGAATGGAATGTATATGAGCCAAGGGCAAGCAACAACCTTTTCTTTAAGAAGTGGTATTATAACGAAAGAATATCATCTATATTAAACAAAGTGCTTGTAAGGGCCGTACCCGGAAGATTATCCAATTATTTTGATACCCCGCCATGGATATTTGGTAATTTTTCCTATCGCGGTATAAGTTACATGTCTCTTAAAGATATTATACAGAGAGCTATAGAAATGGAGATAATACCGAATAAGTATTTCCTTATTGAAAAGGGAATAAGTCGTGAGTTGATAGAAAATCTTAACGACACTAATATGTGGCTTTGAGAAATAAATAGAGATGCTATAGATATATTTTAATACATTAGTATAATACTAATACATGAGACCTGAAATTACTAAAAAGGAGAGGGACTGTATCGTCGTCCTCATGGAGAGAGGTTCGTTTCCGGTAAGATTGTATAATGTTGCAGAAATGCTTAATGTTAAGCCTCCTACTGCCCACGAACTTATTTCCAGACTTATTTCAAAAAATATTGTGCAAAAAAGTAATGGCATAATATCACTTACCGATGAAGGAAAACTGCTTTATGATGAAATTATTATGGCGCACAGGACACTTGAAATAATAATGGCCAGAAGTGGAATAAACTCGGAAAAGGCATGTTCACAGGTCGAAAAAATAGATTATTTAATGGATGAAAGTTCAATAGAAAAATTGTTTTCAAATCTTGGTTCTCCTGAAATTTGTCCGCATGGGAAGCCGGTAAGGCCGCCACACCTGTAGTTATCTCATTATTTGAATATATCATGTATTCTTGGTGACAATAAAAGAGAACCTATAGAATATACTTTTCTATTTTCTGTATCTATAACGGACATTGATGCATACCTTATGTCTATACCAAAACTCTCTATCTCTGAAAGGTCCAGAAAATAAGAAAGCACGCATTTAATAGGAAAGGCATGGCTGACAATTATATAATTTCCATGATAGGCGGACATAAGTTCAATCATACGCTCCTGCTGTGATAAAAATGATTCCATGCCGAGCTCCTCGCGGGACATATCCGGTATATCACTGATTTTTCTTCCATTATATGTTCCAAAATCTGATTCAATTGCCCTCTGTTCTGTAATTACTGTTTTATTTATGTACTGATTTATAATTTCCGCTGTCTGCATAGCACGTAATACAGGACTGCTGATAATACCTGTAAATTTTAAACCGGTTAACTGTTCTCCGGCAAATTTTGCCTGCTCAACACCATCATCAGTTAACCGGTACTTATTAAGCTCATTGGAAAGTATGCCTCCCTTATTGGTGTAGCTTTCGCCGTGCCTGATAAGCATAACAAATCTCATTGTAATAGATAATATGTTTATATTAATAATTTTATGCTAAGTAATCAGGTAAACTTACCCTGACATGATCTTTATCCAATTTCAACTGAATCCTCATATACGTTTTACCGTGTCTTTCTTCAATGACTGTCTGTGCATTGGTATATTCTTTTATGTATTTATGGATGGGCGGAGATCGTGTAATCGAAAATGTAAGTCGTCCCTGCAAACTCATAGTCCAGAATTGTATTCCTGTTCCAGGAAGCGATTTGTTATAGAGATACTTTAGCTTAATAGTTCTGAACATTGTTTATTATCTTATATATATAGTTATTAATATTTCGATTAGCTTTCGTCAACTCTATGCTGGAAGGGTCTTCACGCTCACACTGGATAAACAATAATTTTATTATAATTTCTAATAAACAAATGAGGTACTCATCTAAAAGAATATAATGTCAATAAGAATGTGTAAATTTTGTAATAATTATTAAAATGTTATTTTTGGAGCCATAAAATAATAATTATGCAGGAACATAATACTTCCTTTAAACAGGAAGCGTCAATAGTTTTCTATATTAAAATTACATATCAATATATGAATAAATTAGCCAGTGAAAACAGTCCATATTTATTGCAGCATGCGGACAATCCGGTAGACTGGTATCCCTGGTCAGATGAAGCGTTTAATATAGCAAAAGAATCAGATAAACCGGTATTTTTGAGTATAGGATATTCCAGCTGCCACTGGTGCCATGTAATGGAAGAAGAAAGCTTTAAAGATGCAAAAGTGGCTGAAAGGATGAATAAAACTTTTGTGTGCATTAAGGTTGACAGAGAAGAGAGGCCAGATATAGATAACGAATATATGACGATGAGCCAGGTCATGACCGGGTCCGGAGGCTGGCCGCTCAATATAATATTAACACCGGATAAAATTCCAATATTCGCCTTTACTTACATACCGAGAGTTTCAAGGAATAACATGACAGGTATAATGGACCTCTGTGATAACATTGATTATCTCTGGAAAAATAAAAAGGAAGAATTAATAAAAAACGGTATGGAAGTTATAGAACAGATAAATAAAATTGAAGATAAAAAGAAATCAGAAAAACCGGAATACGAAAAAATTATTAAAATTACAATGGAAAACCTGGAGCATAATTTTGATCCGGAATTCGGAGGATTTGGCAATGCACCGAAATTCCTCTCATTTCAGCACATTCTATTTCTTTTAAGATACTATAAAAAGTATAATAATGTAAAAGCACTTGAAATGGCTGAAAAAACTTTAAAATCCATGTATATGGGCGGTGTTTACGACCATATTGGCGGCGGATTTCACAGATATTCTACAGACCCGTTTTTCCGGATACCGCATTTTGAAAAAATGTCATATGACCAGGCAATGGCCATTATGGCATATACATATGCCTACGAAATTACCGGTAAAAACCTTTATAAAAATGCAGTCTTCGAGATATTTAACTTTCTTAAAAATGAGATGTTCAATAAAGGATTTTTTACGGCAATAGATGCAGATTCAGAGAATGAGGAGGGAAAATTCTATACATGGACATATTCAGAGCTTAAAAATATAGTAAGTGATAATTTCATTCATGATTTCAATATACTTCCCGAGGGCAACTTCTATGATAATTATTCAAGGCCATCGGGGAGAAATATACTTTTTTTAAATAATAACAGCAATATAGAAACATTAGAGAAAAATAAAGAAGATCTGTTAAAACTTTTTGAAATAAGAAAATACAGACCCGAGCCCGCAAAGGATGATAAAATTTTAACTGATATTAATGGATTAATAATAAATGCGCTTGCTCTTTCATCAATGGTTTTCAATAACGTTGAGATGAGAAAATACGCAGAATCCGCAGCGGATTTTATAATAGATAACATGTATAAAGACAAAAAGCTATTCCATTCATATAGAAATGGAAAAATTTCAGTGGATGGAATGCTGGATGATTATTCATACACGGTTTCAGGCCTTTTATACCTTTATGAGGCTACAACAAATAAAATTTACCTCGATTATGCCCATGAAATCAATGAAACTTTAATTAAAAAATTCTACGATGTTGAACATGGCGGGTTTTTCAACACAGAAAGCATGCTTCCTGTAAGAATGAAAGAAACATATGATAATGCTATACCCTCTGGATTTTCTTTTGAAATAAATAATTTATCTGTTCTGAATTATATATACTCCGGCTATGATAAAGTTATTGAATCTTCAATAGACAGCATAATAGAATCTTTGAGTAAACAGCCAATGTTCTTCTCATTTACTGTATTGTCATTTTACAACATGTTAAAGTTTTACAAAATAGAAACTAAAATAGATTCTGTGATTGAATATTTAAGCCATCATTATCCTGATAATCATTATTACTTAAAGTCAGATAATCCGGGCATATCAGTATGCGATGAAAATAAATGCTTCATCGTTCATGACATGGACGAACTAAAATCTATTATCAATGGTTAAATATTCTTTTGTAATGTTAAAGGATGAAATGCATTTTATGTGGCAAAAATGAGGCATATAAATACGGTCTCTGCAAATCGTGCCTTGCAGACAAAATTAAATTACAGACAGACACAGTCCAGCTTGTGGAATGCCCTAAATGCGGTGCTGTAAAAGTAAATAAAAAATGGTATTACGACAATACTTCCAGATTTGCATTAAAAAATGTTTCATCTCATATAAAAACAGACAAGATTGATAAAATATCTTCAATAGAAAATTTCGAAATTGATGGCAATACTGCTACTATGATCGTGCATGTGGATGACAGAAATCTCGGAGAGGTCGAAAAACCTTTATCAATGGATGTAAAATTTATAAAGGAGAGCTGCCCTGTATGCAATAAAGTAACAGGTTCATATTATGAGGCCGTCATTCAGCTCAGGACATTTACAACTGAATTCAGTTCAGAGCTTGAAGGAGAGAAAGAAAAAATAGTTAAATTTATGAAATCCATGAATGTAAATGACCCCAACTCATTTATATCAAGAGTAGAGAACAAGAAGGAAGGCATTGATATATATCTGGGCAAAAAAGAGGACGCAGTTAAAATTGACCGTCTGATTGAAGATAATTATTTCTGCAGTCTAAAAATAACAAAATCCCTTGCCGGAAGGAAGGACAGCCGTGATCTCTATAGATATACACATTTAATTCGTATACTTGATTTAAGTCCCGGCTCCATTTTGTTTGGAAAAAATTATTATATGGTTAAAACAATAAATCCAAACAGTATTGAATTGATTGATCTTGACAGCAGAAATGTATTCACCGAGGGTGTCAAAGACTTTTTCAGGGCACCTTATAAGGTAATAAGTAAGCTTCCCGAGAAAGAAAAGTTTATCGTACTGTCAAGCAAGGATGGGGAATCACAGATTATGAATGCAAATACATTCAAAATCAGCATATTTAAAAAAGAGTTTTCTGAAAAGGAGATATATCTCTATAAATACAAAAATATTTATTATTCCCTCTGAAAAAGATTTTAAGAACATTGCAATATTATAGAATGAAAATTAAAGCCGAATATGATAGTTTAAGAAATGTCATTATGCACAGGCCGGGACCGGAAATAACCTATGCCATGCTTGCCCCAAAGCCCTTTTTATTTGAACGGCCCTTTAATTATAGAATAGCAATCGAAGAGCACGAATTACTGGAAAAAACACTGAAAGAAAATGGAGTTCATGTGGACATACTTGGCGATTTAATCGTGGAAAAAGCGGATAATAGCAGTAAATTCCGGGGGGAACTGGAAAAAAAGATAATGTCGTTTGTAAATTATTATGGTACTTCAGAGGCATCGGCGGATGCAAAGGAAAGTATCAAAAAAAACATTCAATACATTGATTCATATTCTCTATTTCAACTTTTAATTCTTGAACCATCAATAGACCTGAAAGAATATCTTCCGGGCATACAGTATCCAAGGGTATATTCCAATTTGCCACTTGCAAATTTATATTTTATGAGGGATCAGCAGGCAATATCGAATGGCGTTTTAATCGGAAATATGAAAATGGGCCAGCGCAAAAAGGAAACTGAAGTAACATCATTTGTTTTCTCAGATGTTCTCGGTCAGAACATAAAAAAAGTTGAAAATGGCTTTTTTGAGGGTGGAGATTTCATGCCCGCCGGAAATATGTGTATTATAGGCACTGGAAACAGGTCAGATGAAACAGGAGCATTATCTGCACTTGAATCCGGTGCCATAAATTTTGACCGTGCAGTTATAGTTAAGAATCCGGTATACAGCTTTATGGATGGCAAGGACATAATGGTCAACATGCACCTGGATACGTATTTCAATATTGCAAGAAATGGACTTGCAATAACATCCGTTGAACTGGCAAAAAAGGCCGGTGCAACGGTATATTCATTTGATAATGGAAAATACATTCCGGGTTATACCACTACATTATACGATCTTCTAATCAGTGAGGGATGGGATATTATAAACCTTGGAATAAGCGAGCAACTTTCATATTCATCAAATTTTTTGACCCTGTCGCAGAATAAAATTGTTGCTATTGATTCAGTGAAAATTATAAAAAAATTGTTAAAGGAAAATGTCTTTGACGGATCAACGGGCGATGCTATATTAAAGGACATAAATTCAAAAAATGGAAAACTTTTCCCTTACAATAATGAAATAAAGAAAAGCGGGATTGATGTAATAACTCTTGATTTAAGCGAAATTACCGGGGGTTATGGAGGCGCACACTGCATGACATCTGTTACTGACAGAAACTAACATAACTATATTTATAGATTAATTTCTGTGGAGGAAAGATTTCCTAAGAAAATGATAAAAAAATTGAGGAATTATTAAGCATGAATTTAACACAATAAGGAGCCAGTATACCATGAAATGGGAATGTTCACCGTTCAATTTATGAATTCATGCCTGTTTGAATCAGAAACCGGAGCAGGCCATATCCGCAGAAGGGGTAACCGGCATTAATTATTTTCCTGCAAAAAGGTATTGATATTGTATATAAAGATAAAAGTGCTCTTCAATGGATATATCCTGCTCATAAAACGGAAAATACAGATTCTCCGTGGCATTATATTATCCAAATTTGAAGTACCGGCCGGTAAAACAAATCCTCATAAGGCCAGAAACCTGTAGAATTAGAAAACATTATAAATTTATAAACAATAAGGTATTTCACTAATGGATTAAGTTCAATATATAAGAGGGATTGAATGGCAGATAAAAGAAGATCAGGTACAAAGGATAAATGGAAGGAGAAGTCATGGTACACAATAGTTGCACCGTCATATTTCGGTGAAAAAGAGTTAGGGTTAAGTCCAAGTTCAGATCCAAAATATATGCTGAACAGGACAATAGCTGTTCCTGTTTCCACATTCACCGGTAATTTTAAGAAAGCAAGCTCAATGGTAATTTTTCATGTGGATAAATGCGAGGGCAAACGCTGCACTACAGTATTTACCGGGCATGAAGTGAGTGACGATACTATAAGAAGGATGGTCAGACGCAGAAGGGAAAGAATAGATATTGTTACACCGGTCAAAACCTCAGATAACTATAATATTGTAGTGAAGGTTGTGCTCGTCGCTGATCAGAAATTAACCGGTACAAAGCGCTCAGAGGTCCGATCAACGGCAGTTAACTATATAACCGGCAGGGCACTTGAAATGGATATTGGCTCCTTTGCAAATTATATAATTGGAGACGATGTTTATGGCGATTTTGTAAATGCATTGAAAGATGTTTATCCTATAAGAAAGATAGAGATAAGAAAAACCGAGGTCGGAAAGCAGGAAATATCTGCACAGGAACCTCCGGAAACTGTTGAAGCAGTTTCAAATTAATTTATTTGGAGCCGGGGTGGCTCAGTTGGTAGAGCGTCGGACTCATAAGCATTGACTGAGAAATCCGAAGGTCTCGGGTTCAATCCCCGACCCCGGCATTATAAAAAATGCATTTTATGATTGCCCGGTATTATCATCTGTGTATGGTTTTATTATTGTATACCTCAACGATTTTCATTAATTTATATTCCTGCTGTTCTGACACATAATTTAAACTCTTATTCACAGGATTGTAAATAATATATTCCCTGTCTTTTCAGTAAATACAGTTGATTTTGTATTTGACTAAATATTTAAATATATTCCATAATTGACATTCTGTGATAAAAGACAATTCTAACAGTTTCTCTTTTGATGTAAAATTCAATATGAGAAATTCAACAATAAGAGGATTGCCAATGCTGTTAATACCGCCTGTTCTCCTTGCAATCATATTAATACTCCATCTCTTTTATTTCCTGGAATATTTTCACGTTGTTGCGGGTTCAATTTGGACCGGTATGGACCTTGTCATGGGCTTATTTTTTTCCTATGTGATGCGTGGCCTCAATAATATCGAGAAAACAAATATATCCATGAGGCTGACTCCAACAATGTTATTTTTTATGCCTGCCATTTCCTCAGTTACCATCACTGCAGGTATTTATCTTGCCGTTTATATGCATATTCCATTCTCATCTCCGTATATTATAGCTGCTCTTATAATAGCATTTATATTATTGATTCAGGGGATAGGAATATTCCTTCCAAACGAGATCAGGGTTTATAATGAAATAATACACGGTGCAAAGGACAAAGAAAAAATTGTAAGGCTTACCATGCTGAATCTTAAATTGTCACTGAGCCAGGTTGTATTTCAAATAGCAATAGTAATTTTGATGGCACATTTTGCAACAGGTGTTTCCCTATGAATGATATAAAGCACGAGATTTATACCGGTGTTATTTCTTCAGTTTTAGTGCTTGTGGTTGCAATTATTGCAATTATAATACCGGGAATACTTGTCCTTGACTACATACATGTACTCTTCGGTGCGCTGTGGACAGGCAATGATGTTTTTCTGGGTGCAATATTTTTTATTGTTTTAAATCGCATGGACAGTACAATTAAAACGGATGTGGCAAGAAGATTAATTCCGATGATATTATTTTTTATTCCCATAATTTCGGTATTGACTCCGGCGACAGGCATAGTTCTGGCATTAAGGGAAAATATATTCAAATTCAATTCTTTTTTTATCGCAATTTTAACCATTGCAGGATTTTTATTAATCCTCAGCTATGCAATTATAGTTCCATATTCCATTAAAATTTACAAAGAATTTAAAAATAAAGAACCTGATAAAAATGCCGTGGCAAAAAATCTTATGCTTATTTCAGGAATTGCAGCTGTACAGTTTGTATTTCAGGTTATAATAATAAGTCTCATGGCCGTAATAGTTGTTTACGGATAAAGCTCTTAAACATTAAAATATTTTCAATTTTCTTAATTCACAATTTAATTCATATTATAATTCATGCTACTGCCTGTACATGAAATAAATAGCCATTAAATTTATATGCATATGTATATCATACTATAGTAATTATGGACAGTGGTTTATATATATTCAAAGACAAAAAAATTACCGGCCCGGACAATTTTATAGCTGAAATAAGTAAAGATAAAGAAAGTAAAAATATTTCAATAACCGGATCGGCAAGTTTTACACTCGGACGTGAAGGCAATGAGTATACTATAGACCATAATTTCCTTAACTACGGTCATGTCCAGAAAAATTCTATAATGGATTATGACGGTAACACTTTTTCAATAGATAAAAAAGGATTAAAAAAAATGAAGGCAAATAAAATAAAATTTGATATAATATTCAACAGCGAAACAATTGCCGGTGTGTACGCCATAAATGATACACTTAATCTGAATTTACAAAATAAAAATTTTCTATTCCCTGTAGTAATTTACATCGCAATTTTATCTTTAAAAATCAAATCAAAATATGGTAAAATTTACATAAAAAATAGTGCTTATACTATACCATCAATCGGATATATTCTTTTATACATATTACCTTTATTTGGAATAGGATTTTTCTCCTCGTCCATATTCTGGTTGACACTTCTTCCATTTTTGAGTTTGATAATTTTCTTACTGGAATATATCATAATACGCCCAAAATTATTTTAATATATATAACAACACACATAAAAAAGTGCGAGTGCCGGGATTTGGACCCGGGTTAGTGGCTTGGGAAGCCACTGTGATACCAGGCTACACCACGCTCGCATGATGCTTAATTTCTTTACAATATTTAAATGTAACATGATTATATAATAAATTATAAAATTCTAATTTGCCGCCGTTTTGCAAGGTCAAGAACAAGTAAACCCATTTCTGTCGGTTCGTTTTCCTTATCCATTAATCCCATCTGCCTTAACTTCTTGCATTTTTCTGGAAGAGTTTCTCTTATTCTTTTTCTCATAAGGGCCTGTAAACATTCTATACCGATATATTTTATAAATTCCCTCTCATTCATATCCTTTAATATGTAATGACCTTTATTTGTGATAGTATAATAGGTATGGTGCTTGTGTACCTCATTGGTTTTTTTCAGTTTTGCCTGTGTTCTTTTGACCGATGACCCGCTGTATTTTTCTATTAATTCCATTTCAAATAGCCTTTCTATGTATATTTCAACCTTATCCTGGGGTATACTCGTATAAATTTTTATATTTTTTGCATAGTCCAATTTGGCGAGCTGAAAGTGCTGCAGTACAGTTAAAAGTTCATTGCTGAAAGCTAAATTTTTTTTAATTTCGGCATCATCCATAGATATTTTATAATGTTTCATGTTATAAAAGCTTAAGTTTGCGGTAGATAAATGTTATCATATCTCACGAAATACGTATTGAGGCAAAGATTAAACTACATCATAGTAATTACAATACGGTGTTTAAATGGAAGATTTAGATCCGTTCGATATTGCGCTGGCACAGCTTAACAAGGCTGCAAAGGTCATGAAACTTGATAAGGCAAGTATAGAAGTTCTTAGCTCTCCTAAGGAAATTCTTCAGGTAAGCATTCCTGTAAAAATGGATGATGGAATAACACAAGTTTTTACAGGTTTCAGGGTACATTATAATAATGCAAGAGGGCCAATGAAGGGAGGAATCCGTTATTATATAAAGGAAAATCTGTCTGAAGTCAAGGCACTTTCTGCATGGATGACATGGAAAACAGCACTTCTCGGCCTGCCCTATGGTGGATCAAAGGGCGGTATTATATGCGATACAAAAAGAATGAGTAAAGCAGAGCTTGAAAGGCTTAGCAGGGGATATATAGATGCAGTTGCCGGTTTCATAGGTCCTGAAATTGATGTTCCGGCTCCCGATGTATATACAACTCCACAGATAATGGGCTGGATGATGGATGAATATGAAAAAATAGTAAGGCATTCAGCACCCGGTGTTATAACCGGAAAACCTGTTGTTCTTGGAGGATCACTTGGAAGAGGAGATGCAACAGCGAAAGGCGGAATGTATGTCCTGAGGGAAGGAGCAAAATACAAGGGCATAGATCTTTCAAAGGCAAAATATGCTGTACAGGGCTTTGGAAATGCAGGGCAGTTCGCCGTAAAGTTTGTAAAGGAAATGTTCGGAGCCAAAGTCGTGGCTGTATCGGATTCCACAGGCGGAATATACAAGGAAAGCGGAATAGACTACAATGAACTTCTTGAGCACAAGGAGAAAACCGGCACAGTTCAGAATTTTCCCGGTTCAAAGCCTATTACAAATGAAGAGCTTCTTGAGGCAGATGTCGATGTTTTGATACCATCCGCAATAGAGGACCAGTTAACAGGAGAAAACGCTTCCCGTGTTAAAGCAAAAATAGTACTTGAACTTGCAAATGGTCCATCAACTCCTGAAGCAGATGAAATATTCTACAAAAATGATATATTATTGCTGCCTGATTTTCTCTCAAATGCGGGCGGTGTGACAGTATCATATTTTGAGTGGGTTCAGAATATAACAGGAGATTACTGGACAGAAGAGCAGGTATATAGCAGACTTGACCAGAAGATGACATTTGCAACACAGGATGTTTTAAATACACATGATAAATATAAAACAGACCCGAGAACAGCTGCATATATAATTGCAATGCAGAGAGTCCTGGATGCAATGAAGGCCAGAGGACTCCTCAATTAATTTATTTTTATTTTTTTTGAAAAAGAACATTTATAATATACCGATATATCTCATAATTATATGATTAGAATGAACATTTCTGTAAAAAATCTTAAAGATGTAGTTGATATGCTTGGCACCGTAGTTACAGAGGCCAAATTCAGGATAACCGGTTCTGGAATTACAGTTAATGCTGTTGATCCTGCACATGTTGCAATGGTTTCACTTGATATTCCAAAAAACGCCTTTCTGGAATATGAAATTTCAGGAGATGAGGAAATATCTATCGATCTGGAAAAAGTAAAGGGAATAATTAAACTTGCATCCAGCAACGAGTCTATTATAATTATAAAAGAGAAAGAAAAACTAAAATTCGAGATTGGAACCATTGTAAAAAGTATTTCTCTTATAGATAATAGTCAAATAACAACACCGAGAGTGCCACAGATAGCTGCAGAGGATTATGCAGTTGCAAGCAAGGGTGAACTTGAGAAGGGATTGCGTGCTGCTGAGGACGTATCAGATGCAATAAGATTAACTTTAACTCCGGAAAATTTTTCTGCAAAATCGGTTTCAGAATCAGATGAAAGTGAGATGATAATACCTAAAGAAATGTTGAAAGAAATTGTATGCAAGGATACTATAAAATCATCATATCCGCTTGATTATCTATTAAAGCTTGTTAAGTCAATATCTCCAAATGAAGATATAAAAATATCGTTTAAGAACGACTATCCATTAACAATAGAATTCAATCTTGGAACAGATGCCAGTGAAAGAATTAAAGGAAGATTTCTATTAGCACCGAGAATGGAATCTTAAGCGGGCACGAGGGGATTTGGACCCCTGATTTACAGCTTAGGAGGCTGTTGCCCTATCCATGCTAGGCCACGTGCCCATTTATAGGGTATTAAATCACAGGATTTAATTTTTTT
>JABEBX010016821.1_pt1 | contig 43841 bp, 30 predicted proteins | sample 7245971 | NCBI WGS metagenome assembly JABEBX01 (sample SAMN14506365, study PRJNA622280) | hot springs metagenome | biome: hot spring [ENVO:00000051]|acidic hot spring [ENVO:00002120]; feature: spring [ENVO:00000027]|sediment [ENVO:00002007]; material: sediment environment [ENVO:01001048]... | reverse complement strand
CTTAGTTTGCCTCGCCGGTACAGACGCAGAAGATATTCGCGCGGAATGCCGAGCACTTCAAGATCGCGGGGTCTGACGATCCCGTGCTTGCCGACATATCGCATGGTCTTCGTCATGTTGTTGGTCATCGCTTCTTGTCTCATACCGTCATTGGTTAATTATAAAGAATGACGTATTGCAACACTTCTAAAGCCTCGAACTCAATCCAAGCTGCTCTACGATCCGCTGAGCCGGCTGTGAGTCAAGCCTCTTCGCGATGGTCATACCCTCAAGAGCAACGGACTTTGACACATCACGACTCAACTCTTGGCCCAGTGCTGCCGGCATTTGGCCATCGTAGTCTTCGGCACTTTGGGCACAGGAAAACGCATCCGAAGATGTGCGGATTCCGTAAATCATGGATTTTATGGGTGCCTGGAGGGGGTCGAGCACCCACGAGGTTGCCCCCGTCGGATTTTGAGCCCGCCGCGTATCCAGGTAACCGTCAATATTTCAGTGGGATAGCGACGAGACGCTGGAAGCTGTGGAAGAAAACGTGTAAATTTCGGATTTTTTACGAGAATCGGCCCCAGCCCCGACGGATCACTGCGGGCAATCTTTGGTGCTGGTTCTGGGGGGAGCTGCCAGGTGGTGGCGGGTATCGGAATCGAACCGATATGAGATTGCTCTCGGGGGTTTTTGAGACCCCTGCGTCTGCCAGTTCCGCCAACCCGCCAACATCTCTATTAGACCATACAAGAGCCGATCCGAAGGTGTCTGAAACGAGCCGGTTAAACCCAACTCAATCTCCATGGACGCCGCTCCGCTCGGCATGAGTCCATGTCCCGGGAGCCCTTGTGTCGCAGGCACCCGATAACAGGTATGGATGCGTGGTTTCCATGACGCTCCGTGTCGAACTCGACCCGGAGATGGAGAGGCAACTTGCCGCTGAGGCATTGGCTCGCGGCATTGCTATGGAGCTGCAGGCACAGCGCTCCTCCAGCAAGCATTCGCCTCCGGGAGCAAAGGGCGAGCGCGCGCAAGCCAGGAGGATCTTCGCGCCTCTCTGGATGCTCTTGCGAGCAAATCGCCGAATGTCCCGCAACTGCGAGCGGACACCTTCTCGCGTGAAATGGTCTATCGTGAGCATGCGTGTTGCCTAGCTCGTCCTACCTGGTGGACACGAACATTTTGCTCCGCCTCGTACACCCGGACAGCCCGGATCGTGACCGAGTTCTGCTCGATGCCGGGTGTTGCGTCCTGCGCTCACCACGGCCTATCGCGTTCCACGTTGTACCGGCATCGCAAGGTCGCGCATGATAGCGGCGGGGCATGTCACAGCGAGGGCACAACCTCCGGAGTATGCCTCCTCCGTCTGACGCTCTCCATGAGCCTTTTCGCTGGAAACGCGGACGGTTCACCAAGTGGATGATGCAGGATTGGACTCTTGGAGGCCCTGGGCTTGATTTCAGCTATCAGACCTCGCGGGGGCAATACGGGTTATGGCTCAAGCGTGAAGTAACAGTATAGAAATTGCTGTGACGTCCCAGACGGTGTGTTGTGTAACTCCTTCGAGCTTTCGACCAGGCGGAAACGCGCACCAAACTCTCCATGAAGGGATTCCGCGTCATATCGCATCGCGTCCAGGCCGCTGCATCTGGTCGGACCGTCCGGCCCGAAGGTGCTCACGATGATGTGACCGCCCGGCCTCACCGCCGAAGTAACCTTTTGAACATACGCAAGCCGTTGCTGGGGCGTCGTCAGGAAGTGAAAAACCGCCCGGTCGTGCCATGCATCGAAGGAACACGCCGGAACGCTGGCTTGTACCACATCGGCCTGGAGCCATTGGACGGACCGTGCAGCGTCACCGAGACGCTTTTGCGCCACATCGAGAGCTGCCTGAGAGATATCGAGAACCGTAACCTTCTGGTACCCACGCTCGATCAGGTCTTCAACCAGCGTCGATGCACCGCCGCCCACGTCGATGATGGATGACGATCGATCTCCGCGCGTGGCCCGCTCAATGAGTGCAAGAGACGTTTCCAGATGCGGCCGAAACCAACTTACCTGATGAGGCGCCTTCGTCCCGTATACTTTATCCCAATGTTGCTGCATATCGAGCATTGTATTCGACTTCAAACACCCTCTTCAGCCTCTCAAAGAACGTCCGTTCCGCACCATGCATTTTCTCAGCGGCTGAAGCCGCGATTCCATCGTCTGCTCTTGCGGCACGGCTGAAGCCGTGCACTTTCAAGGCAAGGGGCCCTCTCATCAAGATCTTCAGCGGGCTCTGAGAGCATTTTCAGTGTTGCTGGGCATCCCGGAAAGGTGTTCAGTGGCGTTTTCATTGGGGGGGGAACGCCCGTGGAAGTCGAGGCGCCGGGTACACCTACACTGAAAATGCTCTGAGCCGCACCAGCTCCAAGGCGCATGCCGCCGCATTGCGCGCGGCCAGTTGCAGATTGTCCGCCGCCATCCACAACCAGAACGCATCTCCTTGGGCAGCGTTCGCGGATGTCACGCGGAAGAGTACGTCGCCCTTCCCTGCCGCGGCTTCATTGCTGGCAGACTCATCCTCCAGAAGCTGCGCTTCGTCGTCCCGCAGCGCCTTGCGAACCTCTCCTGGGTTGAGAGCGTCTGCGAGCTCCACAAAGATCGAGGCTGTGTAGCCGTGAAATACCGGTGCCTGGAGGAGTTGGAGCGCGAGCGCACTCGCGGGCAACTCCGGTACAAGCGCGGCCACCTGTGCTTGTATCTCCTTCGTGGTCTCGGCGAGATCGGTTCCTGCCGCGCCGCCGGTTGCGCCACCGGTCGCATGACCTGCCGCACCGCCGAGCGACGCGAGCACGTTGAAGGCAACTTGCGCGTCATAGATCTCCTTCTTCAGCGGCTGGAAGGAGAGCAGTCCCACCGTCTGCTGATGCAGCTCTTCCACTCCGGCGTTGCCGGCTTGCGAGGCCGGCTGCAGGACCGTGGCAGCCATGCGCCTCAGGCCCAGGGGAAGGAGCTTCGCCGCCGCGATCGCCAGCATAACGGCTGCCGGATGCGCTGCGATCTCCGCGAACGTGTTTGGGTCGGCAGGTACGCCGCCTGCAACCAGCGGCGAGCGCACCAGCGTCCGCGGCTGTGCTCGAAGCCCGCCGGTGAGGTCGATGACGCTTGCACCTGCCGCGCACGCCGCCTGCCAGTACTCCCGTGCCGTCGAGCGCTCGCCTGCGAAGAAGACCGCGTCGGCGCCGGCAAAGGCGTCGCGAGAGAGCGGTTGGATGACCAGAGCTTCGTCGCCCGCGGAGGTGATCGTGCCACCAGCGTCGCCGGCATCGATCAGCGTGAGATCCCAGGCCGCGTCTGACGCGCCGTTCAGCTCCTCGGCAAGCTCCTTGCCCAACAGCGTCGATGCGCCGACTATCGCTCCTCGTATCACCTTCTTATCCATCTTGTTCCCTCTTCTCTCAGAACCTCGCCAGTTCGGAAACGTGTTTTCCGCAGCCTCGAACGCCCGCTTATAGGCGGCTGCGTCCAGCCGGGGATCTCCGCTGTTTGCCGCACGGCTACCGTTGTGGCCTGACACGAAACACCTTTGCCCGCATGGGGAAGCGCACTGCCACGTTATGTTGGACTCGATCCACGATTGGGCGATGCTATTGGGCAATGCGCATTCCGCGCTTCCAAGAGTAAGCCACCCGCGCCATCACGCCGGATACCAGGTACCCGAGCGCGATCACCAGCAAGGCTGTTTGATGCCATTCAACGATAACGCCGATGATCACCACCAGCAATACCAGCAGCCGGCCCGGTTTGCGGGCTCCCATGTCGATCTCCTTGCCGCTCCAGAAGCGCCAACTGCTGACCATCAGAAACCCGGTGAAGGCCACCAGACCCAGCCACAGCAGCGACATCCATACGTTATGAATGGGCGATCCTCCTTCGAAGTGAATCACCGCGGCAAGGACACCTGCCGCGGCCGGAATGGGCATGCCCACAAAGTATTTGCGGCCGGGGCGTCCGGGATTGCGGGGCTGCGGATTGGTGCTGATATTGAAACGCGCCAATCGGGATGCTCCGCAGATCAGATACAGAAAGCAGACCACAAGACCCATGTGCATCAATCGGTCTTCGAACTCGGGGTATATGGAAGGAGCAAGCTGACGAACCCCCCAAAGATACGCAAGCAGACTGGGCGCGACGCCGAAGGTGATCACGTCGGCCAGCGAGTCGAGTTCCTTTCCGAAGGCGCTGGAGGTGTTCGTCATGCGCGCGATGCGACCGTCCAGACCATCGAAGACGATCGCGAAGGCGATCGCCAGCGCCGCGCGGTCAAAGGCCGCCGACGAAAGCGCCATGTTGGAGATCTCCGAGCCGCGAATGCTCTGAACGATGATGTAGTAACCCAGCGCAATACTGCCCGAGGTAAACAGCGACGGCAGCACATACATTCCGCGGCGCGCGGTTGATTGCTTCCGTTGTCCTTCAGCGCCGTCCATCAGCTCTGTCCATGGGAACTCTTTGCCGTTTTCTGCTGAAGGGCCGGCAACACGGCCAGGATGGAACTTCCACCCTTCACGCGGTCACCCGGTTTCACCCGCAGTTCGATGTCCGCAGGCATCAGAACGTCCACGCGCGATCCGAACTTGATCATACCCATTCTTTGGCCACGCAGCACGTCGTCTCCGGTTTGGAGGGTGCAGACGATCCGGCGCGCCAGTAAGCCGGCAATCTGCTTGAAGCTGACGCTGGAGTGTTCGCCTTGGATAACCACCAGAGTCTGTTCGTTCAAAATGGCTGACTCCGGATTCATCGCGTTCAGAAACTGGCCCGCGCGATACTCCATCAGCGTCACCTTGCCCGAGATAGGAACCCGGTTGACATGCACGTCAAATACGCTGAGAAAGATACTGACGCGGAAACGGCTGCCCGCCGTTGTCTCAATCCACTCCGCCTCTTCCACCTTGCCGTCGCCAGGAGAGACGATCAGCCCGGGGCCGTCCGGAATCTGGCGCTCGGGGTCGCGAAAGAACCAGAGGAAGAACCCGGCCAGCAGAGTTGGAATCGCCGCAAGCGTGATCCAATGCGTGCCCACATACACGATCACCGCCACCACCAGCAGCGAAACGCCGTAATAGATTCCGTCCCTAACCATAGGCAGATTATACCCTTACGCCCTTCAAGCTTCCGCGAACAGCCGCCTGGGGAAGATCGAGGTCTGGTTCGGCTTGCAGCGATTCCGGCAGTCCAACTTCCAACCCCTCCGGCAGCGCGGCAGCCATCAACACAGCGTCCTCGACCGGGTTCCGGTAGTAAGCTCGGCGCCGGCCCTGTTCGGCGAATCCCAGGGACCGATAGAGCGCGAGCGGGCCGTCGCTGGAGGCTCGCACCTCTAACTCCATCGACCGCGCCCCGCGTCCCCACGCCCAGTCCATCGCCACCCTCATCAGAGCTTTGCCAATGCCTTGGCGGCGGGCCAGTGGGGAGACAGCAATACTCTCCAACTCGGACAACTCCCCGGCGCAACTGGCGACAGCAACCCCCACGATACCGAGGCCGCCGCCAATCTCGCCTGCGGCGACCCAGACTGCTCGCGCCGGGTGTGCGCCTTCAACCTGCGCCAGCGCCGCCAGCCAGGACTCATGGCTCCAGTGCGGAGCCTCAGGGCATGCTTGCTCGACCGCGACGATGGCCGGCAGATCGGCAGGCAGGGCTCGACGAATCCGCCCACCGGCGACCGTCTGGGATACTGTCTGGGATACTGCCTGGGATGCCATTAGCGGACGCTCTCCGCGGGCTTGGGTTGCGCCGCGGGCATGCGATAGATGTCCCGCTCCTCGCGAACGTAGTTTGCCTCGGCCAGCGCCACGTCGCTGCCCCCGGCGCGAAGTCTTCGCAAAGCGGACGGCAGAGCGTCCGAGACGCGCAGGGGCCGAAGGATGGTCGCGGAGCCGGCGCCAAGTCTCTCCAAAACACCGTGCTCCGCCAATGCAACGCGAAACTCCGGCGCTGCGAGATCAGGCTCCGTCCCTGCGGCCTCAGGCTCCACAGCCACCACCTCGCCGGGCCATCCATTCCTACGCGATTGTTCCACCTCAGCAGGCAAAAACGCCCGTCGGGGATCCCGGTCTCCTCGCAGCCACAACCGAAGATCCTCGATAGGACTCAGCCACTCGCGGCCCGAGGCAACCTCGCGCAGGTACAGCTCGCCACGTCCGGCGTCGAGCGCCGCCCATCCCGCATGCAAGCCAGCTGCCTCCGCCAGAACCTCCAGCCGCGACACCGCCGCCAGAGGAAGGCTTAACGACTCGCAGAGCCCTTTGGCGGTGGCCAGGCCCGCACGAATCCCGGTGAACGATCCCGGACCGCTCACCACGCCGATCGCATCCAGACTCTCTATCTGCCACCCAAGCTGAATCAGCAATCGATGCACGGCCTGCAGGATCTCAGCCGAGGCGCTACCGCGCAGCAGATCCTCCGACGCGAGCACCTGTTCCCCGGCGCTGACGGCGACACCTGAGCTCTCGCCGCAGGTATCGATCAACAGCAGACGTTCCTCTCCGTTCCCCATCGTCTTCACAGTCCGAGCATACAGCGCATCCCACTCTGTCTTACTCCACAGCGGCCAGAATCTCCTCGCGCACCCCGACGTCCTCGGCAGCTTCGCCGACGTTCTTGGGCAGAGCAACGTCCAGCACATCCTCGATGCGGGAGGCATAGTGAATCGTAACCCCCTGGATCTGGTCGGCCGAGAGATCTTCCTCGACGTTGGCTTTCACGTCGATGGGGAGAATCACATCGCGTACGCCGGCGCGCTTGGCGGCGAGGAACTTCTCCTTGATGCCGCCCACCGGCAGAACATTGCCGCTCAGCGTAATCTCGCCGGTCATCGCCAGCAGAGGATGGATGGGGCGGTCCAGAAGCAAGCTCACCAGAGCCGTCACCATGGTGACGCCGGCACTGGGGCCATCCTTTGGAATCGCGCCGGCCGGTACGTGAATGTGCAGATCGATATCCTTGAGGACATCGTCCTCCAGACCCAGGGAGAGCGCATTGGATCGCACCCAGGTGAGCGCCGCCTGCATCGACTCCTTCATCACGTCGCCGATCTGTCCGGTCATGGTGAAGCCGCCCTTGCCTTTCATCTTGTTGGCCTCGATAAAGAGCACGTCGCCGCCCGCCGGCGTCCATGCCAGACCCACGGCCACCCCGGAGCGCCTGGTGCGCTCGGCAATCTCCGTATCGACGCGAACCTTGATGCCGCCCAGAAACTCATGGATGATCTCCGGCGTCACCAGCAGCTTCTCGGTGCGGCCCTCCGCCACCTGGCGCGCCGTCTTGCGGCAGACGGTACCGATCAACTGCTCCAGCCGGCGCACACCGGCCTCCCGCGTGTAGTGGCGCGCAATCAGCGCAACGCTCTCGGTTGGGAACTCGATCAGGGCGGGCTGCCCCTCGGCCGGTTCGATTCCATTTTCCTTGATCTGCCGGGGGATCAGATAACGCTCCGCGATCTTCACCTTCTCCTCTTCGGTGTAGCCGGTAAGTTCGATGATCTCCATGCGATCGATCAGCGGCGCCGGGATCGTGTCCAACTGGTTGGCGGTGCAGATGAATAGTACCTTGCTCAGATCGAACGGCTGATCCACATAGTTATCGCGGAAGGTGTTGTTCTGCTCCGGATCGAGCGTCTCCAGCAGAGCGCTTGCCGGGTCGCCGCGGAAGTCGCGGCCCAGCTTGTCGATCTCGTCCAGCATGAAGACGGGATCGTTCACCTCCACGCGCTTCAGATGCTGGATGATCTGCCCCGGAAGGGCTCCAATATACGTCCGGCGATGCCCGCGGATCTCCGCCTCGTCGTGCATGCCGCCCAACGAGACGCGGCTGAACTTGCGTCCCAGAGCTCGCGCAATGCTGCGGCCAAGGGAGGTCTTGCCAACGCCCGGAGGCCCCACAAAGCACAGGATCGGCCCCTTCATGCTCGGCCTCAGGCGCCGAACGCTCAGGTAGTCAAGAATCCGGTCCTTTACCTTCTTCAGGCCGTAGTGGTCCTCATCGAGGATCTCCTTCGCCTTCTTGATATCCACCTCGCCGGCCGAACTCCTGGACCAGGGCAGAACGGCCAGCCACTCCACGTAGTTGCGCGTGAGCGAGTAGTCGGCGGCCGCGGGGTTCATCCGGCCCAGCCGCGCCAGCTCCTTCAGCGCGTCCTTCTTGATCTCCTCGGGCATTCCGGCAGCTTCAATCTTCTCCTTGAGATCCGCCACATCCTTCTGGGTCTCGTCCAGGTCGCCCAGCTCCTTCTGGATAGCCTTCATCTGCTCCCGCAGGTAGAAGTCCCGTTGCGACTGTTGCACCGAGTCCTGCACCTCGCTCTGGATCTTGTTGCGCAACTGCTGTACGCCCAGTTCCTTGGCCAGATAGCTGTTGATGATCTCCAGCCGCTGCTTCACATCGAAGGTCTCCAGCAGCACCTGCTTCTCCGCCGTGGTCAAAAACGGCAGGCTCGCCGCGATAAAATCCGCCAGGCGGGAGGGCTCTTCAATGTTGAGCGCAATCGTCTGCAGATCGTCCGAGAGGGTCGAGGACGAGGTCACAATCTCCTGAAACTGCCCCAGAACATTCCGCTGCAGCGCCTCGGTCTCCGCGGAGCGCTCCGGTGGGACCTCCTCCAGCTCTGAGCAATACGCGGTTAAAAACGGCTGCGTCTGGCTGAACTCGCCGAGCGTTACCCGCTCCATGCCTTCTGTAAACACAAAGAGGCTCTGGTTGGGCATCTTCACCACCTTATGCACCGTCGCGCGAGTTCCCACGGCGTGCAGGTCGGCCCCCTCGGGAGAGTCCTGCCGAGCATCCCGCTGCGCCACCACCAGGATCGTCTTCTCCTCGCCCAGCGACTGAATCAACTGGATCGAGCTCTCACGGCCTACCGTCAAAGGCAGCACGGCATGCGGGAAAAGCACGGTATCCCGTACAGGGAGAACAGGATACGCCACTCCTTTGCCTTCCTCGCCAGCGGTCTTGCTGGTCGGCTTGATTACGCTTACAAATTCATTCGCCATAATTGAGTGTCTCTTTATCAACTTTCTTGAATAGGATGCACTAGGGGGCGGTTTGGACGCAACTCGTCTTCACTCATCTCTGGGGATCCAAGACCTTGTCTGCTTTCTGTCTCGGATACCATCGGCTCTTTCCGTGCGGTTTTCAGAAACGCGTCCAGATCCATCGCTACTCCTAAAGACGCACGGAGCAAAGGTTTCGTACGCCAAAGCAAGACTTCCTTCTCTAAGATGCGCTCCAATCCGTGGACATCTACGGAAATACAGGCAACTTGCAGGAGCCAATTGCAACCGGACCCATGAGCCGTTACGCTTAAGCTGATCGCGGGAGTGGTGAAATGGCAGACACGCAGGTCTTAGAAGCCTGTGCCCGAAAGGCGTAGGGGTTCAAGTCCCCTCTCCCGCACCACCTATTGCGCCATAAAGGACAGCCGGGGTTCCCGGCGGGCGTCTTTCCCCCAGTGGGGTGAAAGGACGCGAGAAAGCAGCCACATGAGCCAGACCATCACCCAACCCGATAACACCCGTATCAAGCTCGAACGATCAGCCGACTACCGGGACTCCTATGCCAACAGCGTGCAGATCCGCCTCTCCATCTGGGACTTCTTTCTGGTCTTTGGGACGCTTGACCAGGAGACGGCGGACCAGGTGCGCGTGGACAACTTTCAGGGCATCTATCTGAGCCCGCAGCAGGCCAAGGTTCTGGCCAACGTGCTGAACCACAACGTCGCGCAGTACGAGCAGACCTTTGGTCCAATCTCCCTGGAAGGCCCCGGCGTCCATCGCTTTGTCATGCCGGTCGACGGTCCTGTCCACTAGCTGCCGTGGCATCTTCTCCTCGCACACGATTTGCACGAGCGCGGGATCTTCTCGCCCAGGCGCCCGCGCAGCTGGCGAGCATCCCGGTGCCCGCCCTGTTTTTGCTCCTCTTCGCCGGCGTGGCGATCAGCCATCTCACCCTTCTCCATCTACCCTACTTCTGGGATGAAGGGGGATACTACATACCCGCGGCGCTGGACTTCTATCACACCGGCCAGCTCATTCCCCACTACACCAACGCTCACCCGCCGCTTCCGAACATCCTGCTGGGAACGCTGTGGCGCCTGGTGGGCTTCCATATCCTCGCCACCCGGCTGATGGCGTGCGCCTTCGCCGCGCTTGGGCTGTGCGCTGTCTTTCGCCTTACCCAGCGTCTGCTGGATCCTACGGCAGCCATCGTCGTTACGGCGCTGACCGCGGTATATCCCATCTGGTTTGCGCAGAGTTCGCTGGCGCAGGCGGATATCTTCGCCGCCGCGTTCACGCTTTGGGCTCTTGCGCTCTACCTGCCCGCAATCGGTCCGAGCGGGCGAACGGACTCCGCTGCCAGCCCGCCTTACCTGGGCGTGGCGCTGGCCTTCTCGCTGGCCGCGCTCTCCAAGGAGACGGCGATCCTTCAACCGGCCGCGCTGGCCGCCTGGGAGATCGCGCTGCTGCTGCGTGGCCGGCGCGGCGCCTCGCTGAGCGGACGCAACCTCCGCGGTCTGCTTTGGCCCGCCGCGCTGGCCTTCCCCGTTCTGCCCCTGATCGCATGGTTTGCCTACCACCACCACGTAACCGGCTTCACCTTCGGCAATCCCGAGTACCTGCGCTACAACGCAACGGCCAACTTCACCGCCGCGCACATCCTGCTGGCCCTGCGATACCGCTTCCTGCATCTCTTCTGGCAGCGCAATATCTGGATGCCAATCGTTTTTGCGCTGGCGTGCCTTTTTTTGCCGCAGCGCGTCTTGCGGGAACAAGGCGCCGCGCCCAACTCGCTCTCCGCAAGCGCCCGTTCGGCCATCCTTGTGCTGGTAGCCGCCAACTGGCTGGCCTTCTCCGTGCTTGGCGGGGCGCTGCTGACGCGTTATCTATTGCCGGTCTATCCACTGATCCTGATCGTCTGCGTGGGACTGTGGCGAGCCCGCACCCGGCGCTGGCCGGTCTTCGCCGCCGCCACCGCGTTGGGCTTTATCAGCGCGCTGTGGATCAATCCCCCCGCCTCGTTCGCGCCCGAAGACAATCTGACCTATCGCGACATGATCGTGGTCGATCAAGAGGCCATCGACTTTGTGGCGCAGCACTATCCTGACGCCAGAATTCTCACCGCGTGGCCGGTGGCCGCCGATCTCTTCCACCCCGGCCTCGGCTACGTGAAGGCCCCGATGAAGGCTGTCTCCATCGAGAACTTCACCATGCCGCAGATCCTTAGAGCCGCTCAGGAGCCCGGGAGATATGACACCGCCATCGTCTTCACGACGCACTTCTTGCCGCCGGCGCTGCGCGCCTATCTGGTCAGCCATCCCACCTCACGGCGGGGCCGGGCGTTCGCCGCCGATCACGACCTTACCCCGGCGGAGATCGCGACCGTTCTCGGGGGCAGGATCGTGTGGCAGGACGATCGCGGCGGCGAGTGGGCAGCGGTGCTGCGCTTTCATCGCGGACCGTAGCCTGTCCTGAGCAGGGCGACCTGTGAGCGGTGAGCCTTCAAACCGGTTGACAGCCTGTTTAAGATCTTGCGGAAGGGGCTTTTGCTTTGAAAGGGCGCGGCTTTAGCCGCGCCGCAGGAGCAGACGAGGCAGTTGCGGCTTCAGCCGCTGAGGGAATGCCTGGAGATGAACAGACGTTCCATCAGAGATGAAAGAAGTTGCGGAAAAAGGCCTTGCTTCGGTCGAAATCCGCCCAGCCGTATTCCCTCAGGGGCTAAAGCTCGCTGATTTTATTGCTTTTATGTAGGTACGGACTAAAGCCCGTACCCTTCACGTTAAAGCCCGGACCCTTTAAGCTAAGGCGGCGCCGTTTCAAGACAAGAGACCCTCTCAGCGAGATCCTACACACGTTCCGTAATGGCGATCATTCCCCACCGCCTTCCCTACGCTCTCTACTCTCTACACTCTACCCCCTGCTTTTATCCGCCGAAGGCAAAACCTTGTGAAAGACCCACGCATCCCGTCCTAAACCGTAGAACTCTTCCTCTCGATGGGAGCGCACGAATCCATTGTTTGCATAGAACTGGATGGCCGGTTGATTTTCCGTAAAGACATGCAGCGCCAGAGCAACGCAGCCCTCGCCACGGGCCTGCATCTCCGTCTCGCGCATCAGCATCCTGGCAACCCCTCTGCGCCGGAACTCCGGGGAGACATCCAGAGTGACGACGTACCCAATGTGCTCCGGCTCCGAATGGTTCACGCCGACTTCCGCGGCGGTTTCCACATGAAAGATCACGAAGCCTGCCAGAGAATCATTCTCTTCCGCAAGGATGACGCGAGCCTTCTTCGCCTCCGCAAACCGCCGCATCGCGCTGCGCGAAAAGCGAAACGGCCGCTCAAAGCAAACCACATCGAGCGCATACAGCGCATCGAGGTCGGTTGCCCGATAGCCGCGCAGCAGCAAGCCGCTCGCTCCTATACCGCTACGGTGAAGCTATCTTCACTGCGGGTTACGGCTCGGTAGAGCGTGTCGCGCTCGAAGGGCACGCGTCCGGCCTCGGTGATCAGCCGCACCAAGTCCTGCCGGCGCAGTCCCTGCGGGGTGTTGGCTCCGGCGTCGTGGTAGATCTTCTCCTCCACCACCGTTCCGTCGATATCGTCGGCGCCGAAGCGCAGCGAGATCTGCGCCATGCGCGGCGTGACCATCTGCCAGTAACTCTTGATGTGGGGAAAGTTATCCAACAGCAGCCGGCTCACGGCGATCTGCCGAATGTCGTTCATACCGCTCGACTTAGGCAGGTGGCCAAGCGCCGTGTTCTCCGGATGGAAGCTGAGCGGAATGAAGGTCTGGAAGCCGCCGGTCTCGTCCTGCACCGCGCGCAGCTTGAGCATGTGATCCACGCAGTCCTCATCATTCTCAATGTGCCCGTAAAGCATCGTCGCATTCGATCGCAGGCCGGCCTGATGCAGCAGCCGCGCCGTCTCCAGCCACTCGCCCCCATCGATCTTGTGGTCGCAGATGATGTGGCGCACGCGGTCGGCAAAGATCTCCGCGCCGCCGCCCGGGCAGGAGTCCACGCCAGCGGCCTTCATCCGCTGGATCGTCTCCGCAATGGAGATCTTCCCCAGCTTGGCGAGGAACGCAATCTCCACCATGGTAAAGGCCTTGATGTGCACCTTCGGATAGCGCTCCTTCAGGCCGCGCACCAGGTCCATGAAGTACTCGAAGGGCAGATCGGGGTGCAGGCCGCCAACGATATGAAACTCCGTGACCTCCTCGGTAAGCCCCTTGCCGGCAGTCTCCCAGGCCTCTTCCAGCGTCATGGTGTAGGTGTCGGCCTCGCCCTTCTTGCGGCCAAAGGCGCACAGACGGCAGGACGCCACACAGACATTGGTGGGATTGATATGCCGGTTCACATTGAAGTAGGCGACATCGCCATGCATGCGCTCACGCACGAGGTTCGCCATCCATCCCACGGCAAGAATGTCGCCGCTCCGATACAGCGCCATGCCGTCGTCGAAGCTCAGCCGTTCTCCGGCTTCGACCTTCCTTGCGATCGGCTTGAGCGCGGGGTCGTCGGTCTGAAACGAGTGGCGGGGGCGAGGAATCGATGAGGACACTTCCATAACTCCCTATTTTAGCCCTCTATTCAGGGCAATGCTCTCACCAGAAACTTCTTCCGCTGAGAGGGTCTGTTGCCTTGAAAGGGCACGGCTGTTCTCCTCCAAATCGCCACAAAATCGTCATCCTTGAGCGGAGGCTCTCGCGGTTTTATGCGAGAGCCGGAGTCCCGAGGCGAAGCCGAAGGGCCCGTCTCGGGACTACGCGCTACGCGCTCCGCTCGGGATGACAGATTTCGGGGGTGCTGGAGAGACACAGACTCATCGGAAACCAGTTTCTGACTCTATTGAGGGGGCCGTAGGCCCATGAGCGGACTCACCAGACTTCCACCAGGGCATATTCCGTGCCGATAGGCCCCCGGAAGATCGTACGGTGGAGCGATTTCCCTGTTGCTGGGTATCGCTGGAAAGGTATTCAGCGGCGTTTTCCTTGGGGGAAAACGCCCATGGGCGCCGAGGCGTCGCTTTAGACTTACACTGAAAATACTCTGGCTCAGGACAGGCTGCGGACCACAGAAACAGTTCCAGAACCAACATCATGCGATTCGATATCCTCACCATCTTTCCGGAGTTCTTCGGCGCCCTCCCCGACCAGGGCATCCTGGGCCATGGAGTCGTCTCCCGAGCCCTCCGTACCGGCCTGGCCAGCGTCCATATTCACGACCTCCGCGCCTTCACCCACGACCGTCACCGAACGGTCGATGACCGCCCGTTCGGCGGCGGCGAGGGCATGGTCCTCAAGCCCCAACCTATCCACGAAGCGCTACAGTCGCTCAACCTCAGCTCCAAGCCGGAGCGTGAAGCCACTCGCGCAGCAGCTCCTCAACCGCACGCAGCTAGCTCTCAACCAAATGAAGCCGTTATCCTGCTCTCCGCCCAGGGCAAGCGCTTCACCCAGTCCACCGCTCGCCGTCTCGCCACGCTCGAACGCGTTGTTCTCCTCTGCGGCCGCTACGAAGGCGTCGACGAGCGTGTCAGCCAGCTCTTCTGCGACGAAGAACTCTCGATCGGCGACTACGTCCTCACCGGCGGCGAACTTCCCGCCGCCATCCTGCTGGACGCCATCGTCCGTCTCCTGCCCGGGGTCCTGGGTCACGCCGACTCCAGCCGCTATGAGAGCTTCGGCCTTGGCGACCGTGCTGAAGACACTCCCACCATGGCCGCAGTCCCCGGCGAGGGTTCTGTACCCGCTGGGGTGAATTTCCGTGCGAAGGCTGACGTCCCGCGCAGCACCAGCTCCTCCAACGGCATCCTCGACTATCCCCACTACACCCGCCCCGCCGAGTTTCTCGGCCTCTCGGTCCCTGAACCGCTCAGCAACGGCGACCACCTCGCCATCCGCCGCTGGCGTCGTCACGCCGCCCTCGCGAAAACCCTGGCCAACCGCCCCGACCTCCTCCTCTCCGCCGATCTCTCCGACGACGACCGTGAGTATCTGGCCGCTCTCGGCTATCCCCAAACCAGCCAACTCTAACCCAACGTTTTGAAAGGGCGCGGCTTTAGCTGCTCCTTAAAGGCAACAAAATCAACGAGGCTTTAGAGGTTCCGGAAAAACCCAACGTTTTGAAAGGGCGCGGCTTTAGCCGCGCCGTAAAGGCTATAGAATCAGTGGGCTTTAGCCCCTGAGGGAATCCATTTAGGCGGTTTTGGCCGAAATAAGGAGTTTTTCCGCAACCTCTATACAGCTAACCCTAACCCAACGTCCAGGCCAAAACCACCAACGCAATCTCCCCCTACCCAACGGATCCAGCGTGCGTCTAAAATCTCAGCCAGAGGGACTTGCCATGTCACAGCTACGTCTTCTCGCCATCAGCCTTTTCGCCTCATCGTTCGTTCTTTCCGCCGCCGCACAATCCGCCGCGCCGAACCGTGCCCCACTCGCGGCCACCATCCCCTCTCCCCAGATTCTCCCCTTGGAAGCACCCCCTGCACCCTCCGGCACCCCCGCACGGTTGCCGCCGGGTTCCTACACGCTCACGGCATCGCAGGATGCGCCAACGTTCAAAGTCCCTGCGGGTAAACCCGTCAATCTCTCCAGGGAGGGCGAGACGTACCTCCAACTGCACAAGGAGGAGTCCGTTCTCGCGCAAAACCAATCCCCCTGCCTCACCCTCCGCGCCTACAACTTCACCACCAGGAACCTCAAGTCCGCGCATCCACGCGCGTCCAGCGAGACCGACTGCACCCCAGCCTCCAGAGGCCACATCCTGCTGGTGGCCCCGGTTCCGTCAAGACTGAAGTAGCCGTCGGATAGAACATCTTCCGTACCATCCCCGCCAGGACCCACGAGGGCTTAAACCGGTTGCGAAAACTCGACGCTTTAGAAGGGCGCGGCTTTAGCTTGAAGGGTACGGGCTTTAGCCCGTACATACATAAAGGCAACGGAATCAGTGGGCTTTAGCCCCTGAGGGAATGCATTTGGGGGATTTCGGTCGAAACAAGGCCTTTTTCCCGCAGCCTATTAACGCCTGGCCCATCGGTGCGTACGGTATCGATGAGGACTCCCTTACTGCCCCACCGGCAGTTGGAAGGTAACGCCCGCCGCACGATTGACCCGCTCGGTCGCCGCCAGGTTCAGCGCCGACACCGGTATCTGCTGCCGCCGCTTATCGGTCACATAGAGCATGGTGCGTGTCAGCACATAGTTGTGGATCGTCTCCGGCGGTCGTCCATTCTTGAAGACCAGCGTCACCGCACTCGAGTTGTACAACCCCGCCGACGAACCATCCGGTGTTCCCTGCTGCGCCTCAGGCTGCCCCGCCCCCATCCCCGCCTCACCCGGACCAGGCGGTACGCCGTACCCATAAGCTCCGCCAGGTCCCATCGCCCCGACGTAGTACGGCAGCGGCGGATAATACCCGTATCCCTCCGGCGGTCCACCCGGACCACCCCCATCACCGTATCCCTCCGGCGGTCCGCCCGGACCACCCCCATCCCCATACCCCTCCGGCCCACCCTCCGCATACGCGTCCCCATCATCCGTATCATCATCCTCGTCCAGCCAGTCATCGTTCCACGGACCGTCAACAACATACCCATAGCCCAGCGAAGGCGCATAGCCATCACCAAACCCTAGTCCATATCCATATCCATTGCGGTTGTAAAACGAAGACCGCTGATGATAGAAAGACGACCAAGGCCCACCGTAGGAAGGTCGCCTCGCCGTGACCGCACCATTGCCCTCATACGGCCTTGAGCCATAAGCATCGCCGCCATGAGCCCGGCCTGCAAATCCGTATCCGCCGCCATGAGCACCCATCATGCCATGACTTGCAAACCCGCCATGAAACCCGTCCCCGCCGCGAGCCCCGCCCTCTCGCTGCGCCCAGGCCGGTGCGGCAACCAAACCAACCACCAGCGCAACTAGAATCAGTTGCTTCATGCATGCATTTTACGCCGAACTACAGCCCGCGCACGGCTTGTCGCGTCATGAACTACTGGTTCCGAATGACTCCTGACGGCGCGCCGGCGCCCGGCAGCGCCGCCGGAACTTCGGCCACGCGAACAGCGTTCAGCGAATCGTGCAGTCGCGCAAAGATTCGCGATGCCGGGATCGCCTTCGCCAGATGGTGCCGACAAAAGTCCGCCATTGCATCCGGCGGCAGCCTTGCGAACCCCAACGTCACGCCCCGTCTGCTCAGCTCTTCGTTGAGCTGGGCAATGACCCGCGCTGCCGAGTAGTCGATCTGGGTGATCGCCTCCGCATCCACGACGATCCATCGAATCGGCGACGATGGCGGACCGGCCAGACGGCGGATCTCCTCGGCAAACTGGTTGGCATTGGCGTAAAACAGCGAGGCGCCGAACCGATAGATCACCAGGCCTGGCTCGGTGACCACCCCGGGAGCAATGGGAATGACCTTCCAGGAGTTGCCACACTCGAACTGAATGACCCCCGTATGCGGGCGGTAGCTGTGATGCACAATCCGGACCAGAGACATCGCCATCGCCAGCAGGATACCCGCCTCCACACCGACAGCCACCACGGTAATCGCCGTGATGACAGCCACGGCAAACTCACCGGGACTCTCCCGCCGCATGGCCAGCAACCCGCGCACGTCGATCAGGTGGATTGCAACCAACAGCACCAGCACGCCGAGCACGCACTGCGGCAGATACTGCAGCGGGTGCGTGAGAAACAGCAGGACGCACACAACCACGGCTGCCGTTGCCAGTTGCGCCTTCTGGCTTCCCCCGCCCGCAACCTCCACCATCGCCGTCTGTGTGGGGCTGCCGTTCACCACAAAGGTTCCGGTCAGCGCTGCCGCCAGATTGGCCGCGGAGAGCCCCACCAGGTCGCGGTTTTCCTCCAGTCTCTGGCCATGGCGCAGCGCATAGACGCGAGCCGTCGCCGAACTCTGCGTCACGATCATCATGGCGCATGCCCCGGCCACCGGAACCAGCGCGAGGATCTGCGGCAACGGCAGCAGATGCAGGCTTGGGTGCGGCAGCCCGCCGGCGACTGTGCCTATGGTTGCAACTCCATGGGCGGAGAATCGCCACAGCGCGCTCGCCGCCGTCACGCTCACGACAGCGACCAATGCGCCCGGCGCCTTCGGCGCCACATAGCGCAGGGCCAATACCAGGCCCAGCACCGCTCCTGAAACCAACAACACGGGAAGATGCAGCGCCGGCAACTCGCGCACCACTTCGATCAGTTGTCCGATGGTTCGCTGCGATGAAACGGGAAGTCCGATCGTCTCGCCCAACACCGCAATGCCTACCTGAAAGCCGACTCCGGTGAGGAAACCGACCAGCACCGTCTGGGAGAGGAAATCGGCGATAAATCCCAGGCGAAAGAGCCGCCCCAACAACAGAAAAGCACCGGTAAGCAGCGCCACATAGCCGGCCAGCGTAACCCAGGCGGGACTCGCCATGGGCGCCATGCCCGCAAGTCCGCCGGCCAGAATCGCCGCCGTCGCCGAATCTGCCGCCACCACCAGGAATCGCGACGATCCGAAGACGGAGAAAACCGCTAAAGGCGCCAGCAGGGTGTAGAGTCCGGTCACCACGGGCATGCCCGCAATCTGCGAGTATCCCAGCACTTGAGGGATGTTCATCGCGGCCAGGGCAACGCCTGCACTCGCATCGCGCAGCGTGTCCCTCCACCGAAATGGTCGAAGACTCTCGAACAAATCCATCGGCCTCGAACTCAAGTTCTGTCCTGCGTGCGGCTTCCGTTGCGTCAGGGACACAGCGGAGTCCTCACGTTGCGAAACGGACTCCAGTCGCGACTGATTCTATAGGATGACGGCGGTAGAGTGGGTGGGCAACGGAACTCTGACAGCAGGAGAACATGATGCCGCAGCCGCGGCGCTCGGACCTGTCCGCGCGACCCCGGCCTCCGTCTCGGCCTCCTTGCGCACTAGCAGGGGGTCCAAACGCATCATGGGCCATCGCGATCAGCGGGCCATGGAAGCGATCTTCAACCCCGCGGCAGCCGCCGCTCCTAACCGCTGCTCGCTGGTGGCGGCCTCAACGTCCAGAAGATGAAAGACCGCATACTGGGCAGGAGTGGGATGGACGTAAGCACCTTCCACGTCCAATACCAGCGATACCAGCCTGGCGCGCAGCTTCACCTCATGCATCACGTCTTCTTCGTTGGCGTGAATATTCATCTGCATGGCGTTGTCGATCGCGCGGTTCAGAGCTGCCAGCGCGCTCGCTGCCTGAGCCTCGCTGAGGCTGTGGTCAGCGACGTCCTTTTGCAGCTTGCTTCTCGCAGTGATCGCGTTGTTGATCGCCGTGTCCAGCAGGCTGAGGTCCGCCTCGATCTTCCGGCTCAGCGCCAACTTCGCCCCCAGATCCTGCCGCGTGGCATGCAGCCGTGGGTCCAGTGCCACCGTGAAGGGCTGCCGCGTTTTCTTCCCGCCGTAATCCAGCACCACGGTGTACGTACCAGGCACAACCAGAGGACCGTCCACAACACTGGCCAGAGGACCTACCGGTTCCGATGAAATAGGCGCATAGCGCAGGTCCCATTGCAGCCGATTCATACCCGGCTCAATGGCTGTGAGCTTCGCCTCGGCCTCCTGAAAGAGTTGTGCGGCTGTCTTTTTGCTGCGATCGCTGTCCTCCTCTTTCTTCTTCTTTCCTTCTTTCGCCGTCTTTATTTTTCCCTCCTTCGCTGTCTTTAAATGCAGCGGGAAATAGCGCACGACGTTTCCCTGTGCATCCAGAACTTCAAGGCTCACCGGCGTTCCGCCGTCATAGTTCGTGGGAATGTGGAAGAACACGGTGGCTCCGAAGGGCGGATTGGCGGCGGTCGTGCCGGCTCGCTTCACCGGGCCCCCGAAGTCGTGACTCAGCCACGCTGTGCCCGGCGCAAACACGTAACCGCTGTCCGCCGCAACCTTCGGCCCCTGGGTCAGTTGTTCCAGCAGCGCCAGGTTATCCAGCACCCAGAAGGAGCGTCCGTGCGTTGCAATCACCACCTCGCCCTGACGATGGTTGATGGCGATGTCCCGCACCTCGGCTGTGGGCAGATTCAGCTTCAGCTCTTGCCAGTGCGCGCCTCCATCCAGGCTCACATACACCGTGCTGAACGTGCCCAGGAATAGCAGTTGCGGATCCTTCGGATCCTGCCGGATGACGAAAGGAAACGCATCAGCCGGTAGTCCCGCGGTGATTTCCGTCCAGTGCCGTCCCAGGTCCTTGGTCACGTACACATACGGCCTGTAGTCGTCCCACATATAGCGCCATGCGGTCAGATAGACGGTATCCCGGTCCGCATGCGAGGGCTCGATCGAGCTGATCTCACACTCCGGCAGGTCAGGCGGAGTCACCAATCGCCACGTCTTCCCCGCATCCATGGTCACGTGTACCAGCCCGTCGTCCGATCCCGCCCACAACAGCTTCCCGTCCAGCGGCGAAACCGCCAGCGCGGAGACCTCGGGATAGATCTCGGCGCCGGTCTGGTCCAGATCGACCGGGCCCCCGCTCGGAAGCTCCGTGCTCGGCTGATTGCGCGTCAGATCCGGTGAGATGCGCGTCCACGTTTCACCGAAGTCGTCGCTCCTGAGCACGTACTGCGATGAGATCAGCAACTCCTTCGGGTTCACCGGCGAAAACAGAATCGGGTGTGTCCACCCGAACCTGTACTTCATCTGGTTGGATGCGGCACCATCCCGATAGAGCGGCCACGGGCTGACGCTCTGGGTCTGATTCGTCTCTCGGTCGTATTTCGAAAAGATGTTGAAGTAGTCGCTGCCGTACGTAATCTTCGGATCGCCCGGCTGGGGCACCGCAAAGGTACTCTCTCCACCGGCCACCGAGTGCCAGTCCGAGAGCGTTATTCCTCCGGCGCCCGCGCTCGGTCCTTCAAAGGCGGCTTCGTCCTGCTGCGCACCGTAGATGTGGAACGGAAATTGGTCGTCCAGATTCACATGATAGAACTGCCCCGTCGGCTGATTGTGGTCCGTGCTCCACGTCTTGCCGCCGTCCGTTGACACTGTCGCGCCGCCATCGTTGCCTTCCAGCAGGAGCTTCGTGTTGTCCGGATCGATCCATACCACATGGTTATCGCCGTGCGGTGTTTGCAGCTTGCTCCACGCCTTGCCACCGTCATGGGAAACCCACAGCGCATTCACCTCCGGCGCGTATACCGTGTTGGGATCCTTCGGGTCCGCGTAGATCGTCATGTAGTAGAAGGCGCGCTGGCGCAGAATCATCTCATCGTTCACCAGCTTCCAGGTGGCGCCGCCGTCGTCTGAGCGGAAAACTCCTCCGTCCTTCGCCTGCACAATGGCATACACGGTATTCGGCTGGCTGGCCACCAGCGTCACTCCGATGCGGCCCAGCACTCCGGTTGGAAATCCAGGAGTCCGCGTCAGGTTTGTCCAGTGCGCGCCCCCATCGGTTGTCTTGTAGACTCCGCTGCCCGGACCGCCATCGTTCAGCCCCCAGGGCATGCGCTGCGCCTGCCACATCGTCGCGTACAGTACGTCAGGGTGGTTTGGATCCATCACCAGGTCGATAGCCCCGGTCTTGTCGTCCACGAAGAGGATCTTCTTCCAGCTCTTGCCGCCGTCGGTCGACTTGAACACGCCCCGGTTCGGCCCTGGAACAAACACGTGCCCCATCGACGACGCATAGACCACATTCGGATCCTTCGGGCTCACCACAATCTCGCTGATCGTACGTGTGTCTCTCAGTCCCGCATACTGCCATGTCTTGCCGGCATCGCTGGAGCGGTAGATCCCGTCGCCGGGAATCATGTCGTTGCGAATATCGTCTTCGCCGGTGCCTGCATACAATATCCTGGGGTCCGATGGCGCCACTGCCAGCGCGCCGATACTGGCGCTGTCTCCCGACAGCTTGCCATCCGTGATGTTCTTCCATTCCAGCCCGTAGTCCGTACTTCTCCACACCCCGCCGCCCACCGCGCCGGCGTAGAACACGTTGTCCTTTCCAGCCACACCGGCTACGGTAATCACGCGCCCGCCGATATACGGCCCAATACTGCGCCACTGCAGCTTGCTCAGCAGTGTCTGCGAGGTCACGGACGCAGGCCCCTGCGCAGCCACGGTGATTCCTCCCGCTAAAGCCAGGACAAGAAGATTACCAACACCCACCAAACCAAAGCTACGTCTCACGATTGCGTCCTCCTTGTTGAAGAGCCTCTCACTTTGCCGAGGAACGAACCAGCTAATAACCCGCGGCTTTGCCAAAGTCATCTCGATGATCCTGGCCGCCTTCCAGTTCTCCGGTCATGGGATCGGCAGCGATACACTCGCCGTCGCCCCAGCCTCTGCCGACCTTGAGCGTGTAACCGAGCGCTCGCAGATTGGCGAGGGTCACGGAGCGCATCAGGTCGCGACGAATCTGCGGGTAGAGCCTGATCCAGAACCCCGCCAGGTCGGTGGTGGTTTGCACTGCCCTTTGATTGGGCGCGAGCAGATGAAGTACGACCGGCGTGCGCTTTGGACCCAGCCGTGGAGACTCATCCATGCCGAAGAAGTCCTGGAGCCGTGAGGCGACCCACGGAGCCTTCCCCCGCTCATAGTGAATCTTTACCTGTCGTCCGCCCTTGAGGCGTAGCGTCCGCGGAGCACTCTCCTGGAGTTGGCGCACATCAAGCTGTTGTTCCAGCCACGCGATAAAGCCTTCGCCCGCGCTCTTCAACTCCGCAAAGCTGCGATAGAGGCGGCAGAACCGTCTGAAGCTGTTCAGAATATCCGGCGACTCAACGCCCGGCGCGGCTACTCCCGAAACTTCGGGGCCCGGAACTTCGAGGCCCGCAAACTCCAGACGGCCAAAGAGATCCTCCAGCAGCACCTCATCCACAAAGCGTCCTATGCCTACTTCGAGAGCTTTCTCCGCCAGCAGACTGCCTGCGGCCTCTTTGTCCGTCGGCGCGCCGGTGGATTGCTGCAGCACCAGGCTGCCGTAGACCAGCCGGCTAACGGCGTCCACGCGCTCCGCCTGCCGATTCCAGACCAGCGCCGACTCCTCGCGCACCTGATCCGGAAAGTGGTCCAGCAGCCACTCCGGCTCGACCCGAGCCAACAGGCGAATCCGGGGCAGTTGCTTCTCGGTGCGATGCTCCGCGTCGAGGGCGAGCAGAAGCGAGAACGGCGGCGGCTGGCCCACGATCTCCGCGCTTGTTCCGTTGGAAAGCATCACCTGATGGCCGCTCTTACGTTGCGCTACGCGGTCTGGAAACCCCACCAGCAGCGCCTGTAGCAGCGCATCGTCATCCTGCGTCCGCGGCCGCTCAGGCTTGACGATTCGCAGCAGATGCCGAAGGTGCTGCCGTGCCGATTCTCCAAGCGGTTGATCGAGCGCCTCCAGCACATCGTTTCGATCGATGCGCTCCCCTGAGCCCAGCAGCGCAGCCGTCATGCATGCGGCCCAGCCTGCGCCGCGGTCCATCGCCTCGCCGATCATGCGCGCAAGACGAGGATGAAGGGGGAGACGCATCAATCTGCGCGCGCCTTCCTGCGCTGCGCCGGGGGACGCCGAACCACCGGCCATCAGACGGTCCAGCAAGCTCTCCGCGTTCTCGATGGCCTGATCGGGCGGTGGATCGAGCCACTCGATCCGCCGGGGATCACGAACACCCATGGCGCGCAGCGCGAGGCAAAGCTGGGCGAGATCGCTGCGCAGAATCTCCGGCGGCTCAAACTCCGTGCGTCCCTGGAAGTCCATCTGGGAGTACAAACGCACGACGCGGCCAGAGCCGGTGCGCGCGGCGCGTCCCGCGCGTTGACGTGCCGAGGCCTTGCTGATGCGGCCAACGCTCAACGTGGGCAAACCCGTCCACGGGGAGTAGGCGGCGGCGCGGACCAGGCCACTATCGATCACCGTGCGGACGCCCTCGATGGTGATCGAACTTTCAGCCACGTTCGTGGAAAGGATGATCCTGGGCTGGGCGGACGGCGACACCGCGCGATCCTGCTCCGCGGGCGCCAGGTCGCCGTGCAGCGGCAGAACCACCCGGTTGAATACCCGCGCCACCGGTTCGCAGGCGCGAGCTGCCTGGCGGATCTCCGCCGCTCCCGGCAGGAAGACCAGAATGTCGCCCTCCGGTTGGGCACGCAGAACCTCTTCGACTGCGTTGACGACCTGCTCCTGCAAGGGCGCCGGGGAGTACGGCGTGTACGCAACGGTCAGATCGAAGAGTCTTCCCGCCGAGCGCAGTACCGGACAACCGCCTGGGCAATCATCTGTGCCATCGCCAAGAAACTGCGCCACCGGCGCCGCCTCCAGCGTGGCCGACATCACCACAATGCGCAGCTCCGGACGCCGCCGCTGCAAGCGCCTCAGCAGCGCCAGGGCCAGATCCGTCTCCAGATGCCGTTCATGAAACTCGTCGAGAACCACGGCGTCCACGCCGCGCAACTCCGGATCGGAGAGCAGACGGCGCGTAAACACGCCTTCAGTAAGAAAGTGCAGCCGTGTCCCGGGTCCGGCCACCCGTTCAAATCGCACCTGGTAGCCGACCGTGCGGCCGATCTCCTCTCCCAACTCCCACGCCACACGCCGGGCGGCCAGGCGAGCAGCGATGCGCCGCGGCTCCAGCACAAGCACCTCGCCGCTCACCCTCCGCAGCAGTGCCGCCGGAACACGGGTGGTCTTTCCGGCACCCGGTTCGGCCTCGATCACAAGATTCGGAGAGCGTTCAAGAGAAGCAAGAATCTCCGGAAGAAGAGCGTCGATCGGCAGGGACTGCGGGCTGGGCACATCTACCATCCAATCGCATACCGCGGGATTCTGCAATACGCTCCAAATCCGTCGCCAACGGCAGGGTGATCCGGCGTTCTTGCTCTTGCACTTGCTTGAGGGTCTCATGCTTTGAAAGGGCACGGCCTCAGCCGTGCCGAAGGAGCGGACGAGGGAATCGCGGCTTCGCCGCTGCGGAAAACTCGACGCCTTGACAGGGCGCGTAGCTTGAAGGGTACGGGCTTTACAGGCTGCGGAAAACTCGACGCTTTGAAAGGGCGCGGCTTTAGCCGCGCCATAAAGCCAGCAGAATCAGTGGGCTTTAGCCCCTGAGGGGAATGTATGTAGCTGCAAAGACGTTCCTTCAGTAGGACGATAGCTCCGCAGTATTTTGCGGTCGTGCGCGCTACGCTGAAGCCGCGTCCTCTCAAAAACAAGTCTCTAATCTATCTCCTAAGCGCTCTCGCCGGCCACAACCATCCCGGAGACTCCGATCCGAGGAACCAGCAGCTGGAAGATCAGCAGCGAAATGACATAGGCAAACGCAGCCAGGATGAAGATGACCAGTGGATGCAGCGAAAGCAGATGCGAGACCAGCACCGTAAATACCGCACCCCCCAGCGATCCCATCGCCCCTCCGATGCCCACCACGGTGGATACCGAGGTGGAAGGAAAGATATCGGTGGGCGTGGTGAACAGGTTGGCAGACCATCCCTGGTGCGCTGCCGCCGCCAACGCAAACAACGCAATCGCCGGCCACGCATTGTGCTGAAACACGTGGTGCATGTGCGGTACCAGCACCAGAGGCAACACACACAGCGATGTCGCGAGCATCGCCAACTTGCGTCCTGTGTCCACAGAATGCCCGCGCTTGATCATCATGCCCGACAACCCTCCGCCGAGGAAAGATCCCACTGACGACACGGCATAAACCAGCACGACCGGCCAGTAGGCCTTTTCCAGGCTGACCCCGTAGTTGTCATTCAGATACATCGGCAAGTAGAAGAGGTAGAACCACCAGATGGGGTCCGTCAGGCCCTTTGCGATCGAAAACGCATAGAGCCCGCGTGTGCGAAAGAGCCTTCCGTAGAGCGCCTTTCCCGCAAGGCTTGGCGACACTACGCGTTGCAGGTTGGCCTGCGTCGTCGTCAAGCCGCGGCGCAACCGGTTGTACGGAAACAGAAGCCACAGCACCAGCCACAGGAGCCCCAGCGAGCCTGTGCACAAGAACGCGGAGCGCCATCCAAAGTGCACCGCCGCCAGCGGAACAATCGCCGGCGCTATAAAGAACGCGACACACGTGCCTGAGTTGAAGACACCCACGGCCAGCGCTCGGTCCTCGCTGCTGAACCACTCGCTGGTTGCCTTGATCGCCGCTGGAAAGTTTCCGGATTCACCCAACCCCAGGAACACTCGCGCAATGCAGAATCCAAGCACAGAGTGCACCAGCGAGTGGCTGATCGAAGCTACCGCCCAGACACCGATCGCCACCGCATATCCAGTCTTCGTTCCAAGCTTGTCAATCAACGGTGCAGCCACCAGGAAACCCACCGCGTAGGCGATCTGGAAGCATTCCACAATATGCCCGTAGTTCAGGTGGTAGCCGGACTGAAACGGTGCGCTGACTCCCGGAATCCAGCCCATGAAGGGCAGGTGCAGCAACGGTTCAATCAGTGACAGAACCGATCGATCCATGTAGTTGATCGTCGTCGCCAGGAACAGCAGCAAACAGACAACCCAGCGAATGTTCGAATCCGCGGGGCGAGAAGCAAACTGCTGAGGGTTCGATTCGGACGCTGTAAAAGGCATGTAGAGCAAATCTCCTGATACGGTGAGGTGGAAGATTTAGAGAGCTGTTTCCGGGGAATACCGCCCATCGGAACCGTGTCGCAGCCCCCCCGTTGGGCGGCTTTGCCTGCTGGGGGAGGTGAAGCGTCGGGGGTACCCCCACAGGAGAGTTACGCTAGCCGGGACTCCATGTACACATAATGCAGTCAAGTATATAGACAAGAAGCCACAACCCGCTCGCAGAGGTCTAACCGCGCGGTCTTCCCGCATCTTTCCAGCCGTCGGCATGGCGGGTTGCGAGGGCGCTGTGCATAGCGGCTCCCATATAGCGTGTCCAGAGTGCGTCCAGCGTGCATCCAGCGTGCGTCCAGCGTGCATCCAGCGTGCGTCCAGCGTGCCGCTTGGGCACCAACGCCGACGCCTCAGGCATCCGAACCGACCCTCCATCCCCCCCATGGAATCAGCCGCGGAGCAACGCACCTCCATAGCTTCGCATCCATCTCCGCCTCGATGCGTGGTCTGACCAATATCCAGACCACGCGATCTCTTCCGCATGGTGGGTCCGCCCGTGGAAGACGTGAAAGAGATCGTTGCGCGCGTCGCAGAGGATGTCCGCCAAGGGTGAGAGTCAAAGAGAGCGCCAAACTGCTGCACGAGTAAGGGGCGCATTCGAAAACGTTGCGCAATGTCTTCCGTGCTGCTTGCGACGATTGCAGTTGTCCTTGCATCGTCAACGACGTCTGGTATCGCTTGCGGCCGCATGTCATGGACACGGTCCAACCGCTGTGGCTCAAGATGCCCAACGATTTTGATCACGCCTACCAGGTTTACGCCAATGGGAGCTATGTCGGGCAGTTCGGTCTATGCTCCTCAAACCATGTGCGGATGTATTATTCAGAATCCGTCTCCTTCCCGCTACCCCCGGCGGGGCCGGATGGAGAGAGCGATCTGGCAGTGCGCTTTTATATGGTCGCCGCCACTCCCTGCGTGGCTCCGGATGTCGGCGGCATGCACCAGCCGCCGGTACTTGGGTTGTCTTCCACCGTCCATCTGATCGAGGCGGACGAGAACGAAACCCATCTGCGTCTCTATATCGGCACCGTTCTTGAGGATCTTCTTTTCCTTCTGGTTGCGCCGCTGGCGCTGTGGGTCTGGCTCAAGAGCCGGCAGGAGCGAGCGTATCTATGGCTGTCTCTGGCGCTGACGTGCTTTGCTCTCGGTGGTTTCCTGGCCATGCTCGGGAATCTGACCTTGGCGTTGCCATTCGCGCTCAGCACCCTTTGCCTGTCCGTTATCCTTGAGTCCCGCTGGCTGCCGATGTGGGTCATGTCCTGGTGGCACTGGTTTGGGCTGCGCGATAAGCGCTGGATTCCCCTGTCGGCATGGCTGCTGACCGCTGCGCGTATGCTGGCGCTGGCTTGCGAACAATCGTCCTACCTTGGCCTCGCCGAGGCACCTCTAAACTGGCTGCACCGGTTTGACACATTGATGAAGCCGAACCAGAGCATTCTTTCTTTCGCTGCCAACCTGGCGGCCCGGATTGCCGCACCCTATGAGACCACAGTCACCAACCTGGCGCTCAGGCTGGGATTGCGTGAACCTATCGCAAGCCCTCAGCCGCGGCTCGACGCTTTGGACGGAGCGACCGAATCGCTGGACTGGATCAGCAGCCAGTAATAAAAGCCGTCAACAATGGCCATCAACGCGGCCTGGTTCAGATCACTGCTGACCCCCGCGGTAATCCAGGGTTCGTGGCCATCGGCGTTGAAGCTCAGCGAGACGCGAACGTGCGCCGCCGAATCGTGCGCTTTCACATCGAGCGCCTCAACAGTGAAGGTACCGAGCCGCATCTGCGCGAGCCCGGGATACCAGTTGTCGAGTTCGCGGCGCATGGCCCTGGTCAGTGCATCGACGGGGCCAGCACCCTCGGCGCGCGATGTGACCACGGTGGAATCGCCGACCAGAAGCAACATGAACGCCTGGACAAAGCGTCCGCCGATCTCGTCGGACTCGTCGAAGACGCGCCAACTCTTCACCGTAAACCAGTTGCGCAGGGTTCCCAGCGTCTTCATGCAGGCCAGCCGGAAGGAAACCTCACTGGCCGTAAAACCACCGCCCTCGATCATAGCCGGATTGGTATCCATGAATGCCTGCGCCTGCGCCGAGTTGAGCGGTACGCCCAGCGACTCAGAGAGCAGCATAATGTTGGCCCTACCCGACTGCGCGTTGACGCCGATGGTGGGAGTTGCTCCCACCATCGCCGGATGGCACCAGAGGTAGGCGCCGGGATTCTTGCGCTCGCTGCTGCCATGCATCCCCGCCCACGTGCCGAACGCACCTGGTCCAACGATGGGAGCACCGTGCGGCGGTTCCAGCCCAAAGGCAGCGTACGCCGATTGCGCCAAGCCGGTAAGGCCGCTCAACGCGGCGGGCAAAACAAACTCAGCTTCGCCGCGGAGCTGCATGGACCCGACCACTGTCGTCAGATTGACATTGCCGCAGCGCTCCCCTGTGCCGACCAGCGTGCCCTGCACCTGCATGGCGCCGGCCAGAATGGCGGAGCGGGTGTTCGCCACACCTAAGCCGCGATCGGTGTGGCCGTGAAAACCAAATTTTGCACCGGGAAAATCACGCGTGAGCCCCGCGATGACCTGCGTGACTTCCTCCGGGCTGGCGCCGCCGTTGGTATCGCACACCACGATGCGGCTCACCTTTTGGCGAACGCTCTGCGCGATAAGCTGCTGGAAGTAATCGAGGCTGCGCTTGGCGAAATCCTCATCGCAAGGCTGGCCGTTTTCACGCCGGCCGCAGCATGCGTCCATGGCGTGTTCCAGATCGACAAAAACCTCCAGACCGTGATCCTGCAGACAGTCGATCGTCTCCCGCGCCATCAGCAGATTCTCGCCGGGAGTGGTTTGCAGCGACTGCTCGACGTCGAGAAGCCGTGATTTGACGACCACGACCGCGACCGGAATGCGGCGCTTGTGGCTCAGGATGAACTGCACGTCGGGCCATTCTTCCACTTTGGCGCCGCGTCCTCGCGAACGCCCGAAGAGCGCCAACGTCATCGCACCGGTATCGACGGAAGTTAGTGCGTCGGTCAGGTCGGCGACAAACCGGTTGGCGCCGGCGAAGCCGATCTCTGCGTAGCGGACACCAAAAGCCGCCATGCGATGCAACAGCAACACCGCGCTGGGCACGGAGATTTCCAAACCAGGCTGCTGCAGGCCGTCCCGTAGGCTGGTGTCGAACAGTTCGATTTTTCTGGTCACGTCTGCCTTCATTCGTTCCTTCGCTCCGTATTGCCAATTCATCTCAACCGTAAATCGCGCAACTACGCGGAAAGTTCTCAGATCATCAGCATAAACGGATTTGACCGGGCGATGCTTCCGCCATCGCCTTGGGCTCCAACTGGCAGTTGCGCTTCGCATGTGTGGGCCGACCAGCAGCCGTAGACGTACATCGTCCAAGACGGCGGCGATCACATTTTCCGATACAGCGGATGAATCAAGACTTCCCTCAGGGTCAGCCTAGACGTGACCATCTCAATCTCGCCCTGTTTCACCGAATCAAAGAAGGGTTGCAGCAGGGGAAAGTACAAGAATGCCTTTCGATGAAGCAGATCATAGGGGCCGTGTCCCCATGATACTTCGCATGGAGCGGCCCGGCAAAACAAAAGATTCTGCGAGGTCATCTGCACCGCGAAAGCCAGACCTACCGCGCCGCCGTCCGGCGCAAGCTCAACGCCTTCCACTCGTGCGTGCAGTTGGGCTGCATCGCGCAGGGGCTGCTGCAGCACCTGGCTTTGAATCACACCGCCGAGGCTTGGAGGCAATTCCGTAGCTGGCTGCGAACCATGAATCCAGCGCTTCCGCCCTCGAAGTTGGTCGTGGCCTGCGCTCTGCGTTCGTCCCTGCCGGAATATCTCCAGGCCGCGGTGCTCCCGTTCAAACCGAGAATGATTCTTCGCCGCTACAGGGAGCCGAAAAACGCCTCACAATCCAACGACTGCAGCCTGGAGAGCGCCGCATGAGACAGAGAGAGAACCTGGCACTGTCCAGTCCGCTCACTGCCTCGAACCGTCCCCGGATTTCTTCATGGGCAGCCATGAGCCAAGTATCGCCCTATGGCGGATACTCGTTATTCGTTATTTTGTTGCAACTACTTAGCGCCTGAGGGATCATTCTTGATTCTCTCAGTTAGAACTGCTGGCTGCAGGCGAGTGAGCCCGCTTCGTTCGTTGTCGGCGACTTCCAATACACGCCTTCTATCTGCTCTACTACTTGCATGAAGAGAGCATGGAGCGCCGCGGATATACCGCCGCAATCAGGCCGGCGGGTGTTGATTACGGGAGCGAACAGCGGGCTTGGGTGGGAGACGGCGCTTGAACTTGCGCGCGCCGGCGCGGAGATTCTCCTGCCGGCGCGAACGGAGGCGAAGGCTCAGGATGCAATCGCACGCATCCGCGCGCAGGTTCCAAACGCGGCGATTGTTGCGGAGCTTCTCGATCTGGCGGATCTGACCTCGGTGCGTGCGTTTGCCGCGCGCGTGCAGAAGAGGTTTCCGGGGCAGTCGCTGGATCTGTTGATCAACAACGCCGGCGTGATGGCGGTGCCGGCGCGCGAGTTGACGGTAGATGGCTTCGAGCGTCAGTTTGCGACGAACTATCTTGGCCCCTTTGCGCTGACTGCGCTGCTGTTTGACTCGATGAAAAGCCAACCCGGATCACGCATCGTTACAGTGTCCAGCAGCATGAGCAGGTTCGGCAAGATCGACTTTACCAACCTGCAGAGCGAGCGGCGCTACAGCCCGATGTGGGGGGCCTATGGTCAATCCAAGCTGGCCGATTCGATCTTCGCGCTGGAGATGCAGCGCAGACTCACAGCCATCGGTTCGCCCATCCTGAGCACAGCGGCGCACCCAGGCTATGCGCTCACCAACCTGCAGGTGAGCGGACCCGGCGAAGGCAACTGGATGTTGCGTGTGGCGGAGGCTCTGCTCAAGCCGCAGGATGCGGCACATGGAGCACTGCCTATCCTCTTTGCCGCCGTGGCGCCGGAGGCACAGGCGGGTGGCTACTACGGTCCGGATGGGTTCCAGGAGCTGAAGGGCAACCCCGCGCCCGCGGCGATTGCGCCCGCGGCCAAAGAGATCAGCGTGACCAGACGGCTCTGGGCGGAGTCCGAGCGGTTGACGGGTGTGCGCTTCGCGGCGCTGCCAGACCCTACGCGGAGCCTGGAGGCACCGGACTAAGATACTCATCCATATCCTTGACCGCTTCAGGCTGTACAACGATCAGAAGACGGTCGCCCGGCTCCAGAATGGTGCTGGGCGTTGCCAGGACGACCGTGGCGCCGCGCAGGATGGATGCGATGCGGGTGTGCGTGAGAAAGCTGCTCTCTGGGCGGGACTGGATCTGCACGCCCGCCCAGGGACTGTCCGGAGAAAGGACGCCGATGGTGAGTTGCGATCCGTCGGGAAGCTCCAGAGCGAGGCCGGACTGCAGCATCTTGGTGATGTGCACCGGGGTGGTGCCGGTGGGAAGGGGAAGATTGCCGCTGTCGATGAGCCGGAGAGCAGTTTCCACCTGCTCGGCGCGGTGGGCGGGTGAGTCGGCGCGGCCCGCAATCTGGAACTCGTAGAGGGTGTCATACTTGGTGAACCGCGAAAGGTTGACCTGGATCACGTAGCTCAACATCACGGCGAGCCCAGCGGGCACCAGCAGTTGGTAGCCGCCAGTCATCTCTGCAACCATCAGCAACGTGGCAATGGGTACGCGCGCAGATCCGCCAAACACGGCAGCCATGCCGACGACCACCATGCCTGCCGGCGCCTGGTGCGAGAGCAGAGCGAACGATCCGCCCAGCATCGCGCCGAGATAGAGACTGGGCGCCAGAATCCCGCCTGATCCCCCCGACGACACCGTAAGGGAGATCGCCACCATCTTGGCGAACAGGAGAAGGAGAAGCAGTTTGAGCGCGAACTGGCCGTCGATGGCTTGTTGCATCCAGCCGTAGCCGCCGCCGAGGACCTGCGGCAGGCGCATTCCGATGAGGCCAACGATCAGCCCGCCAACCGCCGGCTTGAGCCACACGGGGATGGGCAGCGCGTGAAACAGGTCGCGCGTGCGGTAGAAGACCTCAGGCCACAGCGTAGCGACTCCGCCGCTGGCTACGCCCAGCAGAACGTACCAGCCATAGCTGGCGATGTGGGTGGGTGCGGAGAGCGCTGGAACGGAGAAGAGCGGCTGCCAGCCGCCAAAGGCTCCGTTGACCGCATAGGCGACGATCGCCGCTATCATGCAGTACAGCAATCCTTCGGACTCGAATTCGATGCTGCTGTAAAGCATCTCGACCGCGAAGACAGCCGTGCCGATGGGGGAGCGGAAGATCGCTGCGAGTCCGGCGGCCACACCCATCATCACAATCAGGCGCCGCTCCTGCTCGGGCCGCTTGAACCAGCCGGCGTAGATGGAACCGAAGCCCGCGGCGATCATCACCGTCGGCCCTTCGCGACCGGCGGAGCCACCGGAGCCGATGGTGATCGCGGAGGCGAGCATCTTTACCGGCGCGACGCGGGTGCGCAGCGCGCCGCCCGCATAGTGAAGTGATTTGATGACGCCGTCGGTGCCGTCGCCGTCGGCTTCAGGACACAGGCGATAGACCAGCGCGCCGGAGAGGAGGCCGCCGAGCGCGCAAACCAAGGGGACCAGCCATAGACCATGCGGTCCGATGATCTGATGTGGAGCGCCGCCGTCCGTGCGCAGACCGGGAGGCGTGTAGCCGGCCAGCAGACCCAGAAAGAACCTCTGCGAAACGCGCAGCAACCACAGAAAGAGATGCGCCGCGAGCCCGCCGATGACGCCCAGAACAAGGGTATCCAGCAGCAGCCGTCGTCGGTTCTGGTTCGTAGCTGTTTCTCCGTTTGTCACACTAGAACATCCGATGCAGAAAGTATCGCATGGGTCACCGCAAGAACCGATGGAAGATCGAGCGCGCCAGCGAGGCCAAAGATGCCCCACGAGGCTAAAGATGCTGCGGAAAAACTCCCTGTTCCCTATCTCCCCATTCCCTGTTTCATAGATCCGAGGTTGCTTCTCTCCCAGTCCCCCGGAGATTCGTCATCCTGAGCGAAGGCTCGCGCGGCTTTATGCGAGAGCCGGAGTCGAAGGATCCCGAGGGTGTCGCTATCGCCCATGCTGTGAGTACCTTTCGAGCCAAACGGCTGCGGCGCGCGAATCACTTCCAAGCATATCGGGCGAAAAGGTCTGAATCGGTATAGGTAACGGAAACACCCTCGGGGTTCTTCGACTCCGTAGACCGCAAAAAGCCGCGGCCTACTTCGCTCAGAATGACGATTGGGTGGAGAGTTAGAGGAAAACAACAGTACGCTTCTGAAGCGTCGAGTTCTCCCCCAGCCTCTAAAGCCGTGGACTACCAGCCCTCCCCTGCCCTGATGCAGGGCTACACCTCTTCTATGCAATCACTCTCCGTAAGGCACCCAGATATTCTTGACCTGCGTCGCGTGGCGGAGGAACCAGCGTCCTTCGGCTTGTGCCGGATCGAACCAGTCGATGGCGCGGCCGTGATGGGTGAAGACCTGCTTGAGATTGCCGATGGATGCCGCCTTGACCATGGCTGCGGAGGCTTCATCGCGGAAGCTCCAGATGGCGTCGACGTCGTCGTGCTCCGCGAGCGTCCTGCCGAGTTCGTCGGCTCTGCCGGAGACGAGATTGACTACGCCTCCAGGCAGGTCACTGGTGTCGAAGACCTGATAGAGGTCGCCCATGAGAGTTGCCGCGCGCTGGCTGGGAACGGCGACGACCGTGTTGCCCACGGCGATGGCGGGCAGGATGAGCGAGAGCAACGAGAGCAGCGGCGTCTCATCGGGAGCGAGGATGCCGATGACGCCCACAGCCTCTTTCATGGCCAGCGTGACCATGCGCGCGGGCGGGTTGTGGATCGTGCCCTCGAACTTATCGGCCCAGGCCGCATACGCAAACGTCCGCTCGATACTTTGATCGAGCTCGACGGCGGCTTGCTCAGATCCGGTGAACGCGGCCAGTTTGGCGACGATCTCCGCGCTGCGCTGCGCCAGATTCTCGGCAAGGAAGTACAGCACCTGAGCGCGACCGTGAGCGGTCGTTTTCGCCCACTTGCCGGCGGCCCGCGCTGCTTCCACGGCGTTGCGAATGTCCTTGCGGTTCCCCAGTGGAGCTGTGCCGACCAGGTGGCCGTCGCGACCGTACACGCGGTAGCTGTAACCGGAGTCAGGGCGCGCCTGCTTGCCGCCAATGTACTGCTTCACCGTCCGGTCAATACCGAAGTCCTCGGGCGCGTGGGCGACATCGTCGCCTGGAGCCTCGGGCTCGGGTAGCGCGGCAGCGGGGACGGCGTTCGACTCGCCGCGTAGCCAGGTGGGCTCAAGATACTCGTACATCCCCTCCTTGCCGCCCTCGCGTCCGTAGCCGGACTCGCGGTAGCCGCCGAAGCCGCAGGCTGCGTCGAAGAGGTTGATTGCATTGACCCATACCACCCCTGCCTTTACCTGCGCGGCAACGTCGAGCGCCACGTTGACGTTCTCGCTCCAGATGCTGGCGGCGAGGCCATAGGTCGTATTGTTGGCCAACTCGACGGCCTCGGCCGGCGTGCGGAAGGTCATCGAGACCAGTACCGGCCCGAAGATCTCCTCCTGCGCCACCGTGGCGCCGGGAGCCACGCCGGTGAGCAGCGTCGGTTTGAAGAAGAGTCCGCGCTCGGGCATAGTCACCTCAGGCTGGTAACAAGTTGCTCCTTCGGCAATGCCGGTCCTGACCAGCGCAGCGATGCGGTCGTACTGCACCTGGTCGACGATGGCGCCGATGTCGATGGCCTTGTCCAGCGACGAGCCGATGCGCAGCGTCCGCATGCGCGCGCGGATCTTGTCGTAGAGACGCTCGGCGACGCGCTCCTGCACCAGCAGCCGCGAGCCGGCGCAGCAGACCTGCCCCTGGTTCAGCCAGATACCATCGACCAGACCTTCCACGGCAGAGTCCAGGTCGGCGTCGTCGAAGACGATGAAGGGGCTCTTGCCGCCGAGTTCGAGCGAGAGTTTCTTGCTGCTGTTGGCCGTGGCCTTGCGGATGATACGGCCAACCTCGGTCGAGCCGGTGAAGGCGATCTTGTCGATGCCGGGGTGTTCGACGATAGCCGCGCCGGTTCTGCCGTCTCCGTTGACGACGTTGAATACGCCCCTGGGCAGGCCAATCTCGCCGGCGATCTCGGCCAGGGCAAGTGCGGTGAGCGGGGTGTACTCCGCTGGCTTGAGGACGACGGTACAGCCTGCGGCAAGCGCGGGTGCGACCTTCCAGGCAAGTATCAGGAGCGGAAAGTTCCACGGAATGATCTGGCCGACAACGCCCACGGGGGCATAGCCGGGAAATTCGGTATCGAGCAGTTGCGCCCAGCCCGCATGGTGGTAGAAGTGGCGCGCCACCAGCGGGATGTCGATGTCGCGCGACTCGCGAATGCTCTTGCCGTTGTCGAGGGTCTCGAGCACGGCGAGCCGGCGGGCGTGCTTCTGCACCTGCCGGGCCAGCGCGTAGAGATAGCGAGCGCGCTGGTGGCCGGTGAGAGCCTGCCAGCCGGGAAGAGCGGCGCGGGCGGCCTTCACGGCGCGATCGACCTCGATCGGGCCGGCGCTGTCCACCGTCGCCAGCAACTCTCCGGTAGCTGGGTTCTTCACCGGAAACGCGGCGAAGCCGGCGTCTTTGGTCTCCACGCCCATTGGGGTCCATGCGCCGTCGATGTAGTGACCAAAGGTGCGGCTGTGCGCATCCAGCCAACGGTAGACCTCGCTCGCGTCTTCGGGCGCCGGGCCGTACTCCATGCTGTTGAACTTCTCCACGATGCTGCTTGCCATTGCTTCCTCTCTTTGACGTAGCTAGAAAATGGCTATCGCAATTTCAAGAACTCCAAGAACCCCATGAACCTCAAAAACTTTTGCCCAGATGCTTTTCAATCTTCCCGTAGCGGGAGAAACTCCCGCAGCAGCGAAAGCCGACCTCATGTTGCACCGTTTACGGCAGACTGAAGCCTTGCCCTTTCAAAACGTCCTTCCCCAATCTTACGTAGAACAGAGACCTAGGTGATGGGGTGCCGATATGCAGCCGAATATCTGCCCGTTACTGCGTGCTCCAGTTGCCGCTCAATGTCTCCGAGCATGGAGCTGGCGCCGTAACGGAAGAGCGTTGGTTCGAGCCACGGCCTTCCCAACTCGTCCTTCATCAACGCCATCCAGTCCAGGGCCTGTTTGGCGGTCTTGATGCCGCCGGCGGGCTTGTGTCCTACGGCCATGCCGGTGCGCTCGGCGTACTCGCGGATCGCGCGCACCATCACCAGCGAGACAGGAAGCGTGGCGTTCACGGCCTCCTTGCCGGTGGAGGTTTTGATGAAGTCGGCGCCCGCCATCATTGCGACCCAACTCGCTCGGCCCACATTGCGCAGCGTCTGCAGGTCGCCGGTCCCGAGGATGGCCTTCATGTGCACTGCGCCGCAGGCATCCTTGAACGCGCTGACCTCGTCGTAGAGGGCGTTCCACTCGCCGTTGAAGACATGCGAGCGGGTGATGACGATGTCGATCTCGCCGGCGCCGGCATCTACGCTGCGGCGGATCTCGGCAACACGTGTCTCCAGCGGCGAGAGCCCGGCAGGAAAGCCGGCGGACACTGCGGCAACCGGAATGCCCGAGCCTTCGAGCGCTTTCACGGCCGTCTCAACCAACGCGTGGTACACGCACACCGCGCCGACATGGAGGCCCATCTCCTCAATCCCGAGCGCCTTCACCAGGTGATCCTGCAAGGGCCTCCGCGCCTTCGCGCATAAACGCCGCGCGCGCTCGGCGGTGTCGTCCCCGGAGAGCGTGGTGAGATCCGTGCAGGCAATCGCGCGCAGCAGCCACGCCGCCTGCCACTCCTTCTTCACGCTGCGTCGCGCGGGCAGCGTGGCAGCGCGGCGCTCCACGGCGCTGGTGTTGACCCGAACCTCCTCCACCCAATCGAGGTTCAGCGGAATCCGGCGGTTGGGGGTTAGCTCACGCCCGTACAGTGTGACAGGAGCGCTTGCCGAGGTGTGTCCGTTCCGCGCGGCCAGGTTTGCAGTCTTCGTGTCCATCGCTCTCTCCAGCTTCCACGCAAATAGTCCGGCCCGCCATTGGCTGGCAGGCCGATAAGAATACCTTCAGTGTCAGTGTAACGCGGCGCGGCGGCTTCCCTGTGCGTCTTCCCCCCATGAAAGCGCCAAAGCGCACCCTTTCCTGAGCACCATCAACACGGTAAATGCTCTTACGAGTACCGAAGTCCATGGGTATACCGCTGGATTCACTCCCAGGGTTAGCCGTAGAGCGCGTGCAGAGCGTGGCTGCAGATGCTGTAGCAGTGGCACGCGGCCTTCTCCAGTTTCCTGGGCGAGAGGATGGTGACCTTGCCGCGCTGGTAACGGATCATGCCGCGCTCCTGTAGCGAGCTTGCGATCATCGTGACGGTCGTGCGGCGGGCGCCGAGCATGCCTGCCATAAACTCCTGGGTAAAGGTCATGGTGTCCTGCCGGGAGCGGTCGTGGCACATCAGCAGCCAGCGTACCAGGCGCTGTTCGGCCTCATGCACCTTGTTGCAGGCCGTAACCTGCTCCAGTGAGACATTTTGCTGCTGCACAAACTCGAGCACCCGGCCGCGCAACTCATCGGAGGCAAGAAACAGGTTGCGCAGGTCGCCGAGTCGAATGCGCAGCGCCGACCCGGGCATGAGAATGTGCGCCTGGGACGGCGTGGGGACAGCTCCCAGCAACTGCATCGCACCGACGACGCCTTCGTGGCCGGTCAGTCCCACCTCGGCGCCGCCTCCCTCAGCCATGGAAACCACCATGGATACAACTCCGGTACGGAGGAAGTAAGCATAGGCGGGTACTTCGCCTTGTTCATGGAGCAGGGTTCGAGCGGGCAGTTCGACCGGGCGGCAGAGAGAGAGAACCGCTTCGCGCAACCGCGGCGACAGGCAGTCGAGAAGAAGATTTTCGGTTGGTGCGGGCACGTTCTTTCCTTCCTGGCTTGGGAGAGTTCCTGGAAGAACGAGACACTCGCGAATCGACCTGCATGTGCGCTTGCGTACCCGGCCAGTTCCCCAGATGCCTCTTCTGCCGGACTATAAACGGTTACGGATGGCGGTCATTGTGCGGTGGGAGCGTTTTAGCGTCGGCGCAGCTCCTTGCAGGTACGATCAAAGGCTCGTTCGAGTTTGAGGCCCGACAAAGTACCGGAGATGTGCGGCCATCCGGCTACTGGAGTACGATGCGCGATATAGTGTACTCCTGTATCAAACTGCACGCCGACTTGACTTCCGAAATGAACAGTCTTGGCACAACATCCTCAGGACGCTAGCCTTATGACGATCTTTGAGCCGCCGCTGAACCACGCTGACCGTCAGGCTCTGGGCCTGCGAGCGCGCCAGCAACTTGCCCGCGGCGAGCACGCCAATTTTCGAGCTTCGGCATGCCATCACGACCCACTCCGCCTGTTGCGCGCGTCCATGCAGGATCGGGTTGCCCGGTTGGTGCCGATCAAGTACGAGCGGATGGCCGCCAACCCCTTCGGATTCCTGCGCGGGGCCGTTCCAGTCATGGCCGCGGATCTTGCCTGCTACCCAAACACGGGCATCTCGACGCAACTCTGCGGCGATGCGCATGTGTTGAACCTCGGGGCGTACGCCGCGCTCGACGGACGGCTGGTCTTCGACATCAACGACTTCGATGAGACGATTCGTGGGCCCTTCGAGTACGACGTCAAGCGCCTGGCGACCAGTTTGATCCTGGCCGGCAGAGAGGCGGGGGTGAAGCGCTCGGCGCGCCATGACGCGGTGCTGCATTTCACGCAGCAGTATCGGCGCATGATGCACACCTTTGCCACGATGCCGGTGCTGGAGATCGCACGCTACCAGATCCATCGCATGGCGTCGATGGGGCCGATGCCGCAGATTCTGATGCATGCGGAGCGCTCGACCCCGCAAAAGCTCCTCCGGTCGCTCACCGAGCCGGACGCCTCAAAGCCCAGCGTTGGCCCTTCGCCGCCACGCCTCTTTCGCTCCGATCCACCGCTGCTGCAACGACTCAGCGCGAAGGAGGCTGCCGCAGTGCTCGCGGCCCTGGAACCCTACGTCCGCACCCTGCAGCCGGAGCGACGTCATTTTCTGGAGCAGTACCGTCCGCAAGATGTTGCGTTCAAGGTGGTTGGAACCGGCTCGGTGGGGCTGCGAGATTACATCCTCTACTTCGAAGGCCTCAGCCGGCCGCATGGAACGGACCCTCTGTTCCTTCAGGTGAAGCAAGAGCCGGCCTCGGCCTATGCTCGCTATCTGCCTGGGGGTTCGGCGCACCGTCACCAGGGCCACCGCGTGATGGATGGCCAGCGGGCCATGCAACTTACCTCCGACCCATTTCTTGGCTACACCACGCTGGAGGGCCGCGATTACCTGGTGCGTCAGCTCAACGACCACAAGGCGGCGCTTAACCTCACGGAGTTGACGGCCGGCTTAATGCGCGGGTTTGCGGATCTGTGCGGCGAACTGCTGGCTCGCGGCCATGCGCGAGCGGGCGACCCGGTTGTGATCGCGGCGTACCTCGGCAACTCCGACCGCTTCGATCGCGCGATTCTGGGTTTTGCACGGGCCTATGCGGACAAGACCGAACATGACTGGGAGCTACTCAGGCGCTCGAAGGATTGGGCGGCCTCGAAGAAGAGGCGTTGATTTGGTACTCGCGTTCCATACATCCGCTCCAGAGGCGCATATACGGGACACCGTGTCAAAAAGAATTGCTTTTTGCGCCTGTATCCCATCTTGTATTTACCCTCCTTCGCTCAGTTTTTGCTAACCTTTCAGGCATGCGCGTTCGTGCTTTCTCCTTTCTTCTCGCACTGACCCTCGCCTCCTTCATCCTTGGCTCGCAGGTATCCGCACAGTCGTTCACGCCGAAGCGCGAGATCAAGAACCTCTCGCCTGCGGCGCAGCAAACACTGCGGACGCTGGAGAGTCTTACAGAGCTGCCGACGGGCCAGTGGCGTTTCCACGCCGGCGACGTGCCCCATGGCGAATCGCCCACGCTCGATGACTCCTCCTGGCCGCTCGTCGCAGCGCCGTCCAGGGCCCCGAAGGAGGCCGTCTGGTACCGCCGCGTCATCGAAGTCCCTAAGACCCTCCACGGCTACGACATCACCGGGTCGCGGATATGGTTCCAGTTTCAGGCCGACGCCAACGGTCCCATGCCGGAGATCATCTACTTCAACGGACGCCGCGTGGCGCTGGGCGATGACCTCGAGCCGATCATGCTGTTCGCGCCCGCCAGGCCCGGCGACAAGATCCTGGTAGCTGTGAAGCTGCTGCACACGGTGGACAACAAGAGCTTTACGGGGGTCAAGCTCCGCGTGGAGCCCAACCCCGACGATCCCGCATCCAGCTCTCGCCCGAACCCGCAGGACCTCCGTATCCAGTGCATCACCGCGGCAGAGATGCTGCCCGCGCTGCCCACTCCGCGCCCCAACCTTCTCCCAGTGGTCGAGCAAGCGATTGCGGCGATCGACACGAATGCCCTCAAGACCGCCCATCAGGCCGCCTTCGACGCCTCGCTGCGCCGGGCGCAGCAGATGCTTGCACCGCTGCACCCGGTCCTGCAGCAGGCTACGCTGGACCTTGACGGCAACTCGCACATGGACGCGGCGTGGCTGTGGCCGCGATCGGAGGCCGTCGATGTGGTTCGCCGCACCTTCTCCACCGCGCTGCAGTTGATGAACGAGTATCCCAACTACGTCTATACCCAGTCGGCCGCGCAGTACTACGAGTGGATGGCGGACAAGTATCCGGACCTCAACGATCAGATCCGTCAACGCATCAAGGAAGGACGCTGGGAGGTGGTTGGCGGCATGTGGATTGAGCCCGATCTCAACCTGCCCAGCGGCGAGTCGCTGGTTCGTCAACTGCTCGTCGGCCAACGCTTCTTCAAGAAGGAGTACGGTGTTACGGCGCGCATCGGCTGGAACCCGGACAGCTTCGGCTATAACTGGCAACTGCCGCAGATCTACAAACGCAGCGGCCTGGACTACTTCGTCACGCAGAAGATGCACTGGAACGACACCAACCAGCTTCCCTTCCGGCTCTTCTGGTGGGAGTCGCCGGACGGCTCCAGGGTTCTCACCTACTTCCCCACCGACTACGTGCACCTCGATCTGAACCCGGCGCGCATCGCGGCGGACTTCGCCGAGTCCGCACAGCGTAACCCCGGCACCGTCGAACACCTGGACTTGTACGGCGTTGGCGATCACGGTGGCGGCCCCACGCGCGCCATGCTCGACCAGGGGGACCACTGGATCGACCTCGGCCACAAGCCCGACAGCGCCGTCCCGGTGATGCGCTACAGCACCGTGCAGCACTACTTCGACGATGTGCAGGCGCACCTGAACCCGGACTCGCCTACATGGAACTACGCGTCCATTGCCAAGGGCTACACCCCGCCGCCCGCGGGTCCCAACGGCGAAGTGGGCATCCCCACCTGGAAGGACGATCTCTACTTCGAGTACCACCGCGGCGTCTACACCACGCAGGCCGCGCAGAAGCGCAACATCCGCCACAGTGAGACCGCAACCCTGAACGCCGAGAAGCTGGCGTCGCTGGCGTGGCTGGATGGCTCCGCCTATCCCGATCAGTTGCTCAATACGACCTGGGAGAAGATCACCTTCAATGAGTTTCACGACCTGGCCGCGGGCTCCGGCATCGGCGTCATCTACCGTGACGCCGCCAAGGACTTCACCCAGGTATACGACGCCGACCACAACATCGATGCCGCCGCCAGCAGCACCCTGGACGCGCGCATCTATACAAGCGCAGACGCGACAAGCGCAGACACGCAGCATGCAGACACCCCCATCCTCGTCTACAACACGATGGCGTGGCCGCGCTCCGAGGCCGTGACGTTCAAGCTTCAGCTTCCCAGGCAGGCCGCCGGCGTGAAGCTCATCGACGCGCAGGGCCATCCGGTTCCCGCGCAGGTGCTCTCCCAGGATGCCGCGACCCACCAGTTCAAGGTTCTGGCGCGGGTGGACGACGTTCCCGCGCTCGGCTACACGGTACTCCACGCCGAGCCAGCCACCGCCTCCGGGCCGGCAAGCAAGCTCACCCTGCGCGACACAGCCACGGAGTACACCCTGGCCAACGCGAAGCTCAAACTTACCATCGACAAGCACAATGGCTGCATCACCAGCCTTACCACCGGCGCAACCGAGTACATCGCTCCCAACGGCTGCGGAAACCAGCTTCAGACCTTCGTGGACAAACCCAGGGACTACGACGCCTGGAACATCGACTACGGCACCTTCGATCACCCGGTTCCCATCTCCGCGCTCGACTCCATCGCCGTTACTGTCGACGGGCCGCTGCGCAAGACGATCCGCATCACCCGCACCTGGGACAAATCGCACTTCATCCAGAACATCTCGCTGGATGCTTCGAGCGACTTCGTCCGTGTCTCCAGCAGCGTGGACTGGCATGAGACCCACATCTTGCTGAAGGCCGCCTTCCCGCTCGCGCATTCCAGCGCCGAGGCCACCTTTGAGATTCCCTACGGCAGCATCGAGCGGCCGACGACGCGCAACAACAGCTTCGAGAGGGCCAAGTTCGAGGTTCCGGCGTTGCGTTGGGCGGACCTTGGAGATGCCCAGGCGGGCGTCTCCATCCTGAATGAGAGCAAGTACGGTTATGACGCGCTCGGCAACCTTCTCCGCATCACCCTGCTCCGCTCGCCCACCTGGCCCGATCCCGATGCGGACCAGGGCATGCAGCGATTTACCTATGAGATATACCCGCACGAGGGCAGTTGGAAGCAGGCTCTCACCGTTCGCCGCGGCTATGAGCTGAACACGCCGCTGCTGGCCCAGCAGGTCTTCTCCCACACCGGCGAGATGCCCGCCACGCACTCCTTCGTCTCGCTCGACAACCCCAATGTGGTCCTGAGCGCCGTCAAGAAGGCGGAGGACGCCCATGCGCTCATCTTCCGCATGTACGAGTGGGCCGGCAAACCTACCAAAGTCAAACTCCACGTCCCGGCCGGCGCCCAGTACGCCATCAAAACCAACCTGATGGAAGATCCGCTCCCCGGCGCGGAACACCTGCCCATGAGCGACAACACGATCACGGTTCCCATTCAACCCTACGAGATCCTGACCCTGCAGGTCGCGTATCCAGACGCGCATCAGGAAAAGACCGCCGCGACGGAGTAGGAAC
>JABEBX010020502.1_pt1 | contig 43866 bp, 32 predicted proteins | sample 7245971 | NCBI WGS metagenome assembly JABEBX01 (sample SAMN14506365, study PRJNA622280) | hot springs metagenome | biome: hot spring [ENVO:00000051]|acidic hot spring [ENVO:00002120]; feature: spring [ENVO:00000027]|sediment [ENVO:00002007]; material: sediment environment [ENVO:01001048]... | reverse complement strand
GAGTGGAAAAGGCCGTATCAAAAACCCGCTTAAAGATGAGGCCCAACTCGGGAACTTCGCCGCGGTGCAGCGGCATGGTGGGAAACTGGCCGATGTACTCGATGGGGCTGTTCCAGCCGATGCCGTCGTACATATCCGGGACCACGCGCAGATCCACGCCATAAGCGCGCGCATGGTCGAGCACGTCCTGAACGATCCGGCGTTCGCAGGGCGTGGTGAAGAAGATCTCATCGACAAAGTGCTTGCGCGTGCTCTGGAAGAGCGAATCGAGCGTGCCCACCACATCGCCGGAGATAGCCGGCGCGCGGTAGACTGAGCCGGGCAGTTCGATAAAGCCCTTGAACGTGTATCCCAGGTGTTTGATGCTGTCGATATGATGACGCAGGGCTTGCGCCTCCGGGCCGGTGCCCACGATCAGCACATTGCGTGTGTCGATGCCCCGGTCGTAACGCCGATAGAGAAGCACGCGATAGATGTGCCGGCGCAGACCGAGGGCTACGGTCACCAGCAGCACCGTAACGATGACGATACTGCGCGGGATATAAACGGCGCGCACCAGGTAGAGAGCGCCGGTGAGCAACATGCCTGACATCAGGCAGGCCTGCGCGCTGCGCCTTTGTTCGTGCAAAAAGTTGGTCAGGCGCGCCGGAGTGTAGAGCTGCATGCGGCGGCTGATCGTAATCAAAGCAAAGATGAAGCCGCATAAAAAGGCCAATAAAATCCATACGGATCGGCCAAAGAAGAGCGTTCCCTGCCAGAATTCTCTGGCTCCGTTCAGTGGAGTGGTGCGGAACTCGATGATGCTGGCGACGGCTGCGGCAATCAAAACCGTCACAGCATCGAGGAACATCCAGAGCTTGGCCGTTCCGCGAGAGCTTCGCGTGGAGAGACCCGGCGCGCCGGATTCCCATTCGGGGGGAAAAGCCAGGGAAGATGAAAGCCTTTGCCAAAATTCCGAAGTCGCCATCGAAGAAACTTGATCCCTCATACTTCCAGCAGCGCCTCAAGAGCGGGCAAATACCAGCGGAACTCGACCAAGGTTGTGTATCCCAAAACACCCGAAGCGCAATAAAAGCGAGCCAGGAGTCGAAATGATGCGCACGGCCCAGCAACCTGAGGCTGCTGCTGAAGCGCGGAGTACTGAACAGCCGGATTTGTCATCTGCGCCAAGTCCAATACAATGCACCCGTATGTGTCGTTACAAGCTTCACCCAATGGCGTCATTGACGGCAAGGAAATTGTAGGATCAATGGGTTACTACTGAGAGTCAGGGCATGGTTACGGAAGGTCAAAATAGAGATTCCTTCCATGCTGATACAGCGGAATCGTACCGCGGCCGGAAAGCAATAACGTCTTTATTCCGAGGGCAAAAGATAAGCATCCAGAGTCAAAAAACGACGAATATCCGGATCCTTCGAAGCAAGAAAATCCTTGAGCGTTCCAAAGAATAGCGCCGATCCCTTATGCAAAAACAGGACGGTGTCGGCCAACTGGCCGGCAAAGCGGGTGTCGTGGGTAACCACAATGCTCGTAAAACCAAGCTGATGCTTCAGGCGTTGAATGAGCCCGCCCAAACGGCGCGCGATCAGCGAATCGACCATGGTGGTGGGCTCATCATAGAGGACGACTTCGGGCTGCGCGGCGAGCGCCCGCGCCATGGCTACCGCCCGCTTGCGTCCCGTGGACAAGCTCGCAGGCAGAGACTCGGCCACATCCTCGGCGCCGACAAGACCGATCAGCCGGTCGACGATCTGGTCGATCTGGTCGTCGTCGAGACCGCCGCGCTCGCGCAGGGGGAAGGCAATGTTCTCGCGCACGCTGAGTGAGTCGAACAAGGCGCCATTCTGGAAGACCATGGTCACGCGCTTGCGGATGGCGCGCATGCCCTCTTCGTCGAGGCCGGTGATCTCCTGACCGTCCACTTGAATCGAACCCGAATCGGGCTGGAGAAAGCCCATAATCATGCGCAGCGTGACGGATTTGCCAACGCCGCTGCGGCCGAGAATGCATAGCGTCTCACCGCGGCGAACAGAAAAGCTCACGTTGTCGAGCACGGAACGGCCATCGAAGGAGATCGAGACATTGCGGAATTCGATCATGGGCGCAGCCGCGGCATCGGGGGCTTCGGCCTGCGGCGCCTCCTGTTCGCTGGGGGCGGCCAGGGCCTCAAGTTCGGTCTCCAGCGGTTCGAACGGCTCGGGTTGGGAAGCAGCGTCGGCCATAACTTTATAGACAGATTACGCGATGCGGCAGGCGGGTGATGGCGCGATTGTTCCCGCAAAGGAAGCGCCTTGGCTGCCCGCTCATTTTCGCAGGAAATGCGAAACGGCCTGGGCGCGGAGGCACTCTTCCCTTGCCCGATCAATCACGCACGCCTCGGAGTTCTCCGGCGCGCACGAGATCCCCCGGCGCGTTCAGGTTGAGGAACCAGCGAAGCGGCGGCAGACCGCGCGGGTCCGAGAGCTGGCCGGACTGCGCGAGAAGCTCGACGGCAACACCGGCAAGGGGCCGTCCCAGGGCCGCAGCAGCCGATTTGAACGCCGCATAGCAGCCGTAGCGACCGGAGTCGAGCGCGTCCTCGATCACGGGCAGCGCGGCGCGATTGATGACGGCTGGAAAGGTCTGCATGAATCCGGAAAGAGAGGCGACGGTGACAACGGCGCCAGTAATCTGGGCGTGGCGAAGTAGAAAAACCAGCAGCGAGGGCGGCAGAAGTGGCAGATCCACAGGCAGGAAGACAGCGTAGCGCGCAGATGTGGCGGCCAGCGCGGCGCAGATGCCGGAGAGCGGACCCCGACCGGGTGTCGCGTCCTCAACCACGGGCGCAAAGGCTTCAAGAGTTGCGCGGGCAGACGGGACAGCCCCGGCGATCTTCGCCGGCAGACCGGCTTGCTGAAGAATCGCAAGTGCATGCGCCACAAGTGGCCGGCCGGCAAACTCCAGCAGGGCCTTGTCACACCCCATCCGGCTGGATTGGCCGCCTGCAAGAACAAAACCGGCGCTTTCGGGTTCCGATGCGGCACACATGTTGATCGCTCTACGACGCTGAAGAGATCGCGGCGCCCCGTGCTTTTGCTCAACAAAGGGCAAAGGCATGGGGCGCGGGTTCCGGCCGGAGACTGGACCGCTTCAGTTGCCCACTTCCTCTAGGAATCGAATGACCGACTCGATGCCCAGCTCGAAGTTCTTCAGGTTGAACTTCTCGTTGGGCGCGTGGATATTGTCGTCAGGCAGACCGAAACCCATCATCACGCTGGGCAGACCGAGGTGACGGTCGAAGTCGCCGACGATCGGAATGGAGCCGCCGGAGCGGATGAAGACCGTATCCTTGCCCCACACCTCATGCAGGGCGCGCGTGGCGGCCTGGATATAGCGATTGTTGACCGCAACGATGCATGCGTCGCCGGCGTGAATCAGTCGCACTTCAACATCCACGCCGGCCGGAGCGATCTTTTTGACATAGTTTTGATAGAGTTCGAAGGTTCTGGCCGGAGTCATATCGGGAACCAGGCGCATGGAGACTTTCGCCATCGCCTTGGCGGGAATGACGGTCTTGGCGCCTGCGCCGGTGAAGCCGCCGGGCATGCCGTGCACGTCGAGCGTGGGCCGCGCCCAGGTGCGCTCCAGAACACTCAGGCCCGGCTCGCCGACCAGTTGCCGGGAGCCGACCTCCTTCTTGCGGTACTCTTCCTCGTCAAACGGCAGGCTGCGCCACGCGGCCAGCTCTTCCGGGCTGGGCGGCACAACGTCGTCATAGAACCCTGGAATGAGAATATGTTCGTTCTCGTCCTTGAGCCTGGCAATCATCTGGCAGAGCGCGACGAAGGGATTGGGCGCCGCGCCGCCGTACATGCCGGAGTGCAGATCGGTCCTGGCGCCGCGCACTTCGAGCTCGGTATAGATCATGCCGCGCAGTCCGACGCAGAGCGTAGGCAGGCCGGGCGCAAACAGCTCCGTGTCGGAAACCAGCGCAAAGTCAGCCTTCAGGTCCGCGGGCTTCGACGCTACATAATTTGCGATTGTCTCGCCGCCAACCTCTTCCTCACCCTCGAAAAGCACTCGGACATTGATGGGCAGCTTGCCATTGGCGGCCATCAACGATTCAAGCGCCTTGACCTGAGCGACCACCTGGCCCTTGTCGTCGGCCGCGCCGCGAGCGTAGAGGTTGCCGTCGCGCTCGACAGGCTCAAAGGGCTGCGCCAGCCACTCGTCGAGCGGATCGGGCGGCTGCACGTCGTAATGGCCGTAGATGAGCACTGTGGGCTTTCCCGCGGCGTGCAGCCAGTCGGCATAGACCAGCGGATGCCCCTCGGATTCGATCAGACGGGCGTTCTCCATGCCGATACGGGTCAGATCGTCGCGCAGCGTCTCGGCGGCCTTGCGGCAATCGTCCTTGTTCTCGGGCAAGGTGGAGATGGACGGAATACGCAGCAGGGCCTTCAGTTCATCCAGAAAACGGGGATGGTTTTGGCGGGCATATTGGACAGCAGAAGATAACATACGTCACTCCCTTCAAAAATCGACCAGAAGAGAGTATAGACCGGCGAGGCCGAGTGCGGCTCTGTTACCGTCTCAATAGCGCGGAAGGTTGGGATCGATCTCGATTGACCAGGCTTCAATGCCGCCGCGCAGAGATTGCGCTTTCTCGAAGCCCTGCCGGCGCAGCCACGCGGTCGCGTTCATAGAGCGGACGCCGACATGGCAGACCACGATCAATCGCTCGTCGAAGTCGAGCTCCTTATGGGCGCGGGTCGGGAGTTCGCGCATCGGAATCAGCAGGCTGCCTTTGACGTGCGCGGCGGCAAACTCCCAGGGCTCGCGCACATCAACCAAACGTACGCCCATTCCCCCCATCAGTCGGGCTGCTTCGACAACAGAGATCTCGTAGGGTAGCATCGACTCCATTTTAAGGGCGAACGGCCGGAGCTACGTTTCGCCGGCGCAACGACGCCGCCCGTCCCTCATGCAGAGGCGTAAGCTAGTGAGAGAGCGCCGCGATGCCGAACGAAGTGAAAGTCTTAATCGCCGAGGACGAGCCGAATGCGCTGGCCGGACTGGCGGAGCTGATCTCCGGATGGGGATACCGCACCGAGACCGCGCGAGACGGCTTGGAGGCGTGGGAAAAAGCGCTCGCGTGGGATCCGGCAATCGTGGTGACGGACCTGAAGATGCCGCGGCTTGACGGCATGGGACTGCTCGCCAGACTCGCCGAGGGCGGCGCAGGCGTAAGCGCCAATATGGCCGTCGTGGTGCTCACCGCCATGGGCTCGATTCAACTGGCCGTGGAGGCCATGAAGCTCGGCGCCTATGACTTTCTCGAGAAGCCGGTGGACGCCACGCGACTGAAGACGATCCTTGCCAATGCGGCGCGGCAGCGGAATACGACAATCGAGCTCGAGGTGGCGCGGCGGCGGCTGCGCGAATCCGGAGTGCTGGGCGCTCTGGTGGGCAGTTCAAAGCAGATGCGCGAGATCTTCGCGCTGATCGAACAGATTGCGCCCTCGAACGTGCCGGTGCTGATCACCGGCGAAAGCGGCACGGGCAAGGAGCTGGTGGCGCGTACGCTGCACGACCTGAGCCCGCGCAAGACGATGCCCTTTGTCGCGGTCAACTGCGCGGCGATCCCTGAGACGCTGATCGAGAGCGAGATCTTCGGCCACGAGAAAGGCGCGTTCACGGGCGCGATTGAGCGCAGGGCCGGATGCTTCGAGCTGGCCTCGGGCGGCACGCTACTGCTCGATGAGGTGGGCGAGATGCCTGCCGGCACGCAGGCCAAGTTGCTCAGAGTGCTGGAAGAGCGGAAGCTCCGGCGGCTGGGCGCGCGCACAGAGCAGGAGGTGGACGTGCGGGTGCTGGCGGCCACCAATCGCGATCCACGCCACGCTGTGGCGCAGGGGCATCTGCGCGCCGATCTTTACTACCGGCTCAACGTCTTCAATATCCACATGCCGCCGCTACGCGAGCACATGGAGGATTTGCCTGCCATGGCGGAAGCCATGGTGGGCGAGATGAACCAGAAGCACGGGCGCAGGGTCTCCGGTATCGCGACGTCGATGCTGAACCGGCTGATGGCCCACAACTGGCCAGGCAATGCGCGCGAGTTGCGCAATACAGTCGAGCGGGCAGTGGTTCTTTGCCCTGACGGCGCGCCACTTGACGCCGGACACCTGCCGCCGGGATTCGGCGCGGACCAGAGCCGGAGCTCACCCGTTGAGGACGGAAACACCGTCATTGTCCGCGTGGGCGCAACAGTCGACGAGGCGGAGCGGCTGCTCATTTTGCGCACGCTCGAGGCGACGGGACAAAACAAGACGCGCGCGGCGGAGATTCTGGGCGTGAGCTTGAAGACGCTGCACAACAAGCTCAAGGAATACGGCCGGGAGCGGGAGCTCCAGGCGAATTAGACGCGGGGTTCGTCGGCAATCGATCATTCATGCGTCTGAAGACCAAACTCGTGCTGGCGATTTCGGCTCTGGTGCTTGTCATCGCGGGGCTGATTTCGCTTGTCTTCGTGCACCAGCTCGTGAAGGCGGCAGTTCAGCAGACCTACGACACAAACCTGATGGTGGCGCGGCAGGTACGGTTTGCGTTGCAAAATGCGCTTGAAAATGGTCTAAGAGATCGCACGGTCGACCCCAACGACCCCGGCGAACTGCAAGAGCTGGTGGCTGAGACGGTCCGCAACAGCCTGCCGCTCCAGGCGGCGCTTGAGTCAGTGAACCGCTATTCGGCCACGGTGTACGACGTTAATATCGGCAACAGCCAGGGCGTGACGCTGCTGAGCACCAACCCGGACAACGAGGCCAAGCCGTTGCCTTCACGCGTCAACTACGAGCGGCTGCTCAAAGCCGATCCGTTCTCGATGATGCCTCTGGCCTTTGGCAGGCCCCAGGTTTTCAATGTGGTGGCGCCGCTTGAGAATAACGGCCGGCTCTTCGCCACTGTCAATGTGGGCGTGCACACCTCTCTGCTGCGCGCGGTGTATCAACCGCTGCTTATAAATACGATGCGCCTGATGGCCCTGGCGCTGATTGTGGCGCTGGGAGCGGCTTTTTTGCTGAGCAACCTGGCGCTGCGACCGCTGACCCAGATCAGCGAGCAACTGGATCGCTTGAGTGGAACCGAGGCAACGCCGGCCGAGGGCCCTCCAGCCTCGAAAAAGGATGTGGCGGCTCTGGTCTCCACAAAGATCGAGAAGATCGGCCAACGCATGCGCAATGTGGAAGAGGTTTACTCGGCGTTGCGCGAGAACCTGGACCAGATTCTCGGCAACTTGCAGGACGGCATCTTGCTGTTTACCGAGGACAGGCGCGCCGTGCTGGTATCAGAGGCGGCGCGACATTTTCTCAACATCGATCGCGCCGGAATTCTCGGCCGGCAGGCGCGGGAGATCTTTCCCGACACAAGCGTGCTGGGACGGACGCTGCGCGAGGCCGTGGAAACCGGAACAGCTCTTGCGAAGGAAGAGATTCGCACGGAAGACGGTAGGCGTATCGAGGCCTCGGTGGACTTTATCTACGACAACGAGACAAGCCGAGGGCTGGGAGCGCTGGTAACGCTGCACGATCTGGAGTCGGCGGAGAGGATCGAATCGGAGCTGGAACTTTCGCGGCGCATGGCCGCAATTGGGCGGCTGACTTCGGGCGTCGGCCACGAGGTGAAGAATCCCATCAACGCCATCGTGGTGCACCTGGAACTTCTGAAATCGAAGTTGGGCGAAGCGGGAGGGCCGGCGGCGCGGCACCTGGAGATCATCGACGCGGAGATCCGACGGCTGAACCGGGTTGTGCAGACGCTGGTGGACTTTTCGCGTCCGGTGGAGCTCGACCTGCGCGAGCAGGATCTGCGGCCGGCGATCGGCGACGTGCTCGCGCTGGCCGCCGACGAATTGACCATGCGGCGGGTGAAGCTGACAAGCCGCATGCCGCAGGAGCCGCTGATCGCCTACGTGGATGCTGACCTGTTGAAGCAGGCGGCGCTCAATGTGATTCAAAATGGCGCGCAAGCCATGCCGGAGGGCGGACACCTGGAGGTCACGCTCGAAGAGGAACGGAGCGGCGTGGCCGGCTCGCAACTGTCGCGGGGTAATGAAACAGCGGCTGCGCGCGCTGGACAAAGGTTCGCAGTGCTGCGCATCGTCGATGAGGGGACGGGAATCCCCGAGGAGATCCGCGAGAAGATCTTCGATCTCTATTTCACGACCAAGAGCGGGGGAAGCGGCATCGGACTCGCCATGACTTACCGCATCCTGCAGTTACATCACGGGAGCGTGGAAGTACAATCAAGAGTGGGCGGCACGGAATTTCGACTACGCATTCCACTCGCCGCCGGGGACAGGGTGCGCCATGCACTCGAACCGCTGGGCCTCAAAACAGCTACGGAGTTAAAAGGATGAAGCTGCCTGCCAAGAGAGTTGTCTGGCTGCTGCCGCTCTTGCTTACAGGCTGCTTCAGGATGCCGTTTCACCGGACCCGGCCGCAGAATCCGCTGGCGCTTGCCCCACAGGTGAATCGAGCGAAAACCATTCCACTGGCCGTAATCGAATTGCCTCCCGAAGATACGGTTATCGCGGCACAAGCCATGTACAACATGTGGGTCGATGACCATCCGATCATTCCACCAATGAGGCGGAGAAGACCACCCATTCCAAACGACGCAGCGACAACACCTCAGCCCACACCGCCAGCCACCAGCCCCGTAGTCAACGCTATTGGTCAGCTATCTTCCGGCGATGGGGAGTACTTTCGCCAACAAACAGAAAACTCAATTGCGGACGTCGAACGCCGCATGAACGGTATTCATCGTGCATTGAGCGACCCTGAGCAGAGGACCGTCGGCCACATCAGGGAGTTTCTGAAGCAGGCCCGTGCGGCCCTTGCTTCCGGTGATGTGGAAGGCGCGCACACACTGGCCACCAAGGCTCAGGTATTGCTGACAGGATTGGCAGAGTAAGGCTGTTCCCTGCGTTCGGGATAAAGAACCACGCACTCTCGTGAGCCAAGCCGGCAACAGATGGCAAATTGTTCGCTGCCGGAAGATAACCTGCCTATTGCTCGCCCCAGCTCAATTTACTGCGAAGCGCATCGAAGAATCCGCTATCCCCCAAACGAATGAGCTTGACGGTGTGCCGGGAGCGGCAACAGTGAATCTCGTCGCCGCGAAGCAGTTCGACCTTCTGCTGACCGTCGATGGTGAGCAGGGCCAGATCGGGCACGCCCTCCACGCGGACGGTAAGCGCGGCGTCGCCGCGCACGACGATGGGGCGCAAAGTGAGGAGATGCGGGCAGACCGGCGTGACCACCATGGCGTCGACATCGGGCGTCAGAATGGGACCGTTGGCGGCAAGCGTATAGGCCGTTGAGCCGGTGGGCGTGGAAACGATGACCCCATCGGCGCGAAAGCTGGCTACGCTTTTGCCGTCCAGCTCGACCGCAAAACCACCCATCCGGGCGATGTCGCCTTTGGAAACCACCACTTCATTGAGAGCTTCGTAGCTTCCGAGCTGGACGCCCCCGCGCCAGAACTCGGCATGCAGCATGGACCGTTCATCGAGGCCGTGACAGCCGGCGCGCCAGCTTTCCAGAACAGCGTAGAGATTGCCAAGACGCACTTCCGTGAGAAAGCCGAGAAAGCCGAGGTTGACGCTGAGAATGGGCGTATCGACGGTGGCAAAGACGCGCGCCGCGGCCAGCAGGGTGCCATCGCCACCCAGAACGATAATAAGCTGCGGCGCAAACGAATGCAGCTCATTGCGATCGACTGCCGGCGCATCTGTCGTATAGCAGCCGCTTTCGCGATCAAGAAACGGCTCATAGCCGCGCTGACGCAGCCAGGCGACGAGTTCCGGCAGGATGCGCTTGAGCTCGTCGCGATGGGGCTTGGAAACGATGGCAACGCGGGTCATTGGTTTGAGTGTAACGGATCGGGGCGATCAGCAAACGGATTTGAGATCGCGCATTGCATAAAGCAGAAACTCCCGGTTGCCTTCGGTCCCGGTGATCGGCGAGGGGATGGTCTCAACAACCTTCCAACCGAGTGAGCGCACGCATTCCGCCACGCGGTCAATCGCCAACTGGTGCGCGGCGGCATCGCGTACGATTCCGCCCTTGCCTACATGCTCGCGACCGGCCTCGAACTGGGGCTTGACGAGAATCACAGCCTCCACCAGCAAAGGCGCGGCGGCCAGAACCGCCGGAAGCACAAGCGTTGCGGAGATAAAGGACACATCCATGACCAACAGTGTCTTTTTCTGGCTTTGGACGTGGTTTTCCAGCGAACCGGGCTTGATCAGCCGCGCGTTGGTGCGCTCCAGCAAGACGACGCGCGGATCGTTCCGCAACTTCATATCGATCTGCCCAAAGCCTGTGTCAACCGCGGTCACCTGCGCGGCGCCGTGTTGCAGAAGGCAATCGGTAAAGCCGCCTGTCGAAGCGCCCACATCGACGCAGGCGCGGCCTGTTACATTAATTTTCCAGTGAGCAAACGCAGCTGCCAGCTTCAGCCCGCCGCGGCTCACGTAAGGTTGGTCTTTGCCCAGCAGTCGCACTGGCGCGTCCTGCGAAACCGGGGTTCCCGGCTTATCGATTTTCTGCTCCCGCACCAGCACGCGGCCGGCAAGAATCAGAGCGCGGGCGCGCTCGCGACTGACAGCAAGGCCACGCTCGACGAGAAGCAGGTCGAGACGAGTCTTTGCCGCAGCAACCATGGTCGGAATTGGCTCCTTACACGATCAAAGGGCCATTCTCTTGCGAGCGATGGCCCTTGTAGTTCTTCGTTTCAGCGCTTACAACACTCGCCCGGCTACGGCAAGGTCTGCGCCTCGCACTGCGAAAGCGTGAGTGTGGAAAGGTAGCCGGCTCCGTAGTACGACGCCAACTGCCCGGCCGAGAGGTTACAAGGCTGGCCGTAGCCCGGAACGCGGCTGCTGTAATTGTTGTTGCCGCTGACGCCGTTCTGCGTGGTGGTGCGTATGTCGATCGGCAGGCCCTGAATCAGCACGGTTGTATCGATCTGGTCTGTGATCGTCGGGCTCGATTCGATGATGGTGATGTAGGGACTGTCGGGCGAATCCACGTAGATTTTGGCAAACTCGGAGTTCTGGGTGTTGACGACAGTGCGCGGGTGGCCGGCCACGGGAATGGTCTTTTCCACCGTGTAGGTCGAAAGATTGATGACACTCACCGTGCCATTGCCGTTGCCGTTGTCGTCGTTCTGGTTCGCGGAATAAGCCTTCGAGCCATCGTAGAGAACCGTGACACTGGCCGGATTGGGGTGTGAGGTATTGCCCACCGTGATCGTGTGCACCGTTCCGAAGCCGCCGGTGATCGGTCCGCACGATGCATAGGTTGTACACGGATTATTGGTGTACGTGTTGGCGTCGTTGCCGTACTCGTCGATGGGAACGTCAATCACGCTGACGGTGCCTCCGTCGTAGTTAGCCACTACAAGTTGCTGGGTTGCGCTGTTGTACTCCCCATAGATGGGTCCCGATCCCGAAGGAAGCTGGATCTTCGGATGGCACGTCACCCATTGCCCATTTTGATTCTGAAACGGCGTGCAGGCATCGAGCGTGTTGTTCTGGCTGTTGATGACCGTGATGGTGTCGTCGCCCCGGTTGAAGACGAAGAGACGCTGCAGATCGGGGGTTTGCACGGCATAGACAGGACACCTGCCGACGGGGATCGCGGGATCTGTCGTGTCATTCACGATCTCGATCGGAGTCGCCACGCCGCTGGGGGCTGAAGCAAAGTTGGCCGGATTATCGCAGGTCATTGCGTCAACCTGCTGATTGGTATCGGGCACATTCTGGCTGAGCACGTACTCGCGTTGGCCGGTAAGAGTTCCCGAACCGGCAATAAACATCGGCATGGTGGCCACGTTTCCCAGGGAAGCCACGGGGATGGCCAGTTTGAAAGCCTGCGGCGATCCGCTGAAGAGATCGACCACGTCGCCATTGAGATCGGTGGCCCAAAGCCCTGAGGACGGAGGCATCAGGTTGACGAGCTTCGATGTAGGCGACAAGGTCGAAAAAGAAACATTCTTGGTCTGCAGTGTGGTCGTGATGGAAAAGTTCGAGAGCGTGCCGTCGCCGTTCAAGGTGTAGCCTGTGTAGCCGCCCTCGTCAATGGTAAAGGCAGTAGGGTTGGGACCGATACACGCCTCGGTCATGATCGAGTCACCGGAATAATCGATGTACGTGACCACTCCATCGTTTTCAGAACACTGGGGATTGTTCGTGGTGACGGTGGTATTGGTCGTGGTTGAAACCACGGCCGCATACGAGGTCGGCTGAGCCGGCGGTCCGCTGCTGGGCACCGGCGTCACCACCGGCCTGTAGTTATCGCCGCAACCGGCAGCCAATAAGGCCACAACCAGCGCACCCGTCGCCTGGGCCCAAAAGACACGCCTTTGGCCTGAAATCATGGGAAAAAGCCTCATTCGGAATCTTTCCTGCTTTCTTGGTGATTGTAAATCAGCCGGGCGGCAACGCGCCTCCTGCATCCTCACTTTCCTGCGACGCGGAAAACGGCGATTCGTCAACTGATTTCAAACTGCCAAGGCTTTTTCACATGCGCGGCCACTGACAGGATGAAAGCCGGGATAGGATGAAGTGTGGATCAAAACTGGCAATCGAAGCTGGTATTGCTTGCGGTGCTGCCCTTTGCTGGCACTGAAGCGGTACTGGAGTGCAACTGGTGGGGAGCACATAGGCCTTCAGTTGCGCTTTGGACCCTGGGTCTTAGCGCGTTGCTCGGGCTGGCGACATGGAAAGTGCGGGCGGCAACGGCGATGGCCGCAACAACGGGCGCTCTCATCATGGCCAGCCTCATATTTTCCACTGTCACCATTCCCTACGATCCATGGCACACGGCGCTGATTCCCATTCTCACGGTTTCGTTGCTGGCCTATGCCGCCACCCATGTGGGCCGCGGCAAAAAGCAGCGGCTTGGCATTGCCGAAGGGCGCAGCGGGCGCTCGGCCTCTCAAATCGCAGCCAATCTGGGGCTGGCGGCAATCGTCGCAAGCAGCCCTGTCGCGTCTCGGCTGATGGATATTCGCTGGCTGCCCTACGATACCGCCGCACAAAACCTGCTGTTTGCCCTGTTGCTGGCCGCGCTGGCCGAGGCCGCCGCCGACACGGTTTCATCGGAGATCGGGCAGGTCGTCGGCGGACGCCCCCGCCTGATTACCTCGTTCAAGACCGTCGAACCGGGACGGGACGGAGCGGTGAGCCTGGCCGGTTCCCTTGCGGGAGTCTTTGCGGCGGCTGCCGTGGCCGGGGCGGGAACCTGGGCGCTGCGGGGCGGATGGCGGTTGTTCTGGATCAGCAGCGCAGGAGCCGTCTTTGGCCTGTTTTTCGACAGCCTGCTGGGGGCAACGCTCGAAGAACGCGGCTGGCTGAACAACGATGCGGTCAATTTTCTCGCCACGGCGAGCGCGGCGGGGTTCGCGCTGGCGATGCTGGTTGCGATGCGTTGAGGGATCTGCCCTTCGCCGGCTTGCTGACGCCCTCATTTGCCCCGTCGCTCGCTTGCTCCCGGCTGCTAATGCAGGTGCAGCCGCCAGAAGGTGTAGCTGAGAATCTCGTGGGCAATGCGCTCGCTCTCCTCCATCCCGTCTTCAGCGGCGGGGCGTGGCCTTGGCGAGGTCAGCACATCGAGTCCGTCAGCGGCGCAAATCTCGCGAATACGAAACATATGTGTGTCGTCGCTGACGACTACGATGCGGTGCAGGCCGTTGGCGCGCGCAATGACTGCGATGCGGCCGGCGGACTCCTCGGTGTTGCGGCTCTCGGTTTCCGCGATAATGGCGCTTTCGGGAACTCCCCTGCTCATCAGATACTGGCGTCCTACGGATCCTTCGGTGTACTGGTCGCCGCCGGGACCTCCAAGGGTAATGATCAGCGGAGCAATGCCGCGATGGTAGAGGACGAGCGCATGATCGAGGCGGGCGCGATAGACCGGGGAGGGCCTGCCATCATACTCCGCCGCGCCCAGCACGCCAATGGCATCGGCTTTGGCGGCCTGATCCTGATGGGCGTAGCTCTCAATTTGCGAGTAAACCCACCACGTCCATTCCATCCCACCTGCGGCAAGGAGCAGAATGCCCCCCAGCGCGAGGTAAAGGCCGTTCAGACGGCCTTTCGATTTGGAAGGAACAGGCATCAAGGCAGCGGGAAAGTACTCAGAGATCAGTGGTCAGTTTCCATTTCCTAGTTTCGCACTTTGCCGCGCCCTTGTTTTCGTTCCCCGGATCTCTTGGGCCGTGCTTCTCTCACCGCTGCAGGACCATGACGACTTCATGGGTGGGGATGGCGCCCTCGCGCAGAATCTCCCAGCGTCCCGAACCGAGGGAGAGATCGACGATGGTCGTGGGTTGTGCCCGGCCGGTGGGGCCGCCATCGATGATGAGGGGAACGCGATCGCCGATCTGGTCGCGGACACAGGCGGCATGGGTGCATTCCGACGCCCCCTGGAGATTGGCCGAGGTGGCCGTGACGGGCAGGCCGAAGCGCTCAACTACGGCGCGGGGAATGGCGGCGTCGGGCACACGCAGCGCCACATTCCCGGTGTTGGCCGTGGAGCGCAGCGGCAGCTTGGTTCCGGCGCGGACAATGATGGTAAGCGGACCGGGCCAGAAGCGGTCTGCAAGCTTGTCGAGCAGCGGGTCGGTGTCGCGCGCCAGCTCATAGGCCTGCGCCAGACTGGCGATCAGGAGCGAGAGCGGCTTGTACTTCTGCCGGCTCTTGATCTGGTAAATCTGCTCGACGGCATGGAGATTTACCGGGTCAACGGCGAGGCCATAGAAGGTGTCCGTGGGCAAAGCAACCACACCACCTTTGCGCAGGCAGGAAACGATGTAGTCGATCCGGTCCGGTTGGGGTTCATCGGGATGAACGCGCAGTATCTCCGCCGACAATGAGGCCTACCTTGGTCCCTGATAAAAAGAAGACGTTACAAGAACGGAAAGTATCACAGCACCTGTCGCGGTGCAAGTTACAGGATCGGTTCGGTCATGAGTTCAAGCGCAGAAGAGCCGCCGGCGCGGGCGATTTTGACGGCCGGGCGAGCGGGGTTGCGAAGACAGCTCCGTGCAGGAGAGGGCTGCAACTGAAAGCTGCAATCCGGCTCTGTGCAGACTGCGGGGGCCGGGGTATTCGCCGATGGCCTGAATCCGCCCTTCCCTACCCTTTTGCTCCGCCGTTCCCGGCATTTTTTGTCATCGTTTTGCTTAAAGTCAGCGTCTAATGATTTAAGGATGTCCGGCTTAGCCGCGGTGGGGGTTGGTACGCGTTCTTATCCGGCTTCACTTGTAACCATTTCTTCTTGGTTTCGCTGGATTCGAGATGAGTTGCAATCCAGGCCGTCGATTCCCGACCTGGCAACGCCTGCGAGTTCGGCCACACGAATGACAGAAGGATGACATCTCCAGCCAACAACCGCCATATGATGGATGTGTGCCGGTTTGTTTCATCAATCCAAATCGAGGCGGTTCGTCACGGTTTTTCCCGACTCCCATGGCAACTCTTCCCGTATTCGAGTGTTTCTTTCAAGAAAGGGTCCAGGACCAAACACCATGATCAAGCTGCGTTCGCTCCCCCTCCTCGTGCTGGCCAGCGCCTGTCTCTTCCCCGCTTTCACGCAGGGACAAGGCGTGTCGCCTACTGTCCGCATCGTGAACCGCATCGACGAATCGCGCCTCGTCACGCTCAAGGGCAACACCAATCCTCACGCCAACGCCTCCAACGATGTGGGCCCTGTCAGCCCGGACTTCGCAATGCCGGATCTGACACTCGTGCTCAGCCGGAGCGCCGCGCAGGAAGCTGCCTTTGAACAGTTCATTCAGGATCAGTACGATTCCAGTTCGCCCAATTTTCACCACTGGCTTACGCCGGAGCAGATCGGCCAGCAATATGGTCCGGCGACGGCGGACATCGCGACTATTACGTCGTGGCTCACAAGTCACGGCTTCGCCATCAAGAGCGTGGCGCCAGACCGCATGACCATCCGCTTCAGCGGCACGGAAAGCCAGATTGAGAGCGCATTCCATACCTCGATTCACAAGCTGTTGGTCAACGGCGTTGAGCACGTCGGCAATATGAGCGATCCGCAGATTCCGGCGGCTCTGGCCCCGGTTGTGGTGGGTGTAAAAGCGCTGCACAACTTCCTGCCGCACCCGATGCATCGGGATGTCGGCAAGGTGCAGTTCAACCGTGCAACCGGCCACTGGCAGCGCCTGACCAGCACTTCAGTCACGGCGCCCGCCGCGGGAGCTCCCTCGACCGCCCCCGGCGCCGCCACGAACACCGCGGGCGTTCGCCCCGAGTTCGGCATTAACGTGCCGGGAAGTTCGACAACCAATGCCTATCTTGAAGAGGATGTCTCGCCCTGGGACTTCGCGACCATCTACAATGTGACCCCCGCTTGGAGTGCAGGCTACACAGGCGCGGGACAGACCATTGCCATAGCGGGCACCAGCCTGATCGCGCAGAGCAATGTGGGCTCGGCCTCTTATCCTGGCCCCGGTACGGTGCGCTCAGTCAACGGCAACGACGTCGCCACCTTCCGCTCCTCCTTCGGACTCCCGGCGCTTTCGAGCTTCGAGCAGATCGATACCGGCGATGGAGGCACCACGGCCACCGAGTGCACCAGCACCAGCGCATCGGCGGTCTGCGGCATCGGCGATCTGGATGAAAACTCGCTCGACGTGGAGTGGTCAGGCTCTGTCGCGACCGGTTCCCCCATCGTTCTCGTCGTCACCGGTCAGAACCAGGCCGGCACCGTTGACACGGTCTACGATTCGGCCCAATACGTCGTTGAAAATCACATCGCCAATATTCTCAACGTCAGCTATGGCCTGTGCGAACTCGCTCAGGGGACCGCGCAGAACGTTGCATTCTACGATCTTTGGCAGTCGGCCGCCGCCGAGGGGATTGCGGTCTTTGTGGCGGCGGGCGACTCCGGCTCCCCGGCCTGCGACCAGGGCGGCGACTACATCGGCTGGCCCTACTCGGCGCAATACGGTCTCTCGGTCAGCGGCCTCGCTTCCACGCCCTACAACGTGGCCGTGGGCGGAACGGACTTCAGTTGGTGCAAGCCAACGATCAACTCCGCCGGCAATGTCGTTGGGTGCCCCTCGTCGAACACCGGCGCCTCTCCCTACTGGAATACTTCCTCAACCAACGCCGGCAACAGTTCCACGGGACAAAGCGCAGTCGGCTATATACCGGAGATCCCGTGGAATGACACCTGCATGAATCCGATTCTGGCTACCTTCCTGAACAGCATCCTGCTCTACGAGGGCTACCCGAGCGGCGCCAATCCGGAGGCCACCTGCAATGTCATCCAGAACGACTGGCTAAGCATCTACATTGGCAACAGCAGCTATTACAGCAGCAGTAACGGCCCCATGCTGGCTCCTTACATCGACACTGTCGGCGGCAGCGGCGGCGCCAGCAACTGCGTGGTCAACACCACCAGCGCAAACTCCACCTCCATCGGCGCGTGCCAGACCTCCTCGACAACCACAGGCACTGCAAACGGCTCGATTCCTCTCTACAACGACGGATGGGTGAAACCCTCCTGGCAGGCCGACGCCGAGGGCACTGTTGGCGTGCCCAATGACGGCGTGCGCGACCTTCCTGACGTCAGCTTTTTCGCCGCCGACGGGTATCTGAACAGCGCCTACCTGGCATGCATTTCGGCAAACGGAGCCTGCATCTACCCCAATAACACGGAGGAGGTTTACGAAGAGTTCGGCGGCACGTCGATCGCCTCGCCGGAGATGGCCGGCGTCATGGCGCTCATCAACCAGAAGGTCGGGTCGCCGCAGGGACTTCCGCTGGCGGAACTCTACCAACTGGCAGGCCAGCAGAACTACTCCGATTGCAGCTCAGAGACCGTATCCAATTCCAACACGAACTGCTACTTCCACAGCATCGACCAGGGGACCAACTCGATGCCGTGCGACCTGGGCGCCACCGTGGGCGGCGTGAACTACAACAATGGCTGGGTCAGCTCCCAGACCTATGCGGGCATCAATTCTCCCAACTGCACGGCGCTGAACAGCGGCGACACGGTGGGCACACTCACCAGCACGAGCGTACAGTCATCGGCCAATCCGAACGGGGTGGCCTACAATGCGGTCACGGGATACAACATGGCGACGGGCCTGGGCTCGTTGAATGTGTTTAACGTGCTCAATAGCTGGACGGGCATCACCATCGGCACGGCCTCGTCCACACTGAATGTCAAACCCTCGGCAACCACGATTACCGCCAGCCAGGCCCTCAACTTGACCGTCAATGTGACCCCCAGCAGCAGTAGCGGCAGCAGTGCCGCCACGCCCACCGGAACCATCGTGGTCACAGGCGGCGGTTACAACTCGAATCAGACACTGACCAGCGGCAGCGCTACCTTCACCATCCCCGCCAACAGCCTGTCTCCAGGCGCCATTACCCTGAACATCTACTACAGCGGCGACTCCACCTACGCCTCGCAGAACACCACGCAACAGGTGACCGTCACCGCGGTTACGCCGACGGTCACAGTGATCGCGCCTCCAAACGACAACATCGCCAATCCAGTTCCGGTCTCGGTGACGGTGAGCGGTCCGACCGGCGCGCAGCAGGCTCCAACCGGCACCGTGACCCTGAGCGGAGGCACGTATAACTCGACGGCAGCCACGTTATCCAGCGCAGGCACCGCCACCTTTACCATCCCCGCCGGAGCCCTGCCCGTGGGCCAGGATACGCTAACCGCAACTTATAGCGGCTCGGCAAACTACTATTCAGGCGCCACGGGAACGGCGAGCATCAGCATCGTAGGCACCGCCACTCAGCCTGCGACGGTCACGGTAACGCCCATATTACCCGCCTCATCCACGAGCATTAATTCCAGCCAGAGCCTCAACATCACGATCACGGTCAGCAGCACGGCATCGGGCCAGTTGCCGACGGGAACGGTCACTCTGACCGCGACCGGAGGTTATAGCTCCGGGCAGGTTGTGCTGGTTGGAGGAACCGCCAAAATCACGATCCTGGGCGGCACACTGGCAGTGGGAACGGATACGCTCACCGCAGCCTATAGCGGAGATCAGTACTACGCGGCGGGATCGGGATCAGCCACGGTCACCGTAAACGCCTCCACCTATTCGCTTGCGGCAACCACGCCGGCGCCGGTGAGCCCCGGCGCGTCGACGACCTCAACCATCACCGGCAATGCGAGCAGCACCTTCTATACGGGAACCGTCACCCTGAGCACCTGTTCGCTGACCAGTTCTCCAACCGGCGCGGTTTCGCTGCCGAGCTGCTCGGTTTCAGGCTCCATCACCTACACCGACGGCACGCCGAGCGGCAGCGGAACGGCGACCGTAACCACCACCGCCGCAAGCGTGGCCGGTTTGGCGCGGCCCAAGCTGCCGGGCGGCAAGGGCTGGCTGGGCGCAGGTTCCGGCGCGATTCTGGCCCTGCTGGTCTTCTTCGGCATTCCGGCGCGGAGGCGTAGCTGGCGCAACATGCTCATCGTTCTCGTTGCCTTGGCGACGCTCGGCGCGCTGACAAGCTGCGGCATTGGAGGAAACACATTGAACAACGGCGGAGGTGGAACCTCCACCCCCGCCACCACGGCCGGAACCTACACGTTCACCGTGCAGGGTACCGGCAACGATCCGGCAAACACACAGGAGACGACCACCTTCACGGTGACGGTGAACTAATCGGCGCAACGCCCGACTTGGTCGGTTCTTGTTCGCCTCCATTCGTTTGTTCTCGATGAAAGCCTGCTGGAACGCGGGTCGCAAGGTCCGCGCTCCAGCAGCTCAATACAGAACACACCGGTCAGTCCCACCCCCGATCTGCCTTCTCTCTCCCCATCGGAAATCCCAGTCCAACCCCACCGGCGAACCTTGCCTTGAGTGCAACTTATCGGCGTGGGTGGGGTTCTTATCGACATACACTGAATTTGCTGCCTGTTCAAAAAGCCAAGCATTGAGAAAGAGGAGGCTCTTCCATGGGAATCTTCAGCAAATTACGCGCGATGGCGCTTGCACTGGCTCTTCTGGCGATCCCCGCATCTTCCTGGGCGGGTGTCTTTATCAGCGTGGGGTTTGCCCCGCCCGTTCTGCCCGTCTATGCGCAGCCGCCGTGCCCGTATCCGGGCTGGATGTGGACTCCGGGCTACTGGGCCTACGGCGCTGACGGCTACTACTGGGTACCGGGCACGTGGGTACCGGCGCCATACGTGGGCGCACTGTGGACACCACCGTATTGGGGATGGGAAGGCGGCTTTTATGTCTTTCATCCCGGCTATTGGGGACCGCACGTGGGCTACTACGGCGGCGTGAACTACGGGTTCGGCTACATGGGCGTTGGATTTGTCGGCGGCATGTGGCATGGCGGCGCATTTGCGTATAACACGGCCGTGATGAATGTGAACCGGACCGCCATCCACAACACCTATATCGACAGGACAGTCGTACGGAACAACACCATCATCAACAACAACCGCGTGGCTTATAGTGGGGGCCCGGGCGGCATCCATCATCCGCCCACAGCGCAGGAGCGCGCCTTCTCGCGCGAACCGCACATGGCGGCGACACAGATGCAATCTCAACATGAGACCGCGGCCATGCACAACGTGAACAGCTACGCCAGCCGCAATGGCGGACGCCCGGGGAACCTGGCCATGGCCCGCCCCATGGGATACAACGGGCGCGGAGCCTTGAGCTACAATGCGCCGAGGGCGAACAATCCGGGCTATCGCGGAAACGGAGTGGGCCAGGCGGGCCAGCAGTATCGACAGCGCCCGGCTCAGAGTGCGCCTTCCTGGAACCGCGGCGGACAGAACGGACGCACGGAGCAGAGACAGCCCGGCGCGGAGCCCAGAAACCAGGGCGGACAACAGCGCCAGCATCCGCAAGCGCAGGGACAGCGCGATCGGCATGCAAATCAGGAGCGCCAATACGAGAGACGGTAAGCAAGCGCCGTCAATGAATGATAAGCAAAAGGCCCACGGATGTCCGTGGGCCTTTTGCCGCGGCAGCACAAGCGGAGAAACGGGTTCGCGGAGGCGGAAGATCGCTTAACGCGAGGGCATATAGTAGCCCTCGCGTGTGTAGACGGTCAGGTCTTTTTTGCTGGTTTTGAGAACGATCTTGTGGAAGCTGCCATCGAAGTCGCTCTTGTCGGGTGTGTAGGTGAGCCAATACTCCTGCCGCAGCAACGTGGCGATCTCGCTGTAGATATGGTCGAGATCTGTTTTCTTTTTCGCTTCGAAATTCTGCCCGCCTGTCCGCCAGGCAATCTGTTGCATGATCTTTCTGCCGTCTACGCCAGCCTCGCTTTGCGGCGGACTGCCGGGTCTGCCGCCTTGATTGCCAGGCCAGCCGCCACCACCGGGAAAGCCTACGCCGCTGAGGCCGCCATGATGTCCGCCGCCGGGGATGCCATTCGTTGTGCGCTCCTGCTCGCCTCTAAAGTAGATCGTGAAGATCTGCACATTAGCGCGGTCCGCGGCGTCCACGGCGTCGTTCAGCGTCTCCTTGCTGCCGTGATCGGCGCCATCAGAGAAGACAATGAGGGATTTGCGGCCGTCTTTGGGCTTCATCAACTCGTCTGAAGCCAGGTAGATGGCGTCGTAGAGTTGCGTATCGTTGCGCGACTTGTACTGCCTGCCGCCGCTTTCCGGGCCGCTGGTCTCCGGGCCTTGACTGTTATTCTCCTGAACGGTCGGCGTCATCCCGTCGAGCTCGCGGTGCAGTTTGTCGCGCGCGCTGGTGAAGTCTTCAAGCAGTTCGACTTCGCGGTCGAAGTGAATCAGAAACGCCTCATTGGCGTGGGCGTCTGTCTTGGCGTCAGCCGGCAGCATAAGATCAACAAACTTGCCCACGGCGGCGCGCTCGCTGTCCATGGCCGAGTAGACTCTGCGGTTTGTATCGACCAGCAGACCAAGACGGAACGGCAAACTGCCCTGCGTGGTAATGCTCTCGATCGTCTGCGGCCGGCCCTCGTCTGTCAGCGTAAAATCCTTCGCCGTGAGGTTCGGCGCCAGAGCGCCGTGCTTGTCAAGGACGATCACCGGCAACAGGACTTCGTGTTTCTGATCCTTGGCGGCTGGATTGGATTGATTCGCAGAGAGCTGCTGCGCGACGCCGGATCCACGCGCTGCGCAGAGCAGGAAGACCGAGATCGCGGCCAACGAGAGGGTTCGACAGGGAGCGGATTTGGGTTTCATGGGTTCTCGCAAAAAACACACCTCTCTCTTTAGACGCGCCGGCCGGGCCAGACGTTGACTGATTTTTGGCTGGAGCAAACCGGCAGGCAGACAAACCTCCCTCTCCACTCATGCCATCTACCGAAGCAGATCTTCGAGCGTGGCGCTCAGGTCAGTCTTGTCGTCGCGGTATTTCACGATTACCGGCGCGTAGAGGCTCAGGCCCCAATCCTGTCCTTTGCCCTTGCTCACGGCGCGGGCGCCGGGGACAACCACGGCGTTTTCCGGCACGACGAGGGGTGAGTCCGCGCTGGCGCGCAGAATCTCGCCTCTGACGAGATCGAACAATGGAGTGCCTCGCGTCAGGATGGTTCCGGCGGCGAGCACCGCGCCTCTTCGCACCAGGGTTCCTTCATAGACGCCGGAGTTGCCGCCGATGAGCACATCGTCTTCGATAACGACGGGGCTGGCGTTGACCGGCTCCAGCACTCCGCCAATCTGGGCCGCGGCGCTCAGGTGCACGCGCCTGCCGATCTGCGCGCAGGAACCGACCAGCGCATGAGAATCAATCATCGAGCCCTCGTCGACATAAGCACCCGTATTGATGTACATGGGCGGCATGCAGACAACTCCGCGCGCCACGTAGGCGCCGGACCTCACCGACGAGCCGCCGGGCACAATGCGTACGCCGTCAGCGGCTGAGAAGAGTCTCACCGGGTAGGTGTGCTTGTCGACGAAGGAGAGCCGTCCGGATGAAGAATCTTCGAGAGCGCCAAGGCGGAAACCGAGCAAAATGCCCTGCTTGACCCAGGCATTCACGCGCCATCCCGTGGGCGAGGCTGGGGCAGGCTCGGCAGCGCGGACTTCGCCACGTTCCAAGGCTGAGCGCAGAGCCAGGAAAGCGGTCAGAGCTGACGGATCGGCAGCCGCAGCGGCGCCGGCGGCAAAATGCCGGGTGATCTCCTGTTCCAGTTGGTTGAGAGTCATTTCAATCTGAGTGTAACAAGGCCGGGAGCACGGGATCGATGGATGACTTGGGCAGTGGCAGGGCAATCGCACTTGGATATGGGTCATTCCCTTCAGCCCGCAGGCTTCGCCCAAAGCTCCCTGCCATCCCGAACTTGAGTGAGGGATGACATCGTGGTGGGCGGACGGATGCCGTGATTCACCTGAAATTTTCAGGGCGGATCCTTCGTCGCTCAGCTCCTCAGGATGACAGGAAGACCGAAAATCGCTCGCAAATCGCCTTGAAAGCTGAAGTGCGATTGCCCTGTGGGCAGTGGAGGCGGTAGGAGATCGGACAGTTCCCGGAGACTCCAGATCCTCCGCGCCGGGTCTCAAAAGTACCCCGCCGGCGAGGGCGCAACCCGCGGCCCATGTGCGATACTCGAAACGGCATGTACAAAAGAATCGTACTCAAGCTATCGGGCGAGGCTCTTGCGGGCGAGCGGGGATTTGGCCTTGACGCCGATAAAGTGGCTGAGATTACCGGCGAGATCGCGGAGATTCACGCGCTGGGCGTCGAGATCGGCCTCGTGGTGGGCGGTGGAAACTTCTTCCGCGGCGTGGAAGCGCAGACCAAAGAGATGGACCGCGTGAGCGCGGACAACATGGGCATGCTCTCGACGATCATCAACGCCTTGGCCTTGCAGGACGCGATCGAAAAACGCGGCGTGCAATGCCGCGTGATGACCGCGGTCTTCATGAACCAGATTGCCGAGCCTTACATTCGCCGGCGCGCGGTGCGCCACCTTGAGAAAGGCCGCGTGGTGATCTTCGCGGCCGGCACCGGAAATCCATTCTTTTCGACCGACACCGCAGCCAGCCTTCGCGCCATGGAGATCAAGGCCGATGTGTTACTGAAGGCCACCAAAGTCGAAGGCATTTACAGTGCAGACCCGGTGCTGGTGAAGGAGGCTGTAAAGTATGACGAGATCACCTATATGGAAATCCTGCGCCAGGGGCTCAAAGTGATGGATCTGACCGCGGTAAGCCTGTGCAAGGACAACAACCTGCCCCTGATTATTTTCAACATGAACCAGCCGGGCAATATTCTACGCGTTGTCATGGGCGAAAAGGTGGGTTCGCTGGTTACGGCGTAGAAGCATCAACAAAAGGCTGGAGACCTGGGGACCAGAGACCGGAGCATCGGCAGGCCGCAGCACCCGCAGATGAATCCGCCCCGGCGAATTGCAAACTCTCGGAGCTCCGGGTTCCGCCATTCACCCCATCGTCCCTCAGCCCCCCATCCCTGTCTTTCCGGAGCGTCTAACGATACGTGGAAACCCGCAAGCCAGCGCCGTTGAAGGCCTTGACAGGATTGCGTTGCTTCGCGGCTGTCAACATCGTTCTTTTTCACTTCTCGAATCCCAAATGGTTTGGATTCATGGGGCCGGTCGTCGACGCCGGCTACATCTCCGTCAGCTATTTCATTCTGCTCTCGGGATTCGTGCTTGGCTATAACTACAACGAACGCGCGCGCAGCGGGGAACTCGATCGCAAGCGGTTCTGGGAAGCGCGCTTCACGCGCATCTATCCTATCTACTTTCTCAGTCTGCTGCTGAGCGTCGAAAACCTGCGGGGTGAGTACGCATCACACACACATGCGATGTTCTGGGCGGGTGTGGTGCTGACGCCGCTGCTGCTGCAGGGTTTCGTTCCTGCCGTGGCTACTTTTCTGAACACGCCGGCGTGGACGATGTCGGCCGAGGCGTTCTACTACTTCATTTTCCCGTGGTTGGCTCGCTGGAAGAAGCCTCAGCGCAGGGCTCCCCATATCGCCAAAATGGCGGGAGTGTGGCTTTTGGGCCTTGTGCCCGGGATGCTCTACGTTGCTTTCAGCCCTGACGGCATCGCGCATCCAGACCGCTGGAGCAACGGGCAGTGGCTGTGGGCGCTCAAGTACACTCCCTACGCCCATCTCTTCAGTTTCGTCTTCGGTGTGATGCTGGCCAACCTGGACGCCATGATTCCACGCGCGAACCGCATGCGCTTCTGGCTTGGCGTCTCGGGCTTCGCCGGCATCTATGCGATCGTCAGCACGGAGCCCTTGATCCCCTACGCCCTCGTTCACGACGGCCTGCTGATGCCGCTGTTTGGCTTTATCATCCTGGGGCTGGCCGGCGAAAATCCTCTGGCTCATGCACTGAGCGTCAAGCCGCTGGTATTTGTGGGCGAAGCCAGCTACTGCCTTTATCTACTGCACTTCAACCTTTGGAACCTGATTCACAACTCGCATGTTCTCGAAAAGTTGGGGCTGAGCCGCTTCGACCCCTGGCTCAGCTATGTGATTTTGATCGCGCTGGCAATCTTTGCGCTGCACTTCATTGAAAAGCCCGCGCAACGCAGGCTGCGCGAGTGGATGCACGCAACGAATGTGCTGCGGGGATGAAGTGCATCCGGGAAGTCGCCCAGGCGGCAGGCGGCTCTTGCGCAATCGCAACTGAGCCGGGAACTGGTTTACAGGCAGTAGGAAGCCCAGCCTTTCGGCTGGGCTTCCTACTGCTACAGAGGCTGATCAATCTCTGCCCGTTGCTTCTACGGTGTAATCGACTGCGTGGCGTGGTTGCCGTGCGGCACCACCACAACCGCCATAGGATAGACGCCGGTAGGATAGGGCGCGGCCAGCGTGGAGCTTATGGCGCCTGTATTGGGATTGAGATCAAAGCCGGAGATCGTGTTGCCCAGGCGATTGGCAGTGTAGACAAATCTGCCCAACGCGGGATCGACCGCCAGCGCAACCGGATCGGTATCGGTGGCGTTACTGGCATTCGATGTTGCGTTCACCACGGTCGATGGCGTACCGGTGGGCAGCGCGATCGTGTATGCCGAAACCGTGTTGTCCAGAGAGTTCGTTACATACATGTAAATACCGCGCGGATCGATGGCAATCGCGGTCGGCTCATTACCCGTCTTGAACGGCCCGTTAATCAGGAAGTTCAACACGTGAGAGGAAAGCACCGAGTAACCGATCAAATCGTTGGAGGCAAAGTCGGTAACGTAGACGAATCTGCCGGTGGGATCGGAAGTCACGGCGGAAGGCTTGACTCCTGCCTGCCAGGGGCTCCCTGCAACCGGAGAAAGCGCGCCGTTGGAACCTATGGTGAAACCGAAGATCCAGCCGGGGTTGGCGTTGCTGGTGGTGCTGCCGCCGGGGTTGTACGCCGACTGATCGTAAGCCGTTACATACAGCGCCGTGCCGCTTACGTTCGAATTGATGATGTCGGAGCTGTAACCGGCGCCGAGCACATTAATACCGGTCGGAATGATGGTGTCGGAGGTGTAACCAGGGACGGTCAGTTGCAGAGTTGCGACTACGCTGCCGATGGCGCCATTGCTGAGGGCGTACTCCGTAAGGGTCGCGGAACTGGTGCCCGAGATCACGTAGAGGTCAGTATTCGAGGGGTTCACCGTCACAGCCACCGGTGTGTTGGGCAACGTCACGGAGTCCTGTTGCGTCAATTGGCCGCGGTAGGCAACCGAGAAATGCACCACGGAGTTGTTACCCTGATTGGCGACATAAAGGTTGGCGTTGTCCGATGTCAGAGCCATCGACACAGGTTGGGTACCGCCCGTAAGGACGGGCGCCAACACCGTTCGGATGGCGCCGGACTGGCCATCAGCTGCATAGGCATAGACCTCGCCCGGACTGCTGGCAGCCGTACCCTCGGATGCGGCCACGTAAACGTAGTCGATGGTGATCAGGTAACAACCCGCCAGGAGCGTGGACACCAGAAGACCAATCGCGGAAACCAGTGCGAGTTGGCTCAATTTATTGAACTTCATGCGCTTCCTTCGTCACGGGCCCTCTGCTGCAAAAGCCCTCAAAAGATCTTGTTTACGTTGCCCCGTTGCTATTGTAAAAGCCGCGAACGGGCTATGGCTACCGGCCTGGCTCCGTGAACCGGACGGGGAACTGCTCTCACTGCGGCTGAATACCGCCTCCTGAACCATCGTGAGGAATCGCCACGGCAGCTGTCGGATTGGTATTCGACGAATAGGGAGATGCCTGCGCATTGAGCAGCGTTCCCGTAGTCGGGCTCAACTGGAAGTTCGAGACGGTATTGCCGAGAAAGTTGGCAGTAAAAAGAAAGCGGTTGGTTGAGGGATCGATGCCGATCGCAACCGGCTGCAGGCCGGTGGCGTAGTCGCCGATCTGCGTCAGTGCGCCTGAGTTGCCAATGGAGTAGGCTGTCACCGTAGCGTCCAGCGCATTGGTCACGTAGACGTAGGGATAAGTCGGATTAACAACGATGGCGCTGGGGCCATTGCCGGCCGGGTAGGGACTGCCGCTCAACGCGGTCAAGGCGCCGTTGGAACCGACCGAGAAGCCCAGTACGTTGCCGTTCCTGGAATCGGCCACATAAACATACGAGCTCTTGGAGTCACTGGAGACGGCCGAGGGTTGAGCGCCCGCAGCAAAGGGCGATCCGGGCACGGCCGTAAGGACGCCGTTCGATCCAACGGAGAATGCGAAGACATAACCAACCGGGCTGGGGGTCGTCGAGTCATACGCCGTCACGTAGACATATGCGTCGGAGGCGAGCACGTTCACGGCCGTGGGCACAATCACGTCATTGGGGGCGCTGGGAATCGTCAGCGGCCAATACTGGCCGTTCACTGCGGGGTTCATGGCTGGATTTTGCATGCCGACCGGAGCGCTCTGCGTGGCGGCGCTGAGCGGATAGACCGCAATGGAGCCAGAGCAAGGATCGACAGGCGAACACAGGGGCAACGGCTGGTAGGTATCAAGCACGAAAACAGCGGATTTACTCACCGCAATGCTCATGGGATAGATCCCTGGCGTGTTCACGGTGTTATAGGGATAGATCTTGCCATCGATGCCGATGACGAACTGGACAATGGAGTTGTCGTCGTGATTGACCACGAAGAGGTTCTGATAGTCGGTTGAGACGGCCTCGGCAACGGGATTACGGCCTTCGGAGGGAAACGGCGAGGTGGGAATCTGGCGCATTTTCCCCGACTCGGAGTTAATCTCGAAGACATCAATCTCTCCGTACTGATTAGCGCCGGCGGCCAGCGCGCTGGCCACGTAGACAAAATCCACGGTGAGCGTCTGGGTGACCTGCTGGCAGGCAGTAATCAGCGAAGCCACCGCCAGGCTGGCCGCGGCAACGAGCACGAGCTGGCTCGATTTCGATAACTTCATGCGCATCTTTCGTGAACAAGGCCACGCAGGCCCGTCAAAATTCTGTTTTTCCTGTCGCATCCCGGCGTGAAGTACAAATCACCGGGATGCGAGCAATAGGTTCTTGAGGTTCCGAGGCTTCCGGAAATTCAAGAGTCTTATGCCGACCTCTGGGTATGCGCCGAAGGCCGGCAGGCACCGCCCTTAGTTGGTACGCCCATCCACCAGGCACCATGTCGCAGGCCCCTCGAGCGTGTAGGTTGCCGCCGTGGAGCGCATTGGATTCAGGTTGCCTGTATTGGGATCGAGGAAGCGCCCCGTGACCGTCGAATCGTACAAATTGGCTTCGAAAATGTACTGATCGGAGGGATCTTCCACGATGCACTGCGGACCCGACCCGGACGGGAACGGCTCATCAGGCAAAAACTCCAGCTCGTACGAAGGCGATGTAAAGAGCGCGTAGGCGGCTACGCCGCTCTCAGGGTTGTTTCCGATGACATTGTTCCCCTGGTTCGCCACATAAATGTATTTGCCCTTGGACTCGACCAGCAGCTCAATGGGGTTGCCGAGGGTGGGATCATCAGGGAACACACCGCTTGGCTCAGCCTGAAGCGCGCCGCCACTGACGGTGTAGGGCAGAATCTGGCTCTGCGAGGTGATCGTGTTGCCATTGAATGTGACCGTGATCGGCTCGTTGTCGAGCACGTAGATGACGCTGTTGGCATTCACAATCGCTGTACCCTGGTGAATGCCCAGCGGCTGCACAGTGTTCTGGCTCAACGTCAGCTGGCCATTCGATGCGCTGTACGTGTAAGGCCAGACCGACGTACCTCCCGTATAGGGGTAGGACATGGGCGTCGGAGCGCCGGTCAGGGTGAGAACGTAACCGCCGCTCAGAACGAAGTCGACCGGGTTGGCCGGAACCGGAAAGTACGTGATCGCTGTGCCATTGGCCGCGGTCACCTGCGCATTCACGACCAGCGACAAACGGCCCGTGGTCTGATCGATCTGGAAGACCGTAATATCGCCACAGGTGGTTACCGACGAGCCCAGAGCGCGGGCGCAGTTGTCGCCGCTCGACGGGTTGACATTGTCCGGAGCGTCGTGGTCGAGAACCATCAGAAAATTCCCCGTCGAGTCGACGATGAGCCGGAAGGGATTGATGCCCTGCGTAGAAAAGGTTTCCTGCGGCGTAAGACTGCCGTTGCCGCCCACCGCAAACTGGGTGATGTTGGCGTTCTGGCAGGCGTTGTTGCCCACCCCGTAGCAGTCGCCGTTACCCGCGGCGTTGGTGCCGCGATTCAGAACATACAGAAACCGGCTGCCGAGCGTAAGAACAGCGCGGACAGGATTGGCGCCGCCCGAGGAGATCGGGAGGGTGTTGACCCTGGTCAACTGGCCGGTGTTGTGATCAATGTCAAAGCCGCTGATGATTCCGTTATTGCCCGTCGAGGCCGTCACTGTGCCTGTGACATACAGGTAGCCGACCGTATAACTCTCAATGCAAGACGTTACGCCAAAAATGATGACCGCCGAGAGAGCGCCGATGCATAGCGCCTTGCCGAATTTCGTGAACCTCATGCTATTCCTTCATCCTGGTCAGGCGTACGCCGCCAAGTTTGGTCGTTCCCGAGCGATGCTGGGGTTGGGATGCAGTCCCTGATGCATTGTAAAAGGCGAGGGCAGGTTGTGCATAGTTTCCGCTTAGGACCGGGCAATTGCCGCGATTCCCCACACTTCTCCACACCAGACCCCGGCCTTTTGGCCCGTTTCGCCGCACCGCAAACCCGCACTTCGGATGTAATCGCAGTATAGACGTTGCCGGGAGCATGAAGGGGAGCGAAGTTCAGTAAGGATTTTTCCCGGCCGGTTCAGGAGGTCTTTCGATAGCCGGCCGGGAATAATACGTCTTCCCTGCTCTACCACACGCGACAGGAGTTCTCCGGATACATCGGCTGGCCTTTCTTGCAGCCGAAGGCTTTACCAAACTGATCGAAGTTTTGCACCGTCCCGTTGACGCGCCAGCGGCCGGGCGAATGGGGGTCAACCAGCGCGCTCAGGCGGGCGCTCGCGTCGGTGCGGTTCTCACACCACACTTGGGCGAAGCCGATAAAGTAGCGCTGCGCCTCGGTGTAGCCATCGATCTTCTCATCGATATTCTGATGCTCCTCGGCCAGCGCGTCGAGCAGCGCCTGATAGGCAATGCGCAGGCCGCCATTGTCGGCAGTGTTTTCACCCAGGGTGAGGTGGCCATTGAGTTGGACGGCAGGCGAACTGCCCTCGGCCGGCGCGGTCTCGAAGCCGCTGTATTCATGGGCCAGACAGCCGGTACGCTCGGTAAAGGCCTGGTGATCGGCGGGAGTCCACCAATCGCGCAGATTGCCTTTGCCGTCAAAGTGCGATCCCTCGTCGTCGAATCCGTGCGTCATCTCGTGCCCGATCACCACGCCGATACCGCCGAAGTTCACCGCCGGATCGGCTTTGAAGTCGAAGAACGGCGGCTGCAGGATGCCTGCCGGGAAGTTGATGTCGTTAAAGGAGGGATCATAGTACGCGTTGACCGTGGGCGGCGTCATGCCCCACTCTTTTTCATCCACGGGCTTGCCCAGTTTGGCGAAGTTGTAGTTGCGCTCGTAGACGGCCGCCTGTTCCACGTTTTCCACATACATGCCACGGCGGACCTTCACGCTGGAATAATCGCGCCACTTCTCCGGATAGCCGATCTTGTTGCGGATCATGGCCAGCTTTTGCGCAGCTGCCTTCTTGGTCGTGTCGCTCATCCAGGGCAGACCGCCAATGTCGTCTGCCAGAGCCTTTTCAAGCGCGGCCACCAGTTTATCCATGCTTTCCTTGGCGGCCGGCGGGAAGTTCTGCTTCACCCAATCCTGGCCAACGGCCTCGCCCAGCGCGCGATCAGTCGCCGCCGTGCACTGTCTCCAGCGAGGCTGCGGCGCCTTCTGGCCGGACAGAATCTGTCCGAAGAAGCGGAAATTTTCATCAAAGAAGGGGCTCGACAGGTTAGCGGCCTCGCCGTGCAGCACGTGCCAGCGCAGATAGCTCTTCCAGGCATCGAGGGGCTGGCTCGCAAGAAGTTCATTCAGTCCCTTGAAGTAGTCTGGCGCGGAGACGTCAAGGGTGTCGAAGTGGCCAATGCCAATCGAATCGAAGTATGTTTCCCAGCTGAAGTCGGGCGTCAACTTCTGGAAGTCGGCCACGGTGTAAATGTGATAGACCTTCTCTGGATCGCGGCGCTCGACGCGCGACATCGACGCCTTGGCCATGGCGGTTTCAATCGCCATCACCGATGCGGCCTCCTTGGCCGCGCTGTCCGGTGTATCCCCGGCCAGAACAAACATTTTCTTCACGTGGTCCAGGTATTCGGCGCGGATCTGGGCAAAGTGCGGCGAATCGACAAGGTAGTAGTCGCGATCGGGCAGCGAAATGCCTCCCTGATCGATGCCGGCAATTTGCTTGGACGAGTCCTTCTCGTCCTGCGTGACGCCGAACTCGAAGAATCCATCGGGCAGGCCGTGATTTTCAAGCCAGCTAAGCAGAGTGGGAATCCCATGCACGCTGTTGAGATCTGCGATTTGGCTCCAGGCGCTCTGAATGGGTTCAAGTCCCAGCTTTTCGATGGTCGTCGTGTCCATGCAGGAGGCGTAGTAGTCGCCGTACTGCTTCTGCAGGGCGCTCTTCGGGTTGCTGGCTGCCGCGTCCAGATCCTTCCAGAGCAGGTACTGGTTGCGCAACTGAAGTTCTGAGAAAGAGCGCGACCAGCGCGTCTGGTCGGAAGGAATTGGATTGTTCTTCCTCCAGTTGCCGCAGGCGTACTGGTAGAAGTCCACGCAAGGGTTGACGGTGGTATCGATGGCGGAGACGTCGAAACTCTTGATCGCCTGAGGCGGTGTGGGTTTCGAGGTGACATCCTGCGAGATCGGCGGTTGCCCGGCGGAAGGCGCCGTTTGCGCAAATGCGGTTCCCGCGGCAAGAATGAGAGCGACAGGGATAAAGCGGAGAGGGTGCATACATTACCTCGGGGCGGCAGTATCCATCGGGAGTCCGCGCCGGCAGTAGCCGGCAGAGACAGATTTTCAACCCGTAACTGCGCCGCTGAACAGCCTATCACAAACTCTCTGCTCCATCCGAAGGGAAAACTGCGCGATGAAGAATGGACTTGAATTTGCGGTGTCGATACTGGCATTGGGTTTGGCGGCGTGGACGCTCCAGCCGGCGCCTGCGGCGCGTGCGCAGGATGTGCATGTGCGCGTCTCGCGCGATGTGAAGACCGGAACGGAAAGCACAACCGAATTCCCGACAATTCAAATGGCGATGGATCACCATCCCTTTGCCGGCAAAGGCCCCGACGGCAAACCGGGCCGCGTCTATATCGAGATCGATCCCGGCGTCTATCACGAGCGCGTGATCGTCACGCAGAACCACGCCAATATCACACTGGTCGGTCTGGGGAAATCGCCCTCAGATGTGGTCATCACCAACAGTCTCAACGCGAAACAGGCCGGGGGAACGTTCTTCACCGAGACCGTCGAGATCAACGGCGACGGCTTTGAGGCCGACAACCTGACCTTTGAGAACACCGCAGGCAACACCGGGCAGGCCGTGGCCGCCGCCGTGCGCGCCGACCGCGCCGTCTTCAAGAACTGCCGCTTCCTCGGCCACCAGGACACGCTCTTTGCCGACTATGGACGGCAATATTACGTCGACTCCTACATCGAGGGCGGCGTCGACTTCATCTTCGGCAACGCCGCCGCGGTCTTCGATCACTCGGAGATTCACGCCAACGGCTCCGGCTACCTGACCGCGCAGTCGCGCACCTCTCCCGACCAAAAGACAGGCTACGTCATCCTCGACAGCAAGGTGACGAGCGGCATCGCGCCTGACTCGCCGCGCGATACGATCAGCCTGGGCCGGCCGTGGCGGCCATTCTCGCGCGTGGTCTACATCAACACCGAGCTGCCCGCCAACGTGATTCCGCAGGGTTGGAATGCGTGGGGCAAAACCGACAAGACGCCGCGGGCCTACTATGCCGAGTTCCATTCCACAGGCCCCGGCGCCAATCCGGCAGCACGCGTGGCGTGGTCCCACCAACTGACGAAGAGCCAGGCGGCGCAATTCATGCCGCGCGTCTTTCTCGCCGGCAAAGACCACTGGGATCCAATCGCAGTAGCGGCCAGGCTACCGTAGCTGCGGGCATCAGTAGCGTCGCGTTTCCCAACCGGGCCCCAGCGGACGATCATGGCTCGCTGGGGCGACGAGGCTGCTCCGGGATGGGTCTCCAGATTCGCGCCATGAGCGGCCAAGGGCGGCTCCCATGGACGGGAATAGTCCGTCTTTACATCCCGCCGATCACCCTGACACACTGAAACGTGGACACTCAGACCGTCGTCATCCTCGATTTCGGCTCGCAGTATACGCAGTTGATCGCGCGGCGCATCCGCGAGCAGAACGTCTTCTCCGTGGTGCTTCCCTGCACCGTTCCTTTAAGCGAAATTCAGGCGCACAAGCCCATCGGGCTGATCCTTTCGGGCGGGCCTTCGTCGGTGTATGACGCCGATGCGCCTGCCGCGGATCCCGCCGTGCTCTCGCTCGGCCTGCCCACCCTCGGTGTCTGCTATGGGCTGCACTTCATCGTGCATCATTTGGGCGGCAAGGTGCGCCCGGCGCCCAAGCGCGAGTATGGCCATGCCGAGGTAAAGATTGAGGACGTGACAACGGCCTTGTTTGCCGGACTGCCCGACTCGATCCAGGCATGGATGAGCCACGGCGACGAGGCCGAGGCTCTGCCCGAGGGCTTTCGCCGCGTGGCTGTCACCTCGAACGCGCTGGCGGGCATTGCCAATGAGCAGAAAAAAATCTGGGCCGTACAGTTTCACCCCGAGGTCCACCACACCCCGCTCGGGCCGCAACTGATCGGGAACTTCCTCAAAATCTGCGGCGCGCGCGGCGACTGGACACCGGCGCATTTTATCGAAGCGACCGTCTCCGCGATCCGCGAGAGGGTCGGCAAGGGACTAGTGGTCTGCGGCCTCTCGGGCGGCGTGGATTCTTCAGTGGCCGCCATGCTGGTGCACAGGGCCATCGGCGAAAAACTGACCTGCATCTTTGTGAACAACGGCGTCCTGCGCAAGAACGAATTCCAGAATGTGCAGAAGAACCTGCGCGACAAGCTGGGCCTGAAAATAGTGGCCGCCGACGCCGGAGCGCGTTTCCTCGGGAAGCTGGCCGGAGTTACCGATCCCGAGAAGAAGCGGAAGATTATCGGCGCCGAGTTCATCGCCGTCTTCGACGACGAGGCCCACCGCATCGAACAGCAGAGCGGCAAGGTGGATTGGCTCGTGCAGGGCACGCTCTATCCCGACGTGATCGAGTCGTCGAGCGTGAAGGGACCGAGCCAGACGATCAAGAGCCATCACAACGTCGGCGGCCTGCCCGAGCGTATGAAGCTTAAGCTCATCGAGCCGTTGCGCGATCTCTTCAAGGACGAGGTGCGCCGCATCGGGCGCGATATGGGAATGCCTGAAGAACTATTGAGCCGCCAGCCGTTCCCAGGACCGGGGCTTGCCGTGCGCATTCTGGGCGAGGTCACACCGCAACGCGTGGCTCTTTTGCAGGAGGCCGACGACATTGTCGTCAGCGAGATCAAGGCGGCCGGGCTCTACACCAAAATCTGGCAGAGCTTTGCCGTACTGCTGCCGGTGATGAGCGTGGGCGTGATGGGCGACCAGCGCACCTACGCCTATACCTGCGCCGTCCGCGCCGTGCATTCGGAAGACGGCATGACGGCTGACTGGACTCCTCTGCCCTACGAACTGCTCCAGCGCATCTCCAACCGCATCGTCAACGAGGTGCGGGGCATCAACCGCGTGGTCTACGACATCACGTCAAAGCCGCCGGGCACCATCGAGTGGGAATAATTCGCCGCGGGAGCACTGACCGGCAACGGCGCAGGCGGCAAAAACCGTGCCAGACTACTCGTACGCCAGCGCGTCGATCGGGTCTTTACGCGCGGCCATCCAGGCCGGATAGAGAGCGCCGCAGATTGAGCCTACGAAGGCGATGACGGCCGCGCGCGCCAGCCATGTGCCGGTAATTTGAAACTGGTGCGTGGGCAGAAAATGCAAAAAAGCAATCTGCAGGCAGTAGGTGCCGGCAATCCCCACGATCACGCCCGCCAGGGCCAGCGCCGCGCACTCACGCAGCACCACGCCGACGATCGTCAGCTTCGAGGCGCCCAGGGACTTCAGGATGCCGATCTCGCGCGTACGCTCCAGAACCGCCGTGTACATGGACTGGAAGATCACGAGGAAGCCGATGATGACTGCAATGCCGGTGACGATCTCGAGCGAGAGATTAAAGCCGGGGATCTTGCTCGGCGTCATCTGGTTGAGCCAACTGTCCACGGTGGTAAGGGTATTGTTGCCGAAACCGCGCGTCGAGCGAATCTCCTGCATCACCAATTCGTCGTTGGCAGGGCTGTCGCACTTGATGAAGAACGTGGAAACCCGGTCTCCGGCGCCCATCATCTCCTGCATGGTCGAGAGCGGAATCAGCTTTCGTCCGCCCTTGCCCTGCTCGACGATGCCCGCGATGCGGAAGGGGTGTTCCATGATGGTCAGAGTGTCGCCGACGGCGTAGGGCTTGCCCGAAGCCTTATTCGTGCTGCCGGCGAGAACATCGTCGATGATCACGTCGTACGGTCCCTGGAATTTTCCCCCGGCGATGTAGACAAACGGCCTGAGCGCGTTGAACGTCTCGTAGTCGATGCCGTACAGGATTTCCACGCTGCCACTGGTGGAAAGATGTTCGATGGCAGGGGAGACCTGCGCGACGTGCGGCAGGCGCTCGAGAACCTCGGCATCCTTGATGGGCATCGAGGCGCTGCTCACGCCGGTAAACATGCTGGCGTTGGAGGGTAGCAGCATCAGGTCAGCGCCGATGCCGTTGGTGCGCTGCTTCGAGTCATTGAGCATGCCCATAAAGACGGCCACGATGGAAAGAATCATGATGACTTCAATGGCCACAGCGAGCACGCTGATGGCTGAGCGCACGGGGCGATGCAGGAGATTGGCAAATATCAGCTTATTCATCTTCAGGCCGGATCCTGCGACGAGAGATACGCCGGAGATTCCGGTTTCAGGGTAACAGACGGTGGGCAGTGATCGACGGGCCATGCAGGTCCCGCAGACCGTTCCAGCTCACATCCGCGCCGTTGTAGGGTGGGCGATGGAAGACAGGAAGAACGCTCATGGGTGTTCTTCCGCTTACTGCGCGGTTTGGCGGGAGCGCCGCAGATCGAGATATTCGGTCGTGAACCACCCCAGGCTGAGCAGCGTGATGAGTCCGATAAGGATCTGCGAGATTACGCAATAGAGACACCAGACCAGCAAAGCGTACTCCTCAATGAAGGTGAGGCGAAGGGCAAAGCCGAGGCCGACGAGGGCGGCAAGAAACAGCAGGTAACGCAGGCGCGCAAAGGCCAGCACGGCAAGCGCCAGATAGCCCGCGATGCCGATGGCGGCCACCGGCACGTGGTCGATTGCGGCGAACGAACTGTGATTGACGATTCCGCAGTCCCAGTGCGCATTGATGTCGCAGGGCTCAACGCCGGTCGAATAGTGCACGCGCAACGCCAGAACTGAAACCACGGCGCCGGCCAGAGCAAGAAGGACAATCAGGTATCGCACAATGTTCACAGAAGTTTTCTCCTTTAAGGACATTGTCAAGGGTGAGGCGATTGAACCGCAACCGCGGTCGCAACCGCAGCCTTGAGCTTCGCCTCTTCCGCCGGCGCAGCAGCAGCCGCGGCGTGCCGGAAGCGCTATCTGGCTAGGTTCTTGCGCCCCGGCAGTGTATTCTCATCCCTGGATGAAACGCGTCGTCACAGCACTCGTTCTGATTCCGGTGGTCCTGGTGTTGGTGTTTCTGGGGCCCCAATGGCAATGGCTGTTTTCTGTCGCGGTGGCCGGAGTTGCGGCGCTGGCGGGTTGGGAGTATCTCAACCTGACCCGGCATTGCGGCGCCCATCCTCCGCGGGCGGCCACGCTGGTCGCGCTGTTGGCGCTGTTCGCCACCCACTTCGTATGGCCTGACGCCGAGCACCTGCTTGCCACTTTCGGACTGCTTGGTCTCGGCCTGCTCGTTTATTGCACATTCTTCAAGCCCGTCCAGGAGGTCATTGGCGACGCCTCGGCTTCCATCTTCTGCCTGCTCTACACCGGCCTTACGCTGCTTGCCTTGCCGGCTTTGCGCCAGCCTCCCAATGGATCTTCCTCGCTGCTGTTGTTTTTGCTTCTGGTGGTCTGGGCGGGAGATATTTCCGCTTATTACGCGGGCCGGACATGGGGCCGCCACAAGCTGGCGCCCTCGCTGAGTCCCGGCAAAAGCTGGGAGGGCGCGGCGGCTTCGGTTGCCGGCAGCGTGTTGATCGCCGCCGGCCTTGTAGGACTGGCAACCCTCATGCAGGCGCCCTGGGACTCGGCGCTTCTGAGCTGGATGGAACGCGCCTGTCCCGCTGCGGTGCTCTCCTATCCCGATGAGCTTTGGTACTGGCTTGTGCTGGCCGTCGTGGTCAACGTGGCCGGTCAGGTAGGCGACCTGGCTGAGTCTGCGCTCAAACGCTCGGCCGGGGTCAAGGACTCGGGCGATCTGCTGCCCGGACACGGCGGCGTGCTCGACCGCATCGACGCGCTTCTGCTCGCAGCTCCCGTGCTTTGGTATGCGCAGGTGATTCACCAAAAGTTTTAAGAGCGACCGGCGACGAGAGGTTTTTGATCTTTCGGCAGCGTGTTGTAAACCGTCCGAGCTGAAGAACCGCGTCTGCCGATTGCGTCACTTTTTGCAGCGCGAACGAAAGACATCGGGTCAGACAATCGTTCTGAAAGGGTACGACTCCAGTCCCGCAGATAAGGCCCACAGAAAGAGTGAGCCAGTGAGGGATGGTTTCAGGCCCCGCAAAGGCTGTCCCGCAGGGCCTTTAAGGCAGGAATGCAATTGACTCCGACGTTGGCGCGGATGAATCCGTTGCTGCATTTTCGTGTTTGGCGTTACGATACTCCCACTTGAAGAGATCTCGCATGAGAAGAAGAATCCCGATCCTTTTGTTGTTGATGATGCTGGCGCAGGTTGCCGCCGCTGTGGAGCCGGTCTGCTCGCTGCAGATGCCGCGTCTTCGCGTGAAACGGGCCGATATCTTTACGGATCAGCAGGAACAGTGGCTCGGCGATGCCCAGGCCGACATGGTTGACCCCCGCTACACTCTGCTACCCGCCAACGAAAGCGCCTACCTGGACGAAATCGGGCAGAAGCTGCTGAAGCAACTGCCTCCCACGCCGATTCACTATACTTTCCGCATTTACGAGTCGCCCGATCTGCGAGCTTTCTCGCTGGCCGGCGGACATGTTTACATCAGCCGCAAGCTGGTCATGGATGCGCGCAATGAAGACGAGCTGGCCGCGATGCTGGCGCAGGAGATCGGTAGAATTTATATTCACCACTCGGCCTCCGCGGTGACGCGCCGCATGAAGAGGGTCATGCACGTCAAGACGCTCGGCGACCGCGCCGATGTGTACGACAAGTTTGAGCGCATGTTGAACCTGCCGCCCGATTCCTATTCGTTCCTGGACCTCGGCGAGCAGGAAGATGACGAACTGCTTGCCGACCGTGTGGGGATTTACGCCATGATCAAGGCCCACTATGATCCGCAGGCCTTCGCCACCTTCCTTGATCGCGTGAACGACAACGGCGGCTACACCGGCAACCTCTTTACCGATGCCTTCGATCTGACGCCGCTCGTCAGCGTGCGTGTCCGCATGGCCAATAAGCTCGTCCGATCGCTTCCTGAGGGCTGCCGCAGCGTTCGCCCCTCGTACAGTCCCGGCTTCAAGCCCTTTCAGGAGGCGATTCAGCAGCAGCGCATCAACCCCATCGTTCCCCCAACGCCGGGGCTTGACTCCGTTGCTCTCCCGCAGCCCATCGAGCCGGCTCTGGAAAATGTCGCGATCAGCCCTGACGGAAACTATGCTCTCGCGCAGGATGGCTATCAGATTCACGTACTCACAACCTCGCCGCTCAAACTGCGCTTTTCCATCGACGCGCTCGGTGCGGAGATGGCGCAGTTTGCGCCCGACTCGCAGAGCCTCGTCTTCAACTACAACGACCTGCACGTCGAGAAATGGCAGTTGGCCACAGGACAGCCGCTGAATATTCAGGACTTTGTCGACTATGCGGGGTGCGTGCAGACCAGTCTGTCGCCCGACGGCAACGCTCTGGCCTGCATCAGTCGGTTTTACAGCTTCTTTAATGACTCCGTCTGGCTGAAGATCGCCGACATTCAAAGCGGCACAATGCTCTATCAGAATCTGCACTTCTTTGACAAAAATGCCTGGATCGGCAACGACAACATCCACATGACGAGCAATTTTCAGGCGCTGATGCACTGGTCGCGCGATGGACGCTACTTCGTCGCCGCATCGGGAACCTCAGCCATGGCATACGACCTCAAGAATCACCGAACCGTTCGCTTGGGCGGCGAGCTTTCCAACCTGGCGCAACAACGCTTTGCCTTTGTTGGATCCGACAAGATGGTTTCCACCTGCGACTGGTCCGTGAAAACCGGAGGCCCCGGCGAAACGTTCACCATGTGCTATACAACATTTCCTGACGGAAGAACCTTAAAAAAATTTCAGTTGCCGCCCGGCTGGCTGGCAAGCATGGCAGGAAGCAATCATCTGCTTTTTGGTCCGCTGGCAGACGCTGCCGCCGGGCTTTTTAATCCGACCACGGCAAAGCTGGACGGGGAGTTCCGCGATGAGTCGCTCGATCTGCTCGATAACAAGCTGGCTGCCGAACTCCCTGCCGGGGGCCTTGCGGTTGGAACATTGCACGGAGCGTTGCAGACCGTTGCGCTGCCGATCAATCCGCTCACCTCGGTCGAAGCCAGCGCCTTTAGCCCGAATGGCCGCTATCTGGCGGTCTCCAATCGCGCACGCGGGGCCGAGTGGGATCTATCCGCAGGTCAGCGGATGGCATTGACTGTGCCGTTTCAGGCCGCCACTGTCGATAATGCCGGCAAGCTGCAGGCCGCGCTCGTCTCCCACGAGATTGTCCCCGCCAGCGATCCCAACATTGACAAGCTTACGCACAAGTACGTTCCCGGCCTGTCGCCGCACGATAATCCTCTGCGGTTGGGCAGTGCGCGCATCCGTTTTGAGCCCCTTAATGTTCAGCAAAACCTCGATTACGATGTCAAGGTCGAGGCTCTCGATGCGGAGACCGAGGCGCACCTGTGGTCGCGGACCTTTTTAGGCTGGGTTCCGCAGATGATTCCTGCCGATGGCGACAAGAGTCTGTTTGTCATCGGCCGCCAAAGCTGGACCGGAAGCGGCAAGTTGGTTCACACCTCCGACATGCCGTTCGAGCTCATCAACCCGATGGGACTGATTACTGAGGTCGTCTCCAACCGAACCGGCAAGGATGAGCAGATTCTGTTGTCTCCTCAGCTTCCGGTGCAGAATCGACAGGGCGACGATCGCACGGCGGATCTGTTCGGAAGCGTCGTCGCGGTTTACGGCAACAACAACGATACAACCGTCTATCGTGTCTCCAACGGCGCACGCCTTCTGGCTTTCTTCGGGCGCGCCCTGGCCGCGGACGACGCCATGGGCATGGTTGCGGCGACCAACCGGATTCAGGAACTGAACATTTACGAGATCGCGCACGGCAGGCGACTAGCGCACTACCTGCTGGATCAGGCCGTGCTTACCGCGCGTTTTGTTCCTGCAAGCAAACAACTGCTGGTCCTTACAGCTTCGCAGCATGTGTACCGCATTGATCTTTCCCGGCTTGTCCCGTCGAGCTAACGCCGTCGGCTCTGCGGATTTCTTTCCTGAAGCGCGGAACCAATAGCAGTTTCCCAACGTATCCTTAACTCGATCGGGGGGACAGAGATGTTTTGCAGCGGATGCGGACAGGAACTCGAAGCGGGGCAGGCTTTCTGCTCCAAGTGCGGCCGCGGAGTTGCGCCGTTGATGCCGCAGGCGGCGCAGGCGCCCGGTTTTGCGTATGAACTGGAGCGATACGGCGGGAAGGTACGCGTGCTTGGTATCCTTTGGCTGGTCTGGGCGGGTCTCTCGCTTCTGTTTGGATTCGTGGCGATCAGCTTCCTGCATGCATTCTTCGCCGGCGGCTTCGGTCCCTGGGTACCCGATCACCCCATGTTGCCGGGCTGGCTCGGGCCGGCGCTGATTCACTTCGCCTGGCTAATGCTCTCGCTGCGCGCTGTGGTGTGCGCCATCGCCGGATGGGGCCTGCTCGAACGTGCGCAGTGGGGGCGCATCATGGCCATCATCGCCGCGGTCATCTGCCTGCTCAAGATCCCGTTCGGCACGGCGCTCGGCATCGCCACGCTGATCACCCTGCTCGGCGGCAGAAATTCGGCGCTCTACGACAACCTGTGAGAGGCAGGGATCAGGCGCTTCAGGAAAACCGCGGACCTGAGCCGGCATAAGCCGCGAGCCGGGCAAGGATACGTTCCATTCTTGACACCTGCCTTACAATCAAACCATGAGTTTCCCTATCCAGCGGATGCGGCGGATGCGGCGCAGTGAGGCCTTGCGCGCATTGGTGCGCGAGACGGCGCTTGAGCCCGGCGACCTGATCTATCCCCTCTTTGTTTGCCCCGGCAAGGGCGTGCGCACGCCCGTCAGTTCCATGCCCGGCGTCTGTAACCTCTCGGTCGACGAGGCGGTGCGCGAGGCTGAAGAGGCTGCGCAGCTAGGCATCGGGGGGCTGCTGCTCTTTGGCCTGCCCGAGACAAAGGATGAAGTGGGCACAGGAGCCTGGGAGGATCACGGCATCGTGCAGCAGGCCTTGCGCGCCCTCAAGGCGTCCGCGGCGGCAAAAAAGCTGGTGCTGATCGCCGACGTGTGCCTGTGCGAGTACACGAGCCATGGGCACTGCGGGGTAATTGTGAAGTCGGGCGACGGATTCGACGTGGACAACGATCCGACCCTCGAGCTGCTGGCGCGCACCGCGGTGAGCCAGGCCCGCGCCGGCGCCGACGTCGTGGCTCCCAGCGATATGATGGACGGCCGCGTAGCTGCCATCCGCGCCGCGCTCGATGCCGCGGGCTTCGGCCACACGCCCATCCTCAGCTATGCGTCGAAGTTCGCCTCGGCGTTTTACGGACCGTTCCGCGAGGCCGCCGACTCCGCGCCGCAGTTCGGCGACCGGCGCAGCTACCAGATGGATGGCGCTAATCTCCGCGAAGCCATGCGCGAGATCGACCTCGACCTCGAAGAGGGCGCGGACATGATCCTGATGAAGCCCGCCATGCCCTACCTTGACGTGGTGCGGGCGGCGCGCGAGCGCGTCGACGTGCCCATCGGCGCCTACCAGGTTTCCGGCGAGTATTCGATGCTGCACGCCGCCTTTCAAAAGGGCTGGCTCGACCAGAACCGCGCCACTCTCGAGTCGCTTCTCGGCATACGCCGCGCGGGGGCGGACTTCATCGTGACCTATTTCGCCAAAGAGGCGGCCAAGTTGCTTCGAGGGGACGACCCGGCCGGCGCTTGACGGCTAAGACAAGGGCTTGCCCCGGCAGCATAGCGTGGTTTATTTTCGCGGCCAGAGCCCGGTCGAGCGTGACCAGCGCAAGGTGTCTCGTTTCGGCATGGGCGGTCACTGAGCCTGTTCATTCAAGCGCCTGACCCATTTCCTTCGTCGAATTGCTTTGGGGCATTGGCCGATGCCTCAAGGACCGGAGATGAACCATCACCCCCTGGCCGTTACGCGGACTGGCTGCCGAATAGACCTCATCCACGAGATCAATACCAAATCGTGAAAATTTCCACCCGGGTTATTGACAAAGAATTCATACCGGGCCTATCGTGACTAGGTTTTGGGTAGCAATAGAAAGGAAGGAAGATCATATGGTTGCCTACTTTCAGCTTCAGCCTTCGGAAGCAGAGTTGCAGCAGCTGGCAGAGGAGTACTGGAAGACAACCGGCGAAAAGGAGCACGAGCTTGAGCAAGCAGCCTTTGAAGCCGGCGAAGCGATCCGCAATGGCGATTACACCCTGGCAAATCTCGAGGCGATCGTGCGCTGGAAGTCGGAGCGGCTGGTACAGTATCTGATCGGCAACAGCAACGAGAAGATCCGGCGCGCTTTGGCCGTAGCCGCCTCGCCCAATGCGACCACGGAGACCGCGGTGAAGGCCCTGACCGAGCTGCACGGCGTAGATCTTCCGGCCGCAACCGTGATTCTGGCCGCGATCTACCCCGAGCACTACACTGTGCTCGACTATCGCGCACTGGAGGCGCTGGGGCACGCGCGGCACGACGTTCATTTTTACGAAGAGTACCTGGCATTTTGCAATCGTCTGGCCGAGAGCAACATTGTGAGTCCACAGAGCGATCGGCCCGCACCCACGCCGTTGCGCACGCTCGACCGCGCGCTATGGGAGTGGTCGCGGACGCATATGGGATAGTGAC